>Ga0335072_10005606_pt1 | contig 18488 bp, 16 predicted proteins | sample Lox_Sample_21_FD_206725 | JGI IMG/M metagenome (GOLD analysis project Ga0335072, IMG submission 206725) | Soil microbial communities from Loxahatchee National Wildlife Refuge, Florida, United States - Lox_Sample_2.1 | ecosystem: Environmental > Terrestrial > Soil > Wetlands | place: USA... | reverse complement strand
GTGGCAGGTTATGCATGCTCCGCGGCCCGCCTCGCGCCGGGCAGCCAGCCCCAGCCCCTCTCCAGGTGCCCGCCGTTAAATGCGCCCGCCGACTCTCAACCATCCACGGGTGCGCCACAAACGACCGCACGGCAAGGATGCCATGCGGAGCGGTCCCTCAGCCCAGCCGGCCGGTCAGGTACCGCTGGATCGTCGGCGCCACCAGCGCCACCAGCTCGTCCTCGGGCAACGACGCGAGCGGCTCGATCTCCCAAACCCACCGCATCATCACCACGCCGACGACCTGCGACGCCGTCAACGACGCCCGGAGGATGCGCTCCTCGCCCTCGATTCGGTCCGCGATCGCCGGCAGCAGGCTTGCGGTCAAGAACGCCTTGAGCTTCTCTCGAGTGCGCGGCTCGTGCGCGGCCGTCATCAGAATCGAGCTGAGCGCGTCCCGGATCGCCGGCTGGTTCCAGCTCCAGATCAGGTTGCGCACCATCGCCTCGCCGCGCCCGCGTGCCGGGACGGAACTCGTCCGCGAGATCACCTCGAGCCACTCCGCCGGCGGCATCGTGGCCGCGTCGAGCAGATCCTCCTTCGACGCGAAGTAGTAGTGGACTAGCGCCGGGTCGACGTCGACCTCGCGCGCGATCGCGCGCATCGTCGTGCCCGCCCACCCGTTGTGTGCGAACGACGTCCGCGCCGCGGCGATGATCCGCTCGACCATCACCCCCGGCTCCTCCCGCGGTCCTCGCGGCCGACGCAGCGATTTCTTCTCGGCGCTCGACACCTCAGGCCATATTTCATCACACGATGAACTCGGAGTCGCAAGTCACCACGCCGCCGATCGCCGGAAACGCTCACACTGCGCCGGATGCGCAAGGCCGAGGTGATCGTCGTCGGACTGGGGGCGATGGGCAGCGCCTCCTGCTTTCAGCTGGCGAACCGCGGAGTCTCGGTGATCGGGATCGACCAGTACGCGCCACCCCACCCGTGGGGCTCGACCCACGGTGACACCCGCGTCACGCGCGAGGCAATCGGGGAAGGACGTGAGTACGTGCCGCTCGTACGCCGCTCGCACCACCTCTGGCGCGAGATCGAACACCAGACCGGCACACGGCTGCTGACGCAATCAGGAATCGTGGTGCTTGCCCACTCCAGCAGCGAGTTCCTCGAGGAGACACGAGCATCCGCGCGCGCGTACGAGATCGAGCACGAGGATCTCACCAACGCCGAGGCGCGCAACCGGTTCCCGATGTTCGCGCTCGACGACGAACTAGTCGCCTATTACGAGCCGGGGGCGGGCTACGTCCGGCCCGAGGCGGCGGTCGCCGCGCAACTCGGCCTCGCCCGGGCCGCCGGCGCGGACCTCCGCCTCGGCGAGCGCGTCGCCGCGTGGCAGGCGTCAACGAACGGCGTCACCGTCACCACCGGCGCGGACACCTATCGCGCGGACCAGCTGCTCCTGTGTGCCGGTGCCTGGATCGGCGATCTGTTCCCCGACGGTCGCGACACCTTCGCGGTCTACCGGCAGCTGCTGTACTGGTTCCCGATCCGCGGCGACCACTACGCCCAACTGCGCGACATGCCGGGCTTCATCTGGGATCTCGGCGGACGCCAGGACGACGTCGTGCACCTCGACGGCTTCTACGGCCTCCCCGCGATCGATGGTCCCGACGGCGGCGCGAAGGTCGCGGCCGAGTCCTACGAGCGCACCGCGTCGCCCGATGGCCGCCAGCATCCCGCGACGCGCGCGGAGTCCGATCGCATGTACCGGGAGTGCGTTGCGCCCCACCTTCCGTGGCTCGGCGCCGAGCCGCTCAGAACGGTCTCGTGCCTGTACACGAGCACGCGCGGCAACCGGTTCGTGATCGACCGTCACCCTGAGCACGACTCGGTCCTGATCGTGTCCGCCTGCTCGGGTCACGGGTTCAAGCACTCGCCCGCGATCGGAGAGGCGGTGGCGCAGTGGCTGACCGGGCGCTCCCCGGCCATCGACCTCGGCGCGTTCAGCTTTTCAAACGCTTGCCGATAGGGCCACAAACCGGGCGGGGGTCGTTGTACGCTGAACGCGGGGTCATGGACGAAGAGGTAGACGACGGAGCGGAGGGGCGCGCCAAGGAAGACCCGGCGCTTGACCCGTTGCTGGTCGCGCCGGCGGCCGTTCTAGAGGGGTTGCCGGACGCGGTGGTCGCCGCGGCGCGCGACGGCCGGATCGTGTTCGTCAACGCGCTCGCCGAGGAGCTGTTCGGCTACCCCCGCCACGAGCTGCTTGGACAGCCGGTGTACGTGCTGTGGCCCGAGCGCGTCCGCGAGCGCTACAAGCGCAACATGGAGCTCTACTTCGCCACCGAGCACCCGCTCCGATTCTCGACCGCGGCGTGGGGCCTCCGTCGGGACGGGTCGGAGTTCATCGGCGAGATGAGCTGGGGAATCGTCGAGACCTCCGCCGGCCAACTGCTCCTTGCGGTCGGTCGTGACATCTCAGAACAGCGCGCCGCCGAGGCGCGCTTGCGGGCGGTGGCGGCGATGGGCGAACGCGCGCTTGCCGGCGCCGATCCCGCCGACATCGCCGGCGAGGCGATCGAGCGGCTGCGCAAGCTGCTTCCCGTTTCGGCCGCCGAGGTGCGACTCGCGGGTGGGACCGCGCTCGCGACGCATGGGCCCGACCCGGAGGCCGGGCTGCGGTTCGCCATCGGCACCGGCGATGAGCTGCTGGTAGCTCCGGCCCGGCCCCTCCAGGAAGAGGAACTGAGCTTCGTGCGCGCGGTCGCGCACACGCTCGCCACCGCGCTCGCACGGCTTCGCGACGAGGAGCGCATGCGCCACGAAGCCGTCCACGATCCGCTGACCGGCCTCGCGAACCGCACGCTCCTGCGCGACCGCCTCGAGCACGCGCTGGCACGGTCTGAGCGCGAGACGGGCGCGACCGCCGTGCTGTTCGTCGACCTCGACAACTTCAAGCAGGTCAACGACGCACACGGCCATGCCGCCGGTGACGCCGCGCTGGTGGAGTTGGGCCGGCGCCTGCAGACCGCGGTCAGACCCGGCGACACGATCGCGCGGCTGGGAGGCGACGAATTCGTCGCGTTGTGCGAAGACGTCAACGAGGAGGCGGCGCTGGCGGTCGGTCAGCGGCTGCTCGAGGCGATCCGGGCGCCGTTTACGGCCGGCGGCGTCGAGCACCAGTTGTCGGCCAGCGTCGGGATCGCGCTAGGCCATTCCGACCCCGACGCACTGCTCGCCGACGCGGACGCGGCCACCTACCGTGCCAAGGCCGCTGGGCGCGGCCGCATCGAGCTATTCCGGTAGCCGGGGCGTCCGGTTCCCGCAAGATCCGGGCGCGGGCACGCGTTCCATATTCACCACGGACGGTAGAGATGGTGACTGACACCCACACCCACGGCGCCCGCTCGATGGCGCGTCGCACCCCCCGCGTCAAGCGCAGGCGCACGACCAACGCTCACGGCACGCTCCGGTTCGTCACCGGGATCGTCCTGATCGTCGCGATCGCCACCGCGGTGTTCGGCGTCGAGGCCTACAACCGCGCCGCGCGTTCGGAGCAGCGCGTCACGGCTCTGCAGGCCGATCTGGCGAGCCTTCAGCGGCGCGTCGCCGGCGATGAGCGTGCCGCGGCGGGCGATCGCCAGCACGCGCGCAGCGTGGCGGCGCGGGCGAGCGCCGCGCAGCGATCGGTACAGCGCGTCAACTGGCAGCTCCAGAGCGTCCCGACCGAAGCGCAGCTGGCTGGGATGCGCAGCGAACTCGCGGCCTACGCCGCCTACGCCGCGTGTATCCCCGCGCTTCAGAGCGAGATCGACGGCCTCCGTCTCAACTGGCGGATCGACGCCGACAAGCCCGCGACGGACTCCTTCAAGCTGTTCACGACGGCGTCGGCGCCGGCGTCGTGCTCAGGCGCGACTAGCTCGCACTGACCCGGTTCGTGATCGCCACGTAGGGCCGGCACGGTTCGTTGCGCAGGCTCGGGCAGGCCGGCAGGGCGGTCGGCACGTTCACCCCGGGGACGACAGGCAGGATCAGGCTCGACGGCATCTTCTTGGAAAAGGCGACCGACACATTCGCAGTGCCGGCGGGATCGGTCTGGCCGAACGACCATACGGGCTGAGTGCCGTTGGGCGCCGAGATCGTGACCCGGATCCGCGAGCCGGCGCGGTACACGTGGCCCTCGTAGTAGAGCGGGATCACGACCTCGACGAACCGGCCCTTCGGCATCGGCTTGACGTCGGAGGCGAGCATCGTCGGGATCGGCTCGAGCAGCGTGGGCTTCTGATGCAGGATGTTGTTGCTCGTGGTCGCGAGCTTGCGCTCGTCGGCCCGCAACCAGCCGTTCTGCACGAACGTCTCGTTGCCGTCCGGGCGCACCTCGCTGACCGTCGCCTGGAGGTCGACGTCGGGCGTCGAGGAGCGCACCCACAGATGCACCGCACCCGCGCCGATCACCGTGGTGTTGGTCTTGAGCGGGGCCGAGACGTACGAGACCGCGGTGCCGGCGGGGTTCTGCTGCCAGTTCCACTGCCACTGCGAAGCGTTCCCCCACAGGCCGCCGGCCTCGGTGTCGGCGATCGGGAAGTCGTTCAGCGCGGTGGCGCTCGCATTCGAGGTGTACGAGTTGACGGCCTTGCGGGCGGGCGGTCGGGCATTCAGCGTTCCCTTCGACCCCAGGTACCAGAACCGCGCCCTGGTGCCGGGGACCGGCAACGTCGAGAACGACTGCTCGAACCCGGGGTACGGATCACCGGCCGTCTTGCTGCCGGTGGGCGATGTGCCGGCGCCGTTGTCGAACAAGACACGGACCTCAGGTAACCCCTCGAACGCCTTGAGCGCGGACTGGTAGGTCGGCTCGAGTTGGATCGGGTCGACCGGGAGCGTGTCGGCGTCGGTGTCCGGCAGGCCCATCGCCGACTGGTAGATCACGGGGGCGGCAGCGTGGATCACCGCCTGGTTGACGATCGGCGCTTGATGCGCGACGAACAGCTCTAAGAAGTCGTACCAGCGGTCGAACGTGTACGGGTCGAGTGAGTCGACGTGGGCACCGTTGGTGAACGTGAACCACTTGTGCTGCGTGCCCGTGAAGTGCTGCACCAGATCGGGGCAGTGTCCGCCCGTCTGCTCGTCCTCCCACTGGCACGCCATGAACACGGGTACCTTGATCTTGTTGACGAACGAGATCGGGTCGAGCGGATCGGCTACCGGCGCGTTGTAGTGCGAGTTCGCGTCGATCTTGTCCATCAGGTTCGCGGCCTCGCCGTGCAGGACCTGGTTGGACTTGCAGGTCTGATCGCCGTTCTGGATCTGCGTGTAGGCGTACGGCTGGCCGCTATTCGGGCCGGCCGGCTCGGCCTCCTCCTGGCGCTGCTGCGCCCACGCCACCGCGAACCCGGTGTTGAGGATGCCGCCGGGGTACAGCGTTGTCGCCGTCGCGTCGATCGTCGACAGCGGCGAGATCGCCTCCAGATCGGGCGGATCGAGTTGGGCCGCGAACAACTGACTGATCGCGCCGTAGGAGATACCCATCATCCCGACCTTGTGGCCCAGCACCCACGGCTGGTGCGCGATCGTCTCGATCACGTCGTAGGCGTCGAGGTTCTGGAGCGGCTCGAAGAAGTCGTAGGCCCCGCCCGAGCAGCCCGTCCCGCGCATGTTGACGTCGACGACCGCGAAGCCCATCAGGTTGGCGAGCACCGCGATCCCGTTGACTGGTCCGGATGGGTCGGCGTAGCCGTAGCCCGAGTACTCGATGAGCGTCGGGTACGGCGGGACCCCGAAGGCGGATACCGAGTGGGCACGCTTGGCGAGCGGTTTGGGGAACGCGGGCAGGCCCGGCAGCGTGATCGGGATGCTGACACCGCTCACGCCGGGCGGAACGGGCAGTCCGAGCGGGATGCCCGGCTCCCCGGCCGGCGCCGTCGGCGGGTGCACGTCGATCGCGAGTTGGGTGCCGTCCCGGGTGGTCAGATAGGTGTAGCCCTCGTCCGGAATCGACTGGTTGTAGATGCCGGGATCCCACGGGGCCGCGGCATCGGAGTGAACGGTGATCGGCCCGGACTCGACGCCATTGGGGTATGACTGCACCTTGTAGCCACTGCCCGGTGGGACATTGCGGAACAGCAAGCCGCCGAGCGAGTCGGCCTGCTGGGTGTACAGCGTCGTGCCGTTCGGCGAGAGCAACGACATGCGCGCGTTCGGGGCCAGGCCCGTTACGTACACCTGCTCGGCACTGCCGTGGGCGCTGAAGGTCGGGGTGGCTGCGCTCGCACTCGCCGCCGACGCGCCCGCGGTCGTCACCAGCGCAACGACCAGCGCGGCGGCCATCGTTATGGCACGCATCCGAGAACGACGCCGCAGGACGTTGCCTCTCCGCACGGCGCAAATTTCGCACATCTTTTTCGCGCGTGCGCCAGTTCCCCCGCACCGCCGGCAAACACCGCGCATACTCCGCGCACACTCCGCGCAACTACACGCGGCAGAGCGGGTTAAGGCAGGCGCGAGAAACCCACCGGTCTTGCGATCCGGGGAGAACAGCATGCGATGCGGATCCCGTTCGGGACTGTTTCTGTGCCCGTTGTTGGTCGTTGCGGTCAGTGCGTGGCTCGCGATCGCGAGCCCGGCCGTCGGGCCGGCGTCAGCCGCGCCCGGACCCAGCGGTTGCACCCCGGTCCGCGGCGGCCAGACCCTCTGCTGTGCACACGCCGCCAAGACCCAACGGCGCTGCTCGCCCGGCCTCACGATCTCGAGTAGCCCGAATCCCTCCACCGACCCGGAGAGGGTCACGATCGACGGCCGGCTCAGCGGCCCTCGTCACGCCCACGCCGTCGTAGTCCTATGGCGAAGGCTCCCCGGACAACGCCGCTTTCATCCGACCGCGGCGACGAGGACCGATGCTGCCGGGCATTACTCGATCACGGTCCGGCTCGACGGCAATCGCTGGTGGTACGTGAGTTCCCGGAGCTTCCGCAGTCGCACCGTGCACCAGCGCGTGCAGGCGCGGATCACGCTCGCCGCCTCGGAGGTGAAAGCGGCGCCGGGCGACACGGCGACTTTCACCGGCAGCGTGTCGCCGGCGCACCGCGCCGCCCAAATCGTGCTGCAGCAACTCGGTTCGACCGGCTGGCAGACGGTCGCGACGGGTGGCCTCAACCGGAACTCCGACTACGCGATCGGCTACGCCTTCCCCGCGACCGCGATCGGTCTCTACCAGTTGCGCGTGTACCTGCGCTGGACCACGAAGAACATCAACTCATACTCGCCGGCGGTCACCATTGACGTGAACGGGATCTTCAAGATCAAACACGTCGTGATCATCATGCAGGAGAACCGTTCGTTCGATCAGTACTTCGGCACATACCCGGGAGCGGACGGCATCCCGGGACTCGCCGGCAACCCGGGCACCGTGCCTTGCGTGCCCGACCCCGTGAACGGTGGCTGCGTGAAGCCGTTCCACGACGCCGCCAACAAGAACTACGGCGGTCCGCACGGCGCGTCGAACGCGACCGCCGACATGGACTGCACCAACGCTACGGCACGCACCGGTTGCAAGATGGACGGGTTCGTCGGTCAGGCCGAGAAGGGGTCGAGCTGTACGACCAACGACCCGAACTGCTCTCCGTGCACCTCGGGTTCGAAGTCGACGTGCATCGACGTCATGGGCTACCACGATGCGAGCGAGATCCCCAACTATTGGGCGTACGCGGAGAACTACGTGCTCCAGGACCACATGTATGAGCCGAACGCCTCGTGGAGCCTTCCCGAGCATCTGTACCTGGTGTCGGAGTGGTCGGCGTTCTGCACCGATCCCAACAACGCGTTCTCGTGCAGGAACGCGCTCGAGAGCCCCAACACGCCCAACGGGCAGTCGGAGTACGCCTGGACGGACATCACCTATCTGTTGCATCAATACGGCGTGAACTGGGCGTATTACGTGTTCCAGGGCACCGAGCCCGATTGCGAGAACGACAGCGCGATGACGTGCGCGCCGGTGCAGCAGGGACCGAAGACTCCGGGGATCTGGAATCCGCTCCCCGATTTCACCGACGTCGCACAGGACGACCAACTCGGCAACATTCAGTCGCTGTCGAACTTCTTCGCGGCGGCAAGAACCGGCACGCTGCCGGCGGTGTCATGGATCACGCCGAACGGCACGGTGTCCGAGCATCCAACCGCGCTCGTCAGCGCCGGCCAGACGTACGTCACCGGCCTGGTCAACGCGATCATGGAGAGCCCCGACTGGGATAGCACGGCGATCTTCCTGTCGTGGGATGACTGGGGCGGGTTCTATGACCAGGTGGTCCCGCCGGTCGCCGACGCCGACGGTTACGGGCTGCGCGTCCCGGGCATCGTGATCAGCCCATACGCCAGGACGGGCTACATCGACTCGCAAACGCTCAGCCACGACGCTTACAACAAATTCATCGAGGACGACTTCCTCGACGGGCAACGTCTCGATCCCACAACAGACGGACGGCCCGATCCTCGCCCGACCGTGCGTGAGGACAGCCCGATTCTCGGTGACCTGACCGCCGACTTCGATTTCAGTCAGACTCCCCGTCCGCCGATGATCCTGCCGGTCTGCCCGAGCACGGACCTGACGCCGGCGCCGTCCTGCTGACTGACGGCCAGGTGACGCCCCGCGCGGGAGGCGGGGCGTCACCTCCAGCTGTCAGCTCAGGTGGAAGATGAAGTCGTACTCCTTGCCGCCGTCGCGGGACAGGAGTGTCATCTGACCGCGGCTGTCGCGGTAGGCGCCGGTCCCACCGGTAATCGACAGCACGCTGTTGCGCGTGTCGTAGTACGGGCCCTGGACGGTGATCTGGCCGGCCTTGAGGAACGTCGTCCACAGGCACTCCCAGATGTGCAGTTGGGGCTGGACGCGAACGCAGAAGCCTTCGTCGTGCCCCACCTGCTTCGTGTTGGCGACGTTGAACACCGGGTTGTTGAACGTCAGCACGTTGCCCTTCACGTCCTTGCCCCCACCCGTGGGGATCTCGGTGTCGGTGATCGCGTGCTCGATCACGTGCACGGTCGCGCCACTGGCGTGCGCTCGGGCCGGATTGGCCGAGCTTGGTCCGGCGGCGATCGCTCCTACCGTCAGCGCCGCCGTAGCGGCCAGCGCGAACGTGCGGCAGCGTGGCTTGCCGTATTGCAAGGCTCTCCCTCCTCTGGTGGACCTCAGGAATTCGCGGCGATCGTACGCCGCTGCATAGGCGCTCGTCCAGGGCCCGCGCGGAAGGCGCTAGCCGCCGGACATGTCCACCGGGTAGATGTTGGTCGGCTCGATCGTCACGACCACGCGTTTGTCCCCGGGCTGGTCGTGCACGCTGAGGTCCGCCGAGTACTTGGCCCCCAGCCTGCTCGCGAACGCGTAGTCGTCGTCGGGCTCGACCTTCGCGTTCCCGCGCACCACGAGATAGCGGTACGGGTTCTCGAGGTCGAGGATCATCAGGCTGCACTTCGGGCGCTTCATCAGGTTTTGAGTCTTCAGACGGGCCGTGTTGAGCGAGAGCTTCAGCTCATCGTCGTCGTGAAGGAACCAAAGCTCCGTCAGCTGTGGGAACCCGTCACCGCCGATGGTTGCCAGCGACGCGACCTGAGCATCGAGCAGGTCGCGATGAGAGTCAGGGAAGCTAGTCATGGCGTGGAAGCCTATCCACGCCGGTTCGCGGCGTGGGCGCCGCGAGGCCCCTGCGGCCCCGGGTCCCGGCCCCTACAGCCCCGGGGTCGGAGCCTCTACAGCCCCGGGTCGTAGTAGTAGCCCCACATCTTGAGGTCGGGGCTCTTCTTCACGACCTTCGCGAGCGCCGCGTTGTACGACGCCCACGAGTCGGGCACGATCCACTTCGGCAACGAACGGCGGGGTAACGCAGGGCCCATCTCAGAGCACCACAGCGGCAGATGCTTGGAACCGGCCCAGGCGGCTTCCTGGGGAACCTGGAGCAGCCCACCCACCTTCGTGTGGTAGCAGTGGACGGCGAGCGCTTGTACGCCCGGCGGCCGCCTGTGCGCGAAGCCCGACTGCAGGGCGGCGAAGCCCCATGGGCTGAACTCGCCGTAGACGCGGATCGCCTGCGGAACGAGCTGCACGAGCACCGGCTCGACCGCGTTCCACACGGCCCGGTAGTTCTGGCCGATGCTTCGCCCGCCCCGGGTCAGGGGGACGGTGCCCTGCCCGAAGGCAGTGGGCATCGACAGGTCCTGCTCGTTGCCGACGCCTACGGCCCACACGTAAGGCGCGTACGCCGGGAGCACCTGCGCCATGTAGGCCGCGACCTGGCTGGGGGTCAAGTGGTTGTCGAACTGGAACGAGATGTAGACCCGGAAGCCCGCTGCGTATGCGTCCTGGACGCAGCGGAGGCCGACCGCCGCCGGCGCCTCCTGGGGCGACAGGATCAGGCGCATGACGTTGGCGTGGTTCGCTCGCAGCGTCGGATTGATGTTGTGGTTGGCCACGCACGCCACCTCGCTGCTGACGGCGTACCAGGTGGGCCGGCGAGCGGAGGCGACTGCGGGCACGATCATCAGCGCGACGGCCGCTGCCGTCGCTACCAGCGCTCCCATGCCGAAGAGCCGCCTGAGGGTCGGGGTATTGCTTACTTCCACGCTTCGTCCTTCGTCCGTCGTCGCCGGGGGCCGAGCTGCGTTCCGCAGCCCGGGATCTAGCCGGTGGCTACGTTCTGCATCGGCAGCACGTACACCTTCCTTGACCCGCGGTAACCCGCGGCCTTGTGTTCTTATCGTGTTGTTGGGTTTCTCTCCGCCGTTTCTTCGCCGCGGCGGACAGGCTCAGCCGCCAAATGCGAACCCCTCACGAGAACCACGAGCCGTCTGTCGCTTGGCGGCTGGCGCGCGTCATGCTGGTGGTGGCCGGCGCGATCGCCGCCGTCACGATTGCCTTCACCAGCGGCGCCATCACGATTCCCGGCCTACTGGGCGGCTCGGGGAAGACCCAGGCTAGCGACCAGGCGACGCTGGCCGCCCAGCGAACCGCGGCCGACAAACAGTGGGCGTCGGCCACATGCACGAGCATCCTCGACTGGAAGAACGAGATCCAGCGCGACGGGACGAGCCTCAATCTCAGCCTCGGTCCGAGCACGCGCGTCCACGATGCGATCGCCGCGACCACCCGCCTGCTGAAGCAGCTCGACACCCTCGGTCTCCCGCCGAGCGCGCAGACACCGCGGGCGCAGGCCGAGCTGACCCAGCTCCGCTCCGAGATCGCGTCGCGGCTGAGCAGCCTCAAGGGCGCCGCGGGCAGCGTCGCCGCCGGCAACTTCGCCGCGATCGGCACGCTCGTCGACGACCTGGAGAGCGCGCAGGCGCTCCCAGCGCAAATCGGCGGCGAACTCCAGCACGTTGTGTCGGTCGATCTGGGCATCTCGGTCGCCGAGTCGCGCTCGTGCCGGCAGCTCGTCGGCATCCCCATCTGATCCGCCCCGGCCGGTACTGTCGCCGCATGGAGCGCAACGTGCTCGGCGAGCCGCTCGAGAGCTGCGGCACGGAGCCGCTCACCGGCTTCCACCGCGACGGCTGCTGCCGCACCGGGCCGGGCGATCTCGGCAGCCACACGATCTGCGCGGTGGTCAGCGCCGAGTTCCTCGAGTACCAGCGGAGCATCGGCAACGACCTGAGCTCGCCGGCGCCGCAGCACGAGTTTCCCGGTCTCGAGCCCGGCGACCGCTGGTGCGTGACGACATACGCGTGGCTTCGCGCTCATGAAGAGGGCGTCGCGGCGTTCGTCGTGCTGGCGGCGACGCACCAGCGCGCGCTCGACTACGTGCCGCTCGACGTGCTCCGGGAGTACGCGGTCGACGTGCCCGCTGACCCGGGCTCGATCGACGCTACTTGAGCAGCTCGACCGTCAGCGACGACGGCGCCGACGCCGAGCGTTCGACGGTGTAGACGCCTCCGGCCAGCTGTGGGAGCTGTTCAGGCAGTGGCGTCAGGTGCGGGCTGTCGGTCGTCGAGAGCGTGAGCCGCAGGCTGTCACCGGCGGCGATCGTGACCAGCGTCGGGAAGATCTCGATCTGGTACTCGGTGACGGCGCCGGGAGTCACGGGCGTGGCCGACGCCTGCGTGTACGGGTGGTAGGGCAGCACGGTCATGCCGTCGGCCGTCCACGAACGCTTCTTGTCGATGGCTCGGAGCGAGCCGAGCAACGCGCCTTCGGTGAGCGGATACGCGGCTCCGCTCGGCGTGACGTCCTCGAGCTCGGCCACCAGCTCCGTCTCGGCCGTGGTCGAGCTCGCGTACACGGTGGCGGTGATCGGTCCGGCGACGGTCTCCGCGTGAGCGAACGGCGCCGACGTGTAGCTGGTCGCCCACGGGCCGGTCTCCGACACGCGATCGTCGTTTACGCACGGACCGAGCAGCCCGGCCGTCCCGGACGGGACCGAGATACCGCCCATCGACCACTGGTCGATCGGGCGTCCGCACGGAGCGCCGCTAGCGCTCCAGATCAGCGTGTCGCTCGCGGCAGCCGGAAGCGACGCCGAGCCGGTCACGCCGTTGAGCACCCCGCTCACGGGCGAGGTCACGCCACCGAGCACGCCCGTGAGCGTTCCCGCCACCCCCGAGCCGGGTGAGCCGGAAGAACCGGCGAGCGTCCCACCGGCGGCAGCGGTCGACGAGGGCGCCGAGCTGGTGAGCGTCCCGCCGGCGCCGAAGTAAAGCTTGGTGGGCGTGGCGCCCGTGAACGGGTACGTCGAGGTCTCGTTGAACTGGCCGCTGCCGAGGTCGTAGTAGTGCAGCGGCGTCGGGGTCTGGGCCATCCCGGTGTGCTCGTGCTTGAGCCACGTGTCGAACCACTCGAGCTCGAGCGGATCGACGTCGACCGAGGAGCCGTTGAGGTGCTCCCACGGGCCGACGATCAGCTGGTAGCGACCGGTCGTTCGCTGACCCGGCGACATCGGCGCGGTCGCACTGCGGCCGGCCCAGGCGTTCTGAAGCTCGGCGTAGTTGAGCGGCTCGCCGTTCTGGAAGATGTCGAACTCGCCGCCGACCAGGTAGGCGGGGATGTGGTTGGCGGCGACCCGCGCGAGCACGTTCTGCGGGTTGCGCGCCTGCCAGTAGGAACCGTCGTACGCCTCATCACCGCCGGTCAGGATGTTCGCGGTCGTCGCGGCGTGATAGCTCGCGAGCCCGTTGACGTGGTCGCCCTCGATCCCGGCCAGGTCCGTCAACAGCGTCGGGTCGCTGGCCGTGTCCGTGATCGGGTTGCTCGTGTTATCGGCGCCCGTGAGGCCGAGGTAGGTCTCGCTGAACTCGAAGTCGAGCAGCCCGCCCATGAACGACGTGTCCCGGTAGATGTCGTTCGCGCTGACCATCGGGAAGATCGCCTTGAGCGGCGAGTGCGGTCCGACGGCGCCGGCAAGCAGCAACTGGTCGATCCCGAGGTAAGACGGGCCGTACGTGCCCACGCGCCCGTCGGAGTTCGGCAGGTGCGCCGCCCAGTCGAGCACCTTGACCGCGTCCTTCTGCTGCACCGGATCGAACAGACCCCAGCTGCCGTTCGAGTCGCCCGTGCCGCGAACGTCCTCGACGACCTCGATGTAGCCGCGCTCGGCCAGGTAGTCATCCGCGCCGCCGGTCGGGCTCCCACCGCCGGGCGAGGCCGCCGAGCCCGGGCTGCTCGACCCGCCCTGGCCCTTGCCGTACGGGGTCATCGTCAGCAGAACGGGGAACGGCCCCTTGGCCGGCGCGCCCGATGCCGTCGTCGGATAGATCTCGTTGACCCGGATCGTGGTGCCACCCGCGCCCTTGACCTGAATGTCGTTCGTCGACGCCGTCCCGTACACCGCCTGCTCCGGAGTCCAGTGGCTGCCCGGCGCGGCGCTCGCCGAGATCACGCCCGCCGGCAGCGACGGATCAAGCCCGACGAGGCTCGACGGAGCCGACTCGACCGCCGGCGCGCCCGCCGGAGGCGACGGGGTCACCCCCAGCGCCGGCGCTGCGCCAAGCCCGGCACAAGCAAGGCCCGCGCAAGCAAGACCGATTCCGAGCGCAACCGCGCTCCTCAAATTCGCACGCAGACGAGTAATCACAGGCATCAGGCGAGCCTCCCGCCCGACCGGATACCCGAAGCACAAGTTTTCTAGACATCGGAACCGACGTCGGGCGCGCGCCGGGCCGGAGACGCCGTTAGGGCGGGGACCACCCCTCCCGCCACGCCACGACCTTTCCGAGGCGGCCGCGACCTAGTTAACGCAGCAAATCGGCGGCCGCGCAGGCAGTCGAGCCACATAAGCATGGATACGCGGTGTTTCGGGCCTAGACGACTCGGGGCCGGCCGATTTGCTGCGTTTTCCAGGTGCTGGTAGCCCGGATGTGGTGCGGAACTAGCCAAGCCGCGTGCCCCACGTCAGTCGCGGCGGCATAAGCACAAGCACCTCGCCGGCGCTGATGTCGCCGGCGCGGCCGACGGAGTGTGGGTGTGTCGCGTTTGTGCACCGTGACGGGCGGACGGGGCAAGCGCTCGCGAGGCGCCGCCGTGACCCAGGCACCGACTGCCCCCGGGATCAGCGGAAGAACGCGAAGCTCCGCACCTCGATGCTGTGCCGCGGCACCGCCCCTTCGACGGTCGGATCGCGGAACGCCGAGTGCAGGACCCGCCAGGCGCGGCTGTGGTCGGAGTCGTGAAACACGAAGAACAGGATCTCGTCCCGCGTCATGTCCGGGAAGTACCACCAGTCGTGGTCGGGGTTGAACAGGAACTCCGAGCCACTCGTGATCATCTTCGACTGGTCGACGACCTCGGCGATCGGGTCGTCCGGGATCCGGTCGACGAAATACAACTGGTTGGGTAGCCCCTCGTCGTCGCGGAGGCTGCGGAAGTCGCACAGCGCAAGCGGCCAGTCCTGCGGCGGCGGACTGAACACCCGCCAGAAGCTGGTCGCCAGCGCGCGACTGTAGCCGGGCCCGTCCGGGAACTGCTCGGCGTACACGCGCGCCGCAGTCATCGCCGCGCCCTCGGGGCCATAGTCGATGTGGACGAGCGCCGCCTGCGGTTGTGAGGCGTGCTCGGCGGGCGCCGCCGTGCGACGCAGCACCGCGCCCCGGGAGACGACCTCGTCGGCACCGGTCCGCTCCTTGATGAACTCGATTACCTCGGGGAGGTAGACGGCGTCCACCTCGGCCTTATCGGTGAAATCCCCGACCGCGCTGGGGTGCACCGCGATCTCGAAGCCGTGGGTGTCGGTCCGGAACGTGTCCTGGAACGGCCGGCCGTCGTGGACCTGAACCGTGTGCGACTCGTAGCTGCCGGTGTTGATGCTCGCGCCGGGCGCGGTGAACCGCCGCAGCACGGTCGAGCCAGGTGCCAGGTACTGAAGCTCGCCCGGAACGCTCGTCGCCTGCTCGGTCGCGCTGCCCGTCGTCATCCTGGCCTCTTCCTCCTCGACCCTGGGTATCAAGCTACCAGACGTCCGACCACCTCCTTCACACGCGTTCTTAAGAAGATCTCACTAATGCGGCTTACCTTGCGCTTGGCGTAATGAGCGGTCCTCGGCACTTGTGGTCTGGCGATTGGTGGGCCGAGTCCTCGGCCCACAGGGATGAACTCGCCGCGAATCGGGCGCATGCCCCCGCGCCCGATGAGCCCGAACCCCCGGCGCCCGCGCGGCGCCCGCCACACCGGACAATTCGCGACCGGATCCGGGCGCTGCTCCGCCACGTCCGCGGGCTGCTCGGACGCGGTCTCCGGAAGCTGCCGACGGGTACACCGCGCCAGCGCCGCCTCGCGCTGGCATCGCTGGCCGCGATCTTGCTGCTCGCCGGCGCCGCCATCGCCGTCGCCGATTCGCTGAGCGGAAGCTCGAACACGACCACCACGGTCGCGACCGGCTCGCGCGCGTGGCTCGGGATCAACGTGGCCACCTCGGCGCAGGGCGGGGTGATGGTCGTCGACGTCTTCCCGGGTAGCCCGGCACAGGCGGCCGGCATGGAGCCGGGCGACGTGATCACGCGGCTGAACGGCAAGCCGGTGTTCGCCCCGTCCGATGTCACCTCTGCGATCGCGGCCATGCACCCCGGGCAGCAGGTCAAGATCCAGTACCAGGGGAGCGGTGTGTCGTACTCGTCGAGCGTCCCCTTGGCGACACGTCCCGCCGGGTATCCATGAGCTTCGTCGACCCCGCTGTCCTGATCGCGCTGGTCGCGATCCCCTTGCTGATCGGTTGGTACCTGCGCCAGCAGCGCCACCGCGCCGGCGCCGCGGCGGCTTTCTCGGCTCCGGCGCTCAGCGCATCGGTGACGCCGCGCCGCCCTCGCTGGCGCCGGCACATCCCGATGGTGGCGCTCGCGGTGCTGATCATCGCCGCCGCCCGCCCGGAGCGTACGGTCGCCGTGCCGGTCGACACGGGCACGATCATGCTCGTCAACGACACCAGCGGCTCGATGGCGGCCACCGACGTCAAGCCCACCCGCCTCGCAGCGGCTGAGAAGGCCGCCAACCAGTTCCTTCACGGCGTGCCCGCGTCGATGCGCGTCGGCCTGATCGAGTTCAACACGCACGTCTGGCTCCTCCAGTCCCCAACCACCGATCACGCCCAGGTCAGCTCCGCGCTCACGCAGCTCCGCGTGACCGGCGGGACGGCGATCGGCGACGCGCTGCAGACCGCGCTGCACGCGATCGCGTCCGTCCCGAAGGAAGGCGGCAAGAAACCGCCGGGCGCGATCGTCCTGCTGTCCGACGGCGCTAACGACGTTGGCCCAGACCCGATCTCCGCCGCCCAGCAGGCGGCTGCCGGACACATCCCGATCTACACCGTCGAGCTCGGGACGCCAGGGGGAACCGTCACCGAGAAGCGCGGCAACCGGACGATCACGGTGCCCGTGCCGCCGAACCCGGCGCAGCTCGAGGAGATCGCGCGCGTGTCGCACGGCCAGGCGTTCACCGCACAGGACGCGAAGGGGCTCGACGCGACCTACCAGCACCTCGGCGCCGAGCTCGGGCACAAGAAGGTCAAGCATGAGATGACCGCCAGCTTCGCCGGCGGCGGGCTCGCGCTGCTGCTGCTCGGCGGCGTCGCGTCCCTCGCGTGGTTCGGACGACTTATCTAGATGGCTCAGCACATGGCTCACCACAAGGAGAACAGATGACCGACATCGACAATCCGAGCGAGCTGCGCGGCGAGGCGCGCGCGGCGCTTGGCGAGGCCCTCCACGAGATCAAACGCGTGATCGTCGGGCAGGACGCGATGCTCGAGCGGCTGCTCGTCAGCCTGCTCGCCGGCGGCCACGTCCTGCTCGAAGGCGTCCCCGGGCTCGCCAAGACGCTCACAGTCAAGACGCTTGCGGCCGTGCTCGGCGGGTCCTACAGCCGGATCCAGTTCACCCCCGACCTCGTCCCCGCCGACCTCGTGGGCACGCGCGTCTACCGACCGGACACGGCAAGGTTCGACACCGAGCTCGGTCCGGTTTTCTGCAACTTCCTGCTCGCCGACGAGATCAACCGCGCGCCGGCCAAGGTGCAGTCGGCGCTGCTCGAGGTCATGCAGGAGCAGCAGGTGACGATCGGGGGCAGCACGTACGACGTTCCGCTCCCGTTCATCGTGATGGCGACGCAGAACCCGATCGAGTCCGAGGGCACTTATCCCCTGCCCGAGGCGCAGGTCGACCGCTTCCTGATGAAGATCCTGGTCGACTACCCGACCGCCGGGGAGGAGGCGGCAGTCGTTGGCCGGAGCCTGCGCGAGCCCGCCGTGGTGCAGGAGCGCCTGTCGCTCGCCGATCTACGGCGTTACGCGGACGCGGCGGCAACCGTGCTCGTCGATCGGGAGACGATCGGCTACGCGGTCGCGCTCGCCGACGCGACGCGACACCCCGCGACGTTCGGGCTGAAGGACGTCGCGCCGATGATCGAGTTCGGGTCGAGCCCGCGTGGGCCGATCGGACTCGTTCAGGCCGCGCGCGTGCTCGCGCTGCTGCGCGGCCGGGGCCACGTCGTGCCCGACGACGTACGCGACCTCGCCGCTGACGTGCTCCGCCACCGGATCGTGCTGTCGTATGACGCCCTCAGCGAGGGGGTGACCGCCGACCAGTTGCTCGATCGCATCCTCGCCGCCGTCCCCGAGCCCAACGCGGAGGACCTGATCCGCGAGACGCCGAGCGTGGTGAGGGCGCGGTGAGCACGTCTGTGCTCGAGCCGCCGGCAGCGCGGCAGGGCCCTGGCCCGCTCGCGCAGCCGTTGATCGAGGCGATCGACCTCGCGGTCACGCGGCTCGTCGCCCGGATGCTCCCAGGCGATCGGCGCGCCGCCGGCGTCGGCGTCGGCATGGAGCTCGCGCAGCTCCGGCCGTACGTGATCGGCGACGACGTGCGCCACATCGATCCCGCCGCGACCGCCCGGACCGGTCAGCCACACGTTCGACTGCACGTCCCTGAGCGCGCGCTCACGACCTGGATCGTGCTCGATGTGTCGCCCTCGATGGCGTTCGGCACCGCGCGGCGCCTGAAGGCGGACGTGGCCGAGGGCGTGGCGCTCGTGTTCGGGCGAC
>Ga0335072_10005605_pt1 | contig 18492 bp, 15 predicted proteins | sample Lox_Sample_21_FD_206725 | JGI IMG/M metagenome (GOLD analysis project Ga0335072, IMG submission 206725) | Soil microbial communities from Loxahatchee National Wildlife Refuge, Florida, United States - Lox_Sample_2.1 | ecosystem: Environmental > Terrestrial > Soil > Wetlands | place: USA... | reverse complement strand
GATGTCGTTGCTGCCCCCGACGATCATGCGCGACCTGGAGCTTGAGCGGCACGGCTACAAGGTCTTCCCGATGGGTCCTTACTACCAGGCCTTCCCCGAGGGCGGCTCGCTCACCTTGTACGAGGAGGACTCGCAGCGCAGTCACGCCGAGATCGCCCGCTGGTCCAAGCAGGACGCGGACGCCTACCCGAAGTGGAACGCCTGGCTCGGCGGCCTGGCCGACGTGCTCGGCCCGCTGCTGCTGACGGTGCCGCCACCGATCGGCTCGCGCAAGCCACGGGACCTGGCCGCCACGCTCCGGCTGGCCTGGCGGCATCGCGGCCTGGACGTGCGGACGATCGCCGACGTCACCCGGCTGATGACGATGTCCATCGCCGACCTGCTCGACGAGTGGTTCACCTCACCCCAGATCAAGGGCGCGCTCGCCGTCAACGGGGTGATCGGGACCTGGGCCGGCCCTTATGAGCCCGGCACCGCCTACGTGATGGCGCACCACTCGATTGGCGACGTCGGCGACGGCCGCCTCGGCAGCTGGGGCTTCCCCGAGGGCGGCATGGGCGCGGTCGCGGCCGCGATCGCGCGGTCGGCGGTCGCGGCGGGCGCGACGATCAGGACCGGCGCGCCGGTCGCCCGGGTCCTGGTCACGGGGGGCCGGGCCGCCGGCGTGGTCCTCGAGGGCGGCGAGGAGATCCGGGCCACCACGATCGTCTCCTCGCTGCACCCGAAAACCGCGTTCCTCAGTCACGTCGGCAAGGAGAACCTGCCCGACGACTTCACCGCCGACATCGAGCGCTGGAAGAGCCGGTCCGGGGTGGTCAAGATCAACCTGGCCCTGGCCGAGCTGCCCGACTTCACCGCCAACCCCGGCAGCAGCCGGCAGGAGCACCACACCGGCTCGGTCGAGATGGCGCCCTCGATGGAGTACATCGAGAAGGCGTTCATCGAGGCCCGTGAGGGCCGCCCGGCGACCCGGCCGTTCTCCGACGGGGTGATACCGACCACGTTCGACCGCACGCTGTGCCCGGAGGGCACGCACATCATGTCGCTGTTCACCCAGTGGGTGCCCGCCGACTGGAGCCAGCAGCCGCACGCCGACGAGCTCGAGCGCTACGCCGACCGGGTGATCGACGTCTACAACGAGGTCGCGCCCAACTTCAAGTCGTCGATCCTGCACCGCGACGTGGTCGGCCCCTACGAGATGGAACACGACTACGGGCTGATCGGCGGCAACATCTTCCACGGCGAGCTCTCCCTCGAGCAGCTCTTCCACCTGCGCCCGGCGCCCGGCTTCGCCGACTATCGCACCCCGGTCCGCGGCCTGTACTACGCCAGCTCGGCCACGCATGCGGGCGGCGGTGTCTGCGGCATACCCGGCATGCAAGCGGCCAAGGCGGCGATCGCCGACCGCGCCGTCCACCGCGCCCGTGCCCGTGCCCGTGCCCGTGCCTGAAGGAAACGCGGCCGACTCGCCGACAACCTTGGGCATAACGGACCCGCTTGCGGTCATGCTAGAAGCGCGCAGTGTCGCGCTGGTCGGGGCCTCGCCCCGGCCGGGCAGCCTCGGCGCCCGGATGATCGCCGAGGTCGCCAAGTCACCGGCCGCCCCGCGCACGTACCTGGTTAATCCCAGGTACGAGAAGATCGGCACCGAGCGCGCCTACCCGAGCCTGGTGTCGCTGCCCGAGCCGGCCGACCTGGCCCTGCTGGCCGTGCCCGACGCCGTCCTGGCCGGGCAGATGGAGGTCGCGGCACAGGCCAGGGCCCGTTCTGCCGTGATCTTTGGATCTGCCTTCGACGCCCAGGGCGGCCGGCTCAGGGCGAGGGTCGCCGCGGTGGCCCGCGACGCCGCCATGCCCGTGTGCGGCGGCGGGTGCATGGGGTTCGTGAACGTGGCCCGCGGGCTGCGCGCCATCGGCTACGTCGAGCGGGACCCGCTGCCGGCCGGGCCGGTCGCGCTCATCACCCACTCCGGCTCGGTGTTCTCCGCGCTGCTGCGCACCCGGCGCGCGTTCGGCTTCACGATCGCGGTGTCCTCGGGGCAGGAGCTGGTCACGCCGGCGGCCGCGTACGCCAGGTACGCACTGAACCTGCCGGAGACTAGGGTCCTCGCGCTGGTCCTCGAGGCGATCAGGGACGCGCCGCTGCTGCGGGCCGTGCTCGCTGCCGCGGCCGAGCGTGACCTGCCCGTCGTGCTGCTGCCCGCGGGTGCCTCGCAGCGCGGCCGGTCCATGGTGGCCGCGCACTCCGGCGCCCTGGCGGCCGGCGACGGTGCCTGGCAGGCGCTGGCCGCCGCCTACGGCGTGCGCCGCGTCGGCGACCTCGCCGAGCTGGCCGACACCCTGGAGCTGCTGTGCGCGGGCCGTCCATCCGGCCGCGGGCGGGGCCTGGCGACCGTGCACGACTCCGGTTTCGAGCGGGCGCACGTAACCGACCTGGCGGCGCAGGTCGGCGTGGAGTTCGCCGCGATCGGGGCGGCGACCAGGCAGCGGCTGGCGGGCGTGCTCGACCCCGGCCTCGAGCCGGGCAATCCGCTGGACGTGTGGGGGACCGGCGCCGGCACGCGGGAGCTGTTCACCGAGGCGATGTCCGCGCTGGCCGGGGACCCGGCGGTGGGCGCGGTGGCCCTGGCCGTGGACCTGGTGCCCGAGTACGACGAGGACGACTCCTACCCCCAGGCCGCCCTCGCGGCCGCCGCCGCTACCGACAAGCCGGTCGCGGTGCTGGCCTCGGTGCCCGCCGCCATCGACCAGCAGGCTGCCGGCCGGCTGCGCGCGGCTGGCGTGCCGGTTCTCGAGTCGGCCCGGTCCGGCTTGCTCGCGCTGCGGCACCTGCTCGCGCCGCCGGTACCGGCGCCGCCGCCCCTGCCGCCGCCGCCCGACGTCGCCAGGCGCGACCGCTGGGCGGCCAGGCTGGCGGCCGGCGCGGCCGGGGCTGAGCTCCTCGACCTGCTGGCCGACTACGGTATCCCGGCCGCGCGGGCGGTCGGCGCGACCACCGCGGCGGCGGCCCTGGCGGCGGCCGCGGCGGTCGGCTACCCGGTCGCGCTGAAGACCGACGAGCCCGGCATCGCGCATAAGACCGACGTCGGTGGCGTCCGCCTCGGCCTGGCCGGCCCGGCCGAGCTGGCCGCCGCCTACGCCGACATCGCCGCCCGGCTCGGCCCGCGCGTCGCCGTCAGCCCGCTGGTGGCGCCGGGGCCGGAGCTGATCGTGGGGATGGCCCGCGACCCCGCCCTCGGCCCGCTCATCGTGACCGGCCCGGGCGGGATTCTCGCCGAGCTTTTTACCGAACGGGTCGTGGTGCTGCCCCCGCTGACCCCCGCGGTCGCGACGGCGTCGGTTTCCCGGCTCCGCTTCGCCGCGGTGCTCGCCGGGGCCCGCGGCGGCCCGCCCTGCGACCTGGGCGCGATCGGCGCGGCGCTCACCGCGTTCTCCGTGCTGATCGGGGAGCTTGGCGACTGGCTGGAGGCGTTCGACGTCAACCCGATGATCTGCGGCCCGTCCGGCGTGATCGCGGTGGACGCGCTCGCGGTCCCGCGGCCGGCGACCGCCGCCGGCGCGCGGGTACCCAGGTCAGCCCGGGGTCAGGCCCTCCCGTAACGTGGCGGTATGTCATCGATGGCGGTTGCGGGCCCGGAGCTCACCGACGAGCGGGACCGGGCCCGGCCCGGTATCGAGTGCCCGGCGTGACAACGACTCCTGCCACCGCCATCTCGCCAACCCGGCGTGGCCCGTTCGCTGGCCTGCCGCGCGAGGCGGCGATCTTGTCCGCGGTCTCGTTCACCGTCGCGCTCGGCTACGGGATCGTGGCGCCGGCCATCCCGGACTTTGCCCGCCAGTTTGGGGTGGGCGTCGCGGCCGCGGCCAGCGTGGTCAGCGCGTTCGCGCTGATGCGGGTACTGTTCGCGCTGCCGGCCGGCCGGCTGGTGGACCGGTTCGGCTCGCGGCGGGTGATGGCGATCGGCATCGCCGTCGTCGCGATAAGCAGCCTGCTGGCCGGCTTTTCTCAGTCGTTCGTCCAGCTGCTCGTGCTGCGCGGCGTGGGCGGGCTCGGCTCGGCCATGTTCTCGGTCAGCGCCCAGGCCTTGCTGCTTGCCAGCGTGCCGAGCGGCCAGCGGGGCCGGGCCAGCGGCCTGTACACCGGCGGGTTCCTGCTCGGCGGGATCACTGGCCCGGCGCTTGGCGGCGTGGTCGCCGCCTGGTCGCTGCGCGCGCCTTTCTTCCTCTACGGCGCGCTGCTCGTGGTCCCGGCGGTGATCGCCACGGTCGCGCTCGGGCCGGTGGCGCGCCGGGTGACCCCGCAGGCAACCACCGGCCCGCGCGACAGCCTGGCCGTGCTGGCCCGGGCGCTGCGCAGCCGTGCCTACCTGGGGGTCGCGGCGGTGAACCTCGCCGACGGGTTCGCGGTGCTTGGCATCCGCGGCGCGATCATCCCGCTGTACGTCCGCGACTCGCTGCACCGCTCGGCGACCTGGACCGGCATCGGGTTCCTTGTCTTCGCGGCCCTGAACGCGGCGGCACTGCTGCCCGCCGGCCGGGTGGCCGACACGCTCGGGCGACGGCCAGTCATGGTGGCTGGCTGCGCGATCTCGGCGGCCGGCCTGCTGCTGCTCGCCGTGCTGCCCGGCCCGTGGGCGTACCTGGGCGCGCTCGCGGTGGCAGGCGCCGGGTCAGGGCTGCTTGACGTCGCGCCGTCGGCGATGCTCGGCGACCTGCTCAGCGCGCAGGCGCGCCAGGGCGGCGTCCTGGTCGCGTTCTTCCAGATGGCGGGCGATGTCGGCACGGTGAGCGGGCCGGTCGTGGCCGGCTTGCTGGTGGAAGGCGCGTCGTACTCGGCCGCGTTCGGCCTGGCCGGCGGCGTGCTTGCCGCCGCCGCCCTGCTCGCCCTCATGACCAGGGAAGGTCGCAGGCCCTGAGCTCGCGTTAGGAATGGGGCGGTTCGCGGTCATTGCCGCTGGTTATCCGATTGACACCACGCCAGTGGCTGCCCCATCCTGGGTGGCTGTGGCGTCACCGACCGACAGATTCGACAACCTGCGGACCAGCCGGCTCGTGCTGCGCCGCTGGCAGGACGGCGACCGCGAGCCGTTCGCCGCGCTCAACGCCGACCCGATCGCGATGCGGTTCTTTCCTGCCACCCTCGACCGGGCGGCAAGCGACGCCCTGATCGACCGGATCGAGGAACGGTTCGAGGCACAGGGCTTCGGGCTGTGGGCGCTGGAAATCGCCCGCACCGGCCAGTTCATCGGCTTCACCGGGCTAAACCCGCTGCCGGAGGACGTCCCGGGCGCGGGTGGCATGGAAGTCGGCTGGCGCCTGGCCCGCCCGGCCTGGCATAACGGCTACGCCACCGAGGCCGCGCGCGCCGCCCTGGACGTCGCGTTCGGCCCGCTGCGGATGGACGAGATCTACTCGATGACGGCAGTGCTGAACGAGCCATCCCAGGCGGTGATGCGCCGCCTGGGCCTCACCGAGCTCTGCCGCTGGGATCATCCGCGCATCGCCGAAGCCAGTCCGCTCCGCGCGCACGTGACCTACCGGCTCATCCCCGACAAGGGGTTACCGGATGACCGCTCAGAAGACAACGTAGACCTTGCGGACGGTCTCGTGCAGCTCCCAGCGGCCGCGCCAGCCGCGCGGGAACATGGCGGCGTCGCCCGGGCCCAGCTGCCGTGGTGAGCCGCCGTCCGGGGTGACGGTCAGCGAGCCGGACAGGATGTGCACGAATTCGTTCTGCTCCTGCACCCAGTACGACGGCCCGGCGGTGCACTGCCAGATGCCGGCCTCCTGGTCGCCGTCGTCCGACGACCACAGCGTGCTGCCGGAGGTCTGCATCGGCTCGCCGGTCGCCTCCTCAAGCGGCCCCCAGTCCTCGAGGTCGGCGGTTTCTGCCGCGGCGAGCAGCGCGGTATCGACGGCGGGGGTAACAGCGTCAGCACTCATCAGGATGTCTTCTCCGGGAAGGTCAGGTTGTTTTCTCTGGGAAGGGCAGCGCGATCGGATCGGCCGCGAGGCGGCTGCGCCCGGACTCGTCGAACCGGTCGAGTCCGAGCATGGTGACGTCAACGATCTCAGACGCCCCGGTCAGCGCCACGTCGGCGGTCGCCCGCGCGACCGCCGGGCCCCACATCATGCCCGCGCCGCCCGCCGAGGCCACGAACACCCGATCGCGGTCAAGCGCCGGGCCGATGATCGGCTGGTGGTCGGGGGTGTAGTCAATGGTCGCGGCCCAGACGCGGCGCAGTCGCAGGTCCCGCGTGAGTGGCACCAGCCGGGCCAGCCGCGCCCGCATCTGGGCGAGGTAGGGCTCGTCCACGCTGCGGTCCTCGCCCGGCGGCTCGTCCGGGTTGCTCATGCCGAACAGCAGCCCGTCCTCTTCCGGCCGCCAGTAAAGCCCCGACGGCACGTCGAACACCATCGGGGTGCTGGCGAACGCCGGGTGGACCTCGGTCACGGCGACCTGGTGGCGCACGCCGCCGGCCGGGATGGCGATGCCCGCCAGCGCGCCCACCGCGGCCAGCTTCGGCCCGCCGGTGAGGATCACCAGGCCGGCTGAGATCGTGCCGCGCTCGGTGACCACGCTCGTGCCATCAAGCCCGGTGAACGCGGTCCGTTCCGCGATGTGCACGCCGCTGCCGACGAGCGCCGCGGTGTAGGCCGCGACGTTGCGCGGCGGCGTGATGTAGCCGTCCTCCGCGCAGTAGGACGCGCCGAGTGCCTGCCCGGCCGCCATTGTCGGGTTGAGCTCGGTGACCTCATCCGGGCCGGCCCAGCGCACACCGATCCCCTCGGCCTGCTGCATCGCGATCCGCGTGTGCGCGGCCGCCACCTGCGCGCCGGTGAAGCACGGCAGCAGGTATCCCTGCCGGGTGAAGCCCGAGTCGGTGCCGATCTCGGCCCGCTGCCTGACGTAGAAGTCACGGCTCCAGCGGCCAAGCCGGACCGCTTCCGGGGTTCCGCCCTGTAGCCGCACCACTCCGGCCGCGCGGCTGCTCGCGCCCTGGCCCAGGTGTCCCTTCTCGACCAGGACGACGCGTTCGAGTCCGGCTGTGCGCAGGAAGTACGCGCACCAGGCACCGACGGTTCCGCCGCCGACCACGACGGCGTCCGCGGTAGCTGGCAGGCCTGAGGTTGTTGGCACGTCATCGATGCTGTCATAGACTGAATATTCAGTCAATGTGTGAGTGGCACCATGGAGGTAGCCGGGCATGTACGGCTTGTCGCAGGACGACCTGGACATCCAGGCGCGAGCACGGGTCTTCGCCGACGAGCTGATCCCGTTCGAGGTCGAGGCGGAGCTCGGCGGCGGCCTGCCTGACGACGTCACCCTGGCCCACAAGAAGCGGGCCATCGAGCTTGGCCTGCACTCCACCAACATGCCCAGGGACCTCGGCGGCGGCGGCTGCAGCACGCTGCAGCAGGTCCTGGTCCAGGAGCAGGTGGGCCGGGTGACGAACGCGCTCGGCTGGGTCGCGGCGACCCCGCCGTCCTGGCTTCCGCCGGTGGCCACACCCGAGCAGGTCGAGCGCTACCTGAAGCCGACGATCCGCGGTGAGCGCGAGGAATGCTACGCGATCACCGAGGAGGGGGCGGGCTCGGACGTGGACGCGATCGAGGCCACCGCCCGCCGCGACGGCGACGAGTGGGTCCTCGCCGGAGTCAAGTGGCACGTCACCTCCTACAACACCGCCGACTACTGCTTCTTCCAGGCCAAGGCACCCGACGGCGAGCACCTCATGTTCCTCGTCGACCTGCCGACCCCGGGGGTGAGCGTGCTGCGCACGCCCGCCTACTCGCACACGATCAGCCACCACCATCCGATCGTCGGCTTCGCCGACGTCCGCGTCCCCGCCGCCAGCCTGGTCGGTGGCGAGGGCGACGGCATGTCCTACGCGCGGGAGTGGTTCCGTTTCGAGCGGCTGATGGTCGCGGCCCGCTGCCTGGGCGCGGCCGAGCGACTCGTCGCCGAGATGACCGAGTTCGCCAAGGCCCGCGCGGCCGGCGGCCACCCGATCGCCGAGCACGGCCTCGTCGCGGGGATGCTCGCCGACAGCATGACCGAGCTGTTCGCCGCCCGCTCGATGCTGTACGAGACCGCGCGCGGCATCGACCGCGGCGCGGACGTGAAGGTCGCGCACGGGCAGTGCTCGATGGCCAAGCTGTACTGCTCGGAGATGTCGGGCCGGGTGGCCGACCGCGCCGTCCAGGTCTTCGGCGGCCGTGGCTACATGCGGGAGAACGTCGCCGAGCGGTTCTTCCGCGAGCTGCGGGTGGAGCGGATCTGGGAGGGCACCAGCGAGATCCAGCGCATGATCATCGCCGGCCAGATGACCCGCCGCGGCCCGGCCACGCTGGCCTAATGGCCCTGGTAGCCCCGGTGCCTCGGTGGCCCTGGTGGCCCCGGTGCCTCGGTGGCCCTGGTAGCCCCGGTGCCTCGGTGGCCCCGGTGGCCCCGGTGGCCCCGGCGGCCCCGGTGCCCGCCCCCGAGGCCCCCGTGGCCCGTGTGGCCCCTGTGGCCCTCGTGGCACCCCCGTCATCACGGTGCGACGTTGTCCTCCCAAAACGGACCCCCAACGTCGCACTGTCTTGCGGGTAACCGCTGCGAGGGGCCGCGGACGCGGCAGTGCCGATGGCGTCAGCCCCCGATGGGCGCGAGCACCTCGGAGACGCGCTGGCCGAGGTAGCCCCGCGCGACCGTGGTGACGAAGGCGTAGACGGCGTCCTCGTCCGGTGCCAGCGGCCCGGGGGAGGCGAGGGGCGAGGCCAGCCCGCGCTGCACCGACTCGCAGGCGGCCCAGTCCTGCCGGTTGGTCAGGTCCCAGAAGTCAACGGCGTAGGCCGGGTCGAAGCCGGGCCGCTCGAGCGCCTCGGGCGCGAACGCCCACGTGCACTCGATCAGCGTGCGGTCCGCCGCCAGCGGCACGAGCCGGTGCGTCATGACGTAGTCCGGGTGCAGGCTGAGCAGGACGTTGGGGAAGACCGCGATGTAGATGACCGTGCGCAGCTGATCCCCTGACAGGCCGCGTAGCGGCGCGCCGCCACTGTGCCCGTCGAGCGACATGGTCGCCGCACCGTCGCGCAGCGACATCCAGCCCCCAATCCACGAACCGCTCCAGGCATAGTTCTCGCCGCTACGCGGCGGGGAGACCCGGCACAGCTCCGGGTGGATCACCGAGCAGTGGTAGCACTCGTGATAGTTCTCGGTGAGGATCTTCCAGTTCGCGGCCGCGTCGTAGCTATGCTCCGCCACCGTGACCAGCCGCTCGGGCTCATACGGCGCGACGATCCCCTCCAGCGCGGCCAGTGGCGGCGGCCCGGCCAGGCCGCCGGAGCCGTCCACGAGCACAAGCCCGTGCCACTCAACCGCCGGCATCGGCCGCAGCGGCCACGCGGCCGGGTCGAAGCCAGCCGCGTCGCGGAATCCTGGCGCGCCGCGCAACTCACCAGACAGCTCGTAGGCCCAGGCGTGGTACGGGCAGACGACGGCCTTCGCCGTGGTCGACGAGCCGCAGGGGAGCAGCTCGTGGCCGCGATGCCGGCAGGTGTTGGCGAACGCGCGGACCAGGCCGTCCTCGCCCCGGGTCAGCAGCACCCCACCAGTGCCCGTGTCCACCGCGCGCTGCGCGCCCGGCCCGGGGAGCTCGGCCCCGCGTGCCACGCACATCCAGCCGCCGCCGAGGAAGTTCCGCCGCTCCCACTCGAACACGGCCGGGTCTGTGTAGGCGGCACGGGGCAGCAGCCGGCTTTTCCCGAACGGCCGCAACGCCGTCGCAAGCTCACCTGGATCGACCGGGGCAGGGGGATAGGCGGGCAGGTGACCTGGAACATTGCCTTGACTGACCATACAGTCAAGGCTAGGTTCCCGCTGAGTCGCTGTCCAGCCCCAGCTGTCGCCACACAACTCGACGCGGGTTCCGCCCTTCCTTGTCGTAGTGTGTTGCAGCAGCACGCCTGGGACTGGGAAGGACAGTAAGCGTGACGACGACAGCCCGGTTCGCGGAAAGCGTCCGCGCCCAGCCCGGGCTGGTGAGCGCCCTCCTGATCGACTCGGTCGGTACCGGGATGTTCATTCCCTTCTCGCTGCTGTTCTTCCAGGTGACCACGTCCCTGCCGCTGGGCAGGATCGGACTGGGACTGTCGATCGCGGCCCTGGTGCGGATCCCCGTGACCGTCGCGGCCGGCCCGCTGTCGGACCGGTTCGGGCCACGGGCCGCCATCGTCGGCTCGCAGGTCCTCCAGGCGGCCGGCTTTACCGGCTACCTGTTCGTCCATGGCTTCTGGAGCCTGGTGGCGGCGGCCATCCTCGTCCAGGTTGGCAACTCGGTTTTCTGGGTGGCCTATGCTCCGCTGATCGTCGCCGTCGCCGGGGAAAGCGAGCGGGAGCGCTGGTTCGCCCTGGGCACTGCGCTGCGGACCGCCGGCTACGCCGCTGGCGGGGTGATCGCCGGGGCCGCGGTGGCCGTCGGTGGACGGGACGGGTACATCGCCGTCGTCGCGGCCAACGGCGCCTCGTTCGTCCTGGCGGCCTTCCTGACCGCCCGGCTGCGGCCGGGGACGGCCGCGCCGCGCCCGGCGGCCGGGCCCGGCGGGAGCTGGCAGCCGATGCTCAGGGACCACCCGTTCCTCGGATTCGTGGCGGTCAACGTGGGCATTACCTTTCTCGCGCTCGCGGTCCCGACGGCGGTGCCTGTGTTCCTGGTGGACACCCTCGGCCTGCCGTCCTGGTCACCTGGTGCCACGCTCGCGCTGAACGCGGTCCTGGTGGCAGCGTCCGCCCCGATCGTGATGTCCGTGATCTCCGGCCGGCGGCGAAGAAACGTCCTGATGGCCGCGCAGGCCTGCGTGATCGTGGTGCTCGCCGTCTTCCTCGCCGTCCATCTCCTCCCGGGCGGGGTCGCGGTCGCCGTCGTGCTGATCGCCGTCCTGCCCCTGGCGGCGTGCGAGGTGACGCAAGGCGCCGTCGTGCCCGCGGTCGTCACCGAGTCGGCCACCCCGCTGACCCTCGGCCGCTACACGTCGGCCTACCAGATGACCTTCAGCATCGCCGACATCATCTGCCCGGCTGTGGTGACCGCGGCGCTGCGCGCGGGCGCGGTCACACTGTGGCTGCCGCTGTCGGCGGTCGCGCTCCTCGACCTGGCCGCGGTTGGCCTGCTCGCCCGGCGGATGCCCGCCCTGACCCAGCGCGTGGGGCAGCCCGCACCACCATCCGCGAGCGGGACGGAACGCCTGCTCGAGGCGGACGGGATCTGACCTAGATCGGGCCGGGGACGATCAGCGAGCCGGGGACGATCAGCGGGCCGGCGACGATCAGCGGGCCGCCGGGCGGTAGATGTGCAGTACCGAGCCGTCGCCGTAGGCCGTGGCATCGATGAGGTCGAGGCCGAGGGGGCCAGCCAGTCCCGCGAACAGGGGGAGGCCGTCTCCCAGCGCGACCGGCTGGACCACCAGCCGGTACTCGTCGACTAGGCGGAGCCGGCTGAGGGACTGCGCGAACGCGGCACCTCCCCACGCGATCATGTCCGTACCCGGCTGCCGCTTCAGGGCCGTGACCTCCTCGGCTAGGTCGCCGCTGACGATGGCCGACCGCGGCCAGTCGGCCCGGGTGAGCGTCTTGGAGAACACCACCTTGGGAATGTCGTTCATCGGTGCCGCGTACTCGTCGTCCGAGGTGGGCCAGAACCCGGCCATTTCCTCGTAGGTGACCCGCCCCATCAGGTGCAGGCTCGTCTGCCTGAACCAGTCGAGCTTCCGCGCCTTCAGCGCCCGGTCCTCTGGAGGCAGTCCCCAGCCGCCGGCGCCGAGCCCACCGGGTCGCGCCACCAGGCCATCAAGCGAAACCCCCATCTGCAGTACGAGCTTTCTCATCATGCGTCCTTTCATCGAGGGACCGTCACCGCACCGTTGGTCATGTAGACGTGCCGGACGGGGAAACTCATCGGCCGGTACTGTGATCTACCGGGATGGACGACTTCGACGACCTAGTCCGCCAGCACCGGCGTGAGCTGCACGTCTACTGCTACCGGATGCTCGGGTCCTTTGATGAGGCCGAAGACCACGTCCAGGAGGTCTTCCTGCGCGCCTGGCGGTCCCGGGCGCAGTTCCAGGGCCGGTCGAGCCCGCGGACCTGGCTCTACCGGGTCGCCACCAACGTCTGCCTAGACACGCTGCGCCATGACGCTCGCCGGGCCGTGCCCGCGCCCTCAAGCGCCAGCACAGGCCGGGGGCCATCAGTCACGGCGCTGCCCTGGGTGCAGCCCTACCCGGACTCGCTGCTTGACGAGCTGGCCGCAGGCCAGCCAGGCCCGGAGGCGGTGGCGGTCAGCCGGGAGACGATCTCGCTCGCCTTCCTCGCGGCGATCCAGCTCCTTCCGCCGCGCCAGCGGGCCGTGCTCATCCTGCGCGAGATGGTCGCCTGGCCCGCCACCGAGGTCGCCGAGCTGCTCGACATGAGCGTCCCTGCGGTCAACAGCGCGCTTCAGCGCGCCCGCACCACGCTGCGCGATCGCTGGCCAGGGGGCCGGCTGGACTGGGCACCGGCCGCCGAGGCCGATCCCGGGCAGCGAGTCCTGCTTGAGCGCTTCATCGCCGCCCACGAGCAGGCCGACCCGGAGGCGCTCATCGCCGTGCTGCACGATGACATACGGCTAGCTATCTCTCCCCAGGTGGGCGAATGGAACGGTCGGCCGGAAGTGGGCCGTGCCCTCCGCGATGGCATGAATGCCCTCGGCCGCTGGAGATACGTGCCGATCACGGCCAACCGACAGCCCGGCGCGGCCGGGTACCTTCGCCGTCCCGGCGAGAGCGTGTTCTCCCCGTTCGTGCTGGCCGTGCTGCGCGTGGAGCAGGCCCGCCTGATCGACATCGCCGCCTTCGAGCAGCCATCGATGTTCACCGCGTTCGGCCTGCCGCCCCGCCTCTGATCCGGAGCCCGCCACGGCCCTTCAGAATCGGCTGGGAGGCTGCTCAGAAGGTCGTATTTCGACTGCTTATCTGGGTTTTCCCCGGCGAAGCCACCATGCACCGCCGATAATGGACCCGTGGGGAAGATGAGGCAGCGGGCGAGCGATCGTGCCCGGGGCACGGGCAACTGGACCCCGGTCCCCACGCCGCGCCGGCCGGTGGGGGCCACCCTGCTCGGAGTCGGTCTCCTCGCCGCATCCTGCGTGATTGGCGCGGGCGCCCTTCTCACCTACAAGGGCAACACCGCGAATACTGCCGGTAACGCCACCACCACGATTACGCAGCTCGGCGCGGCGGCGGTGGGCCGTGGGGTCCTCAGCATCAGCTCGCCGGCGATTATCGCCCAGGCAATCGCGAGCGGGCCCGCGCTGCCGACTGGCCCGGCTTCCAAGCGGCCGAAGGCGACAAGCCCGATGGTCGTCCTGCCGCCGAGCACGCCGGTCACCACGGGTGGCAGCCCAGGCGGCTTGGATCCCTCGGGTCGCAATCCGCTGGCCACGCTGTCGGGTTTCACCCCCAGCTACGTCCAAGAGTTCACCGGCGATGCCATCCCGCCGGGCTGGGGCGCTTACTCAGGCGTCCCCGGCGGAGAGAGCGCACAGGTGGCCCAGTGGGTGCGCGGCATGTGCACGGTCAGCGAGGGCGAAGCGCACTTCATGGCCTCGGGCGTCGATTCCTGCGGCCTGAATTACTACGGCACCCCGCAAGAGTACGGCGCCTGGTTCGCCCGCATGAAGGGCGATGACGAGCCGTCCGGCATGTTCTTCTCTGACATATTCCTGCTCTGGCCGGCCAACAACCAGTGGCCACCGGAGATCGACGTCTACGAGGACAGTGGCGGCAGCCGGTCCGGCACTACCGCCACCCTGCACAACACGGTCGGCAGCGCCTGCGGGTCATCTCCAAGCTCGCAGTGCATGCAGTCCTACGAGCAAACCAACGCCCCAAGCGGGGGAGTGGCCAACGACGGCACTGCCTGGCACACCTACGGGGTGGAGTGGACGCCTTCGGGCGTGAGCTGGCTCATCGACGGTCACGTCATCTTTACCGCCCCGGCCAGCCAGGTGCAGTCACCCGCTCAGCAGCCCGCCCTGCCGATGAACATGGTCCTGCAGTCACAGAACCTGCAGGGCGCGGGCGCGCCGACCCCGCGCGAGACCATGACCGTCGACTGGGTCGAGGAATTCAGCTGGAACGGCTGAGCGTCGCCTAGCGTCCATGTTCGGGGACGGCCGGGCCCTACGGCTGCCGTGCCAACCGCGGCGTGGCCCTAGTAGGGGCCTTGATCGATGATAGGCCACGACTGGTCAGGCGTCCGGGTGAGCGCGGTGGAGAGACGGGCGTCTCCGGGTTCCCATACGGCGATCTGCCATTCGGGCTGTCCCGGCCCGCTGACGGTCACGTCGGCGATCAGCTGGTGGCTGCCCGGCTGCCAGCCGAACGCAAGGCCGATATCGCCGCCGACCGTCGTGCCCGGCACGGCGGTGACCTGCCCGGTCGCGAGCGTCGCGACCGCGAGCCTGTTGGTGGTGGCCGGGCCGGCCGCGGTGCCCCCGGCCATCAGGAGCAGGGCCAGGAGGCTCCCGTCCGGGCTGAACGCGCCCTGGCCGGCCGTGCTCCGCCCCGGCAGCGAGACCTCGCTGGCCTGGCCGCTGGCCAGGTCAAGCACGTGCACCTGGCAGCTGCCCGCGCAGGCAGGCAGCCAGGCGACCTGCGTCGCACTCGCCGCGATGACGTTCATGAAGGAGCGTGTCACCCGCCGGGTACCTGGATCCCAGAGCTCGTACTGGAAATGCCCTTCGGGTGCCTGTTCCTGGACCAGCAGCAGGCCCGCGCGGGTTCCCTGGCTGATCACGTAGCCGATCGGCAGCCTGAACCGTGGCCCAAGCGCGGTGCCGCTGACGCTGACCTCCTGGGCGGTGCCGGCGGCGGTGCTCATGTCGGCACCGGTCCGGTAGCTGACCAGCCATACGGCGCGGGGGGCTGCGGCCGGCGCCGTGACGGTGGCGGTGCCTATGCGGCTCGCGGCTCGCGACCCGTCCGCGATGTAGTAAACCGGCAGCGGCGGGGGCGCGCAGTTGCCGCACTGGGCATTGCCGGGCGGGTATAGCTGCGCGGTCCAGCCGCCCGCGATCGGCCAGACCTGATAGCTCGTGGCGTACTCGGGCAGGCCCCTGATCGGCTCGGTCCGGCCCGAGGGCACCTGGAGCCAGGCCGGCGCTGGCTGCTGGCCGCCGAGCAGCAGCCGGACGCTGGCGGCGCGCGGCAGTGGCTGGCCCGTCATCAAGGCGGGCTTCGTCGCTAGCGGCTCTGGCCTGGCGGCAGAACCATCGTGCCGCGCTACCGCGCCCGCGCCCGCGGCGCCGGCTGCAGCCCGCCCGCCGTGATGCCACCCGCCCGGCAGGTACCCGGCGAGGGCAGCGGCCACGACCACGGTGACGCAGGCCACGGCCACAGCCCTCCGCAGCCAGCGGGGCCATCGAGGAAACCGAGGCCAGCGGGGTTCCCGGTCCCGGCCGTAACTGAGAATGTCGTCCACTGCCATCCGAGGAACCACCTTGAAGCCGCCGCAAGCTGGCACAACGATAACGAGCGCCCGCCGTGCGGGGCAAAAGTGCCAGGCTAGGGCGCGCTGGCTTTGCGCGCGAGGACCAGCCAGCATCGCGGGCTCCCATCCGCGCGAGGACCCAGGGCCGTCATGGGGACTGTCGTCACGGTGAATCCGGATGCTTTCAGGTCGCCGCGCAGCGAGTCCAGCGGGCAGGTGCGGTAGTACATGACGAACGGGGGACGCCACACGGCGTTGCGGACCCGCATGGCCAGGTCGAACCCGAGCAGCGTCCAGTACAGCCTCGAGGTGACAGGCGGCGGCGCACCGACCGGGACGGCGAAAGCCCCGCCCGGCCGCAGCGCTCGGTGGACCCCGGCGAACAGCGCGGGCCGCTCGGCCGGCCGGAAGTGCCCGAGCGCTCCGAAGCTGACCGCCAGGTCGAAGGCGCCAGCGGAGGAGTCGGAGAAGGGCAAGGCCCGGACGTCGGCCCGTATCCAGCGGGCATCGGGGTGGGCGCTCCGTGCCTGCGCGAGCATGCCCGCGCTGAAGTCGACGCCGGTGATCGGTCCCTGGCACAACGGCCTGAGGACCCGCAGGCCCGCGCCGGTGCCGCAGCAGACGTCAAGTCCCCGGCCAAACGGGCCGAACGGGCGCAGCGCCTCGGCCATCGCGTCAAGAACAAGGTCGGGAGTGCGAAACGGCGTGTAGTCGAACTTGGGAGCAAGCAGGTCGTACCCGCCCTCGACCGAGGAAAGCGACTGCACCGCGAGTTCACGCAGCGACGGGCCCAGAGGCGAGAACATCGCCCCAGCGTACTTCCCCGGCGCGCGCCTCACCGCGTGCCGGTCGTCCGCCCGCGGGCTGCAGTGCCTCTGCCTAGGCGGCCAGCTGGGTGAAGCGGTGCCGGTAGGCCTGGGGCGTGATTCCCCAGCGGCGGGTGAAGTGACGGCGCAGCATCATGGGCGCCAGCCCGCAGTCGGCCGCTATCTGCTCGACCCCGTGGCTGGTCCGCTCGAGCAGTTCCTGGGCCAGGGTCAGCCGCTGGCTGGTCAGCCACTGGTGGGGAGTGGTCCCGGTGTGCGCGGTGAACCAGCGGGCGAACGTGCGCGGCGACATGTGCACCCGCCGGGCCAGGTCAGCGACGGTGAGAGGCTCGCCCAGGTGCTCCAGTGCCCAGGCGCGCAGGGTGGCCAGGTCAGGTCCGCCCGTCGTATCGTCCACCAGCACGGGGACGAACTGCGCCTGCCCGCCGTCCCGGTGTGGGGCCACCACCATGTGCCTGGCCACCTTGTTGGCCACCGCGGCGCCGTGCTCTAGCCGGATGACATGCAGGCAGGCGTCGATTCCCGCGGCCGTCCCCGCGCTGCTGATCACCGGGCCCTCGTCGACATAGAGCACACCGGGATCCACGTCGACCCGGGGATAGCGCCGGGCCAGCTCGGCCGCGTACTTCCAGTGCGTGGTCGCCCGCCGGCCGTCGAGCAGCCCGGCGGCGGCGAGCACGAAGGCCCCGGTGCACTGGCTCAGCACCCGGCTGCCGCGGTCTACGACCGTCCGCAGCGCCGTCAGCACCGGCTCGGCTGGCCGGGTGTCGATGTCGTCCCAGCACACCACGACGGCCAGGTCGGCCGATGCCAGCCGGTCCAAGCCGGACTCCACCGTGATCGGCAGGCCGATGTCGGTGCGGATAATCCCCGGCTGCGCCGCCGTCACGACGTAGTCATAGCGGGGGATCCCTTCGCCCTTGCGATCGCACCCGAACACCTCCGCGGTAACTCCGAGGCCGAACATGGACATGCCCTCGTAGGCGAGGACCGCGACGCGGGACAGCATGCCCGCAGCCTACGGCAGGAAAATACCCATTGTTGTCATTCCTGCCACTAGTGTCATGACGCCCAGAAGCCGCAGGCTTGAGGCGTGGTACAGCAAGCCGAGTCGCGTGCACTGACGAAGACCCCGGGCCGTTCCCACGTCGGCTTCTCCGCCTGGGCCGCGCTCGTGGTGGTCTGGCTGGTCTGGGGCTCCACCTACCTGGCCATCAGGGTCGCGGACCGGTCCATCCCGCCGTTCGCGATGGCCGCGGCCCGGTACCTGACCGCCGGAGCGGTGCTCTACGTGCTGACCTGGCTCGGCCGCCGCCGCCCCCAGGCGCGGGCCGTGGCTCCCGCTGGGGTGCGGGCCCCGTCGCGGCTCGCGCAGTGGGGCGGGATGGCGGTCGTGGGCACCCTCCTGCTTGCCTTCGGCAACGGCGGCGTGTGCTATGCCGAGCAGACCCTGCCGTCGGGACTGGCCGCGCTGCTCGTCGCCAGCGTCCCGCTGTGGATGGCGCTAGCCGACCGGGTCATCAACGGGCAGCGGATCCCCCTGCGGGGCTGGACCGCGCTGGGCCTGGGCCTGGCCGGGATCGCCGTGCTGGCCCGGCCGTCGGGGAACGCCGCGGTCCTTCCCGTCCTTGTCGTCCTCGGGGCCAGCATCAGCTGGGGCATCGGGTCCGTGCTCGCAGGCCGGCTGCCGGCCCCGGCTAGCCCGCTGGTCGGCAGCGCGATGGAGATGCTGGCCGGGGGGACCGTGCTCACCGTGCTGGCGGCGGTAACCGGCGAGCTGGCCCGCGTCGATCCCGCCCATGTCAGCGTGCCGTCACTGCTCGGGCTGCTCTACCTGATCGGCCCGGGGTCGCTGCTCGCGCTGACCTGCTACGTGATCGCACTGCGGCAGCTGCCGACCGCCGTGGTGTCCACCTACGCCTACGTCAACCCGGTGATAGCCGTCTCGCTTGGGGCGCTCTTCCTCGGCGAGCGGCCTACCCTCGCCACCCTCCTGGGCGGCGCGGTCGTGGTCCTCTCGGTCGCGATGCTCCTCATTCGCCGCCGCGGAAAGGGAAGCAATGCTTAATTTCGCAGGTAAATAGCCTGCTGCAATGGAGCGTGGGATTGCGCCAGCCTGTCGTCTCCGCCTAAAGCCTCACCTGCTACGGGAAGT
>Ga0335072_10005604_pt1 | contig 18493 bp, 17 predicted proteins | sample Lox_Sample_21_FD_206725 | JGI IMG/M metagenome (GOLD analysis project Ga0335072, IMG submission 206725) | Soil microbial communities from Loxahatchee National Wildlife Refuge, Florida, United States - Lox_Sample_2.1 | ecosystem: Environmental > Terrestrial > Soil > Wetlands | place: USA... | reverse complement strand
TTTATTTGGTGCCCATCGATTTGGGGGACACTTGTTAGGGCACCCTGGAGAAACCCCCGAAAGGAGGCAACCCCGATGGCGCACGATCAAAGCCCGGACGACGGTCTCTACCAGCCAGGGCAGCCGGGCATGTACGAGCTCGAGTTCCCGGCGCCCCAGTTGTCGACGTCGGATGGCCGCGGCCCGGTGTTGGTGCACGCATTGGAAGGCTTCTCCGACGCCGGTCACGCGATACGGCTCGCCGCCACCCACCTGAAGGCGGCCCTGGACATCGAGCTGGTCGCGTCGTTTGCGATCGACGAATTGCTGGACTACCGCTCGCGGCGGCCGCTGATGACCTTCAAGACCGATCACTTCACCAACTACGACGATCCCGAGTTGAGCTTGTACGCGCTGCATGACAGCGTCGGCACCCCGTTTCTGTTGCTGGCCGGCATGGAGCCGGATCTCAAGTGGGAGCGTTTCGTCACCGCGGTGCGCCTGCTGGCCGAGCGCCTCGGGGTGCGGCAGACGATCGGCCTGGGCACCGTTCCGATGGCGGTTCCGCACACCCGGCCGATCACGCTGACGGCGCACTCCAACCACCGGGAATTGATCGCCGAGTTCCAGCCGTGGATCTCCGAGATCCAGGTCCCCGGCAGCGCGTCCAACCTGCTCGAATACCGGATGGCCCAGCACGGCCACGAGGTTGTCGGATTCACCGTGCACGTGCCGCACTACCTGACGCAGACCGACTACCCCGCCGCCGCCCAGGCGCTGCTCGAGCAGGTGGCCAAGACCGGATCCCTGGAGCTGCCGCTGTCGGCGCTGACCGAAGCTGCAGCAGAAATCCGGGACAAAATCGACGAGCAAGTCCAGGCAAGCGCCGAGGTGGCTCAAGTGGTGGCCGCACTCGAGCGCCAGTACGATGCCTTCATCGACGCTCAGGCGAACAGGTCGTTACTAACTCGCGACGAGGACCTGCCTAGCGGCGACGAGCTTGGCGCAGAGTTTGAGCGTTTCCTGGCCCAGCAGGCCGAGAAGAAGTCCGAGGACGACGACCCCGGCTAGACGCTCAGAACTGGACCGACAACAAGGTGGGCGAGATGACCGAGCGGACGCGCAAGAGCAATCTTCGCCCGGTGCGGGAAGTGACCGCACCCACGCTGCAGTTCCGGACCATCCATGGTTATCGGCGGGCGTTCCGGATTGCCGGGTCCGGGCCGGCCCTGCTGCTGATTCACGGCATCGGCGACAACTCCACCACCTGGAATACCGTGCAGGCCAAGCTCGCCCAGCGGTTCACGGTGATCGCCCCGGATCTGCTGGGCCACGGGCAGTCCGACAAGCCGCGCGCCGACTATTCGGTCGCCGCCTACGCCAACGGGATGCGGGACCTGCTCAGCGTGCTCGACATCGAGCGGGTGACCATCGTGGGTCATTCGCTGGGGGGCGGGGTGGCGATGCAATTCGCCTACCAGTTCCCGCATCTGGTCGACCGGCTGATCCTGGTCAGCTCGGGCGGCGTCACCAAGGATGTCAACTTCGTCTTGCGGCTGGCTTCGCTGCCGATGGGCAGCGAGGCGCTGGCATTGCTGCGGCTGCCCCTGGTGCTGCCGGCGGTTCAGCTGGCGGGGCGGTTGGCGGGCCTGGCGATTGGATCGACCGACCTCGGCCGTGACCTGCCCAATGTGCTGCGGATACTGGATGATCTGCCGGAACCAACGGCCTCAGCGGCGTTCAGCCGCACCCTGCGGGCGGTCGTGGATTGGCGTGGGCAGATCGTCACCATGCTGGACCGATGTTATTTGACCGAAGCCATCCCCGTGCAGATCATCTGGGGCAACCGGGACGTGGTGGTCCCCGTCCGTCACGCTCGCATGGCACATGCCGCGATGCCCGGCTCCCGGCTGGAGGTCTTCGAACGCTCCGGCCATTTCCCGTTCCACGACGACCCGGCCCGTTTCATCGACGTCGTCCAGCGCTTCATCGACACCACCGAGCCCGCCGAATACGACCAGGCAGCGCTTCGCCAGTTGCTCCGCACGGGCAGCGGTGAACAAACGGTCTCCGGCCCGGCCGACACCCGCGTCGCGGTCCTCAACGCCATGGGTTCCGACGAGCGCAGCGCCACCTGATCATCCCGGGGGCCGTACAGTCGGGCCATGGGTATCGACGTCACGGTGCTTCGTGTGTTCACCGATCCAGATCGCAATTTCGGGAATCCGCTCGGTGTGGTGGATGCGGGCCAGGTGCAGCCCGAAGACCGACAACAGCTGGCAGCCCAATTGGGCTACAGCGAAACGGTATTCGTCGATCTCCCCGCCGAAGGCTCCCCCACCGCACACGCCAGGATCTACACGCCGCGGACCGAAATACCGTTCGCGGGACATCCGTCCGTTGGCCTGTCGTGGTGGCTGCGCGACAACGGGATGCCGATCAACACGCTGCAGGTGCCGGCCGGCATCGTGCAAGTCGGCTATGAGGGCGAGCTCACGGTCATCAGCGCACGCTCGGAGTGGGCGCCCGAATTGTTCATCCACCAATTCGGTTCAGTTGAAGAACTTCTTGCCGCCGATCCCGCCGATTATCCCGACGACACCGCCCACTACCTGTGGACGTGGATCGATCAGCCCGCCGGATCGCTGCGCGCCCGCATGTTCGCCGCGAATCTGGGTGTGCCCGAAGACGAAGCGACCGGCTCGGCCGCGATACGGATCACCGACCACCTCAGCCGCGATCTGCACATCACGCAGGGTAAGGGATCGATGATCGAGACGACCTGGAGTCCCGAGGGCTGGGTTCGGGTGGCCGGCCGTGTCGCCAACGACGGTGTGACACACCTGAACTGAGCAACGGCAGGGTACCGGCGAAACCCGTTGAGGGCTCAGTACTTTCGGCGCAACACCGCGGCGAGGTGATGTTGCAGCGGCTGTCCAACCGCGCCCATCTGCACCGAGTACGACAGCTCGTCGCCGTCGATGCGCAGGGAACGGCCAAGCGCGGACACCTCTTTGGCCGTCGGGGTCAATCCCACGTCCGTGGTGGACAACTCGACCTCGATGCGGTCGCCGCTCACCGAATACGTGCCGACTTCGATTTCGGTGATGCCGCTCGGGTGGGCCAGAACCAGCTCGACGTGACCCGGTTGCGGCACACGAAGATACCCGGTCTCGGCGTGCAGGGGTTTGCCGTCGGCTACCGCTTTGGTCTTCTGCGCGTAAGCCAGAAACGGTTTGCCCACATGGGAGAACACGACTTCCTCGAGATACTCGAAGGGTTGGATCGTCGGGTATTCGCCCGCGCCTTGACCAGCCCAGGTACCGAGCAGCGGCGCCAAGGCCTCGAGATCGGGATGCAAGTCGGGGGGCATGAAAACAGCCTAGTCCGGGGACCACCGGAGCCGGACCGATCGGTCAGCTCGGACTAGACACCTTGCGGTGCGCGCGCAGCGCCTCGATCTCGCGCTCGAAATCGTCCGCCGACGAGAACGACCGATACACCGACGCGAAGCGCAGGTAGGCCACCTCGTCAAGGTCGCGCAGCGGCCCTAGGATCGCCAGGCCGACCTCGTGGCTCGCGACCTCCGGCGACCCCGCGGCCCGCACAGTGTCTTCCACTTGCTGGGCCAGTAGGTTCAGCGCATCCTCGTCCACTTGGCGGCCCTGGCACGCGCGGCGTACCCCCTTGATGACCTTCTCGCGGCTGAAGGGTTCGGTCACACCACTGCGTTTGACCACGGCCAGGACCGCGGTTTCCACGGTGGTGAACCGCCGCCCGCATTCGGGGCAGGACCGACGGCGCCGAATAGCTTGGCCTTCATCGGTTTCCCGCGAGTCAATCACCCGGGAGTCGGGATGCCGGCAGAACGGACAGTGCATGACCGCTCCTTCGCCGTGCTGACACTCCGCAGAACACTCCGAGCGTACCTGTGCGCTCCCCCACGGGGCCAATGCAGCCGCGATACGCGTGCAGCCACCACCGCGAGAACCGAGGAGCCTTGGCGTAGAGCGGTTTTCGCATACACCGCCGCGCCGTCAGCCGACCGGTGCGATCAGCGTCTGGCCGGCAGCCAGCGATGGGGTGTTCAGGTCGTTGAGTTCGCGGATACGGTCGGCAACCTGGCGAGCGGGAGCGTCCGGCGCCACCCGGTGAGCGACGTCTTGCAGGGACTCTCCGGCTTCGACCCGTACGACGGCCAGCCTGTCGGGGACCGGGGCGGACGAGCCCCCGGAGTCGCCGTTGGCCAGCTGCCCCAGGTTCGCCACCAAGCCCAGCCACAGGGTGATCGCCCCGGCGACCAAGGCCAGCCCGACCGTCGTCAGCAGTGTGACGGGGCGCCTGCGATGCGGCGCGACCGACACCGCGACGCCGGTGCCGTAGTAGCGCATTGGCGCACCACCCGGCCGTGCCGCGCGAGGTCGGCGCGACCGGACCAGGCGCTCACGGTCATAGCGAGGGCCGTCGGCCAGCACATTGGCCGGGCGACGAACGGTGCTGGTACGCGGCGCGATCGTGTGGATGAGTGTCATTGTGCGTTCCTCCGTTCGACTAACTCTCGCTCGTGTGTTCGACTGTAGTCGCTCGTGTGTTCGAAATCCGAACATTTGAGCTAGGCGTGTCGCACGAGCAAAACGCTAGACCACGCCACCGACAGGTTTCGCCGGTCGCTACCACTGCCTTGTCGCCCGAATACCCGATCTCAACGAAAGTTACACACTTGTGATTCCCGAGTTCCGTGCCGTTCCGGGCCCCCGATCCCAGCCCGCGACACGCCAGTCGAACACATGTTTGATTCTTGACAGCCGGACGGCTACATTCAGTGTCATGAGCGACAGCAACGACACTTCAGACGCCGGCGCGGCTGGCCGGTTGCATTCCGTGGATCAATCGCTTACCGAGCGGCAACGCACCATCCTCAACGTCATCCGTGAGTCGGTGACCAGCCGCGGTTATCCGCCGAGCATCCGGGAAATCGGTGACGCCGTCGGTCTGACGTCGACGTCCTCGGTGGCCCACCAGCTGCGCACCCTGGAGCGGAAGGGATACCTGCGCCGCGACCCGAACCGCCCCCGGGCTGTCGATGTCCGCGGTGCCGACGACGCCGCGGCGGCGGTACCCGTCACCGAGGTCGCCGGCTCGGACGCCTTGCCGGAGCCCACCTTCGTTCCCGTGCTCGGGCGCATCGCGGCGGGTGGACCGATCCTTGCCGAAGAAGCTGTCGAAGATGTCTTCCCGCTGCCCCGTGAGTTGGTCGGCGAGGGCGCGCTGTTCCTGCTCAAGGTGGTCGGCGATTCGATGGTCGAAGCCGCGATCTGCGACGGTGACTGGGTCGTGGTGCGGCAGCAGAACGTCGCCGACAACGGCGACATCGTCGCGGCAATGCTCGACGGTGAGGCCACGGTCAAGACGTTCAAGCGTGCGGGCGGTCAGGTGTGGCTGATGCCGCACAACCCGGCATTCGATCCCATCCCCGGTAATGACGCGACCGTGTTGGGCAAGGTCGTCACGGTGATTCGCAAGATTTAACGCCGGACGGCTCGCGCCAACGAGATCTGCGGAGCTCCGGGCTAGTTGAGTCAGTCGGCCTTGGTGAAACCGTTGGCCTGGGCGATTTCTTCGCTGGACAACCAGAATTCGGCGAGCGTGTCCTGATAGAGCGGGCTGCTGGGCGTGTAGTACAGGCCGAAGCTGGCGTTGGCCTTGATGGGATATCCCTCGGGCGCCTCGTACGGGTCATCCAGCGGCAGGCGGATTGTCGGATGGCCGGGCGAGCCCGGTCCCGTACTTGGTGCCTGCTCCTCCGGTTCAGTGTCGACGGCTGCGTGCCGCCCGAAACTGGAAGCGGCGCCGGCCACGACAGCAGCCGGCAGCGCGACGTCCGGAGCGGCGGGTGGATACGCGTCGTCCGGGTGGGCCCCCTCGGCGTCGGCAGCCTCCGCGACGGCATCCGGATGGGCCGCCTCCGGGTAATCCGCGTCGGTATAGGCGGCTTCTTCGGCATCCAAGTAGGCGTCTTGCGGGGCAGCGGCCTCGGTATACGCGTCCTCCGGGGCGGTGGCGTCCTCCGGATACGCGTCCTCCGGAGCAGCGGCCTCCGGAGCAGCGGCCTCCGGGGCAGCGGCGTAGTCGGGCTCGACCAGAGCGCCCTCGGCCAAAACGCCCTCCGACACCACCGGTATGGAGTCGGTGTCCACTGCGTCGGGATCTTCCTCCTCGACCCCTAACCGGCCCGTGCCCTCTTCGGACCCGGACAGCCATTCGACGCCGTATTCCCCGGTCGCCCCGACGGCTTCGGCGTCTTCGACCAGACTGGCAGCGGCTTCGTCGCCACGAGACCAGCTGACTCGCGTCGCGGACCCGGCGGCGGCCGGCTCGTCTTCCGAAGGGTGTGGCTCGCCGAATCCGAAGTGCTCGGTGGCGACGTCGGCGTCCTCGTGGCCCCAATGGCCGTCGGCCGCAGCGTCGTAGCCGCCGACGTCCAGGTCGCGGTCATGCTCGTAGGCAGCGGCATCCCGCCCGGCGCGGCGCCGGCGGCGCCACCCAAAAGCCACGAACACCAAGAACGCGAGCAGCACCGCGACCGGAATGATGGCCAGTAGGTACCACGAATGCCAGGCGAACTTCTTGGCGTGCGAGGGCATCGCCGCGCCACTTGGCTGGTTCTGCCCCGGCACCTGCAGACCGGACAGCAACGGCGCGAGGTTGGACGGGTCGGTGGTGAACGTGTTCTTCGCGCGGTTCCACGAGATCTTGCCGCCGGTGAACTTCTGGGACACCACATCGCCGTCCACAGCCTGATCGCCGAGCGGCGCGCCTAGTTTGCCGGCCGGACCACGAAGCTTGTCCCACGCTGCCTTCATGGCCCCGCGAACCACGAATGCGCCGTGCTCGGATGTCCAGAAGATCACCGGCTTGTCGGCCGCGGCGAACGCGGAGATCCTGCTGGAGGGGATGCCGCCGTCAGACTCGTTGGCGATCGGGAAACCCAGATCGCTGGAGACCGGTCCGCCCAGCGACTCGTACTTGGCCAGGATGTCGCTCTCGAGAGCGTTTGCGCCCGTGGCCTGGCTGAAAAACACCTTGCCGCCGGCGAAGTTCTGGGCGATCCCGTCACCGCCGATGGGATATTGCCCACCCTGCTTGGCGCCCATCGGGCCCGAGGCGCCGCCTGCGGCGCGCCAGGCCATGTTGATGGCCGCGGTGGGATCCGTCGCCACCTGCAGGCCCTTGAGCTGGTCGGCCAGCACCGGCGGGTTGGTGGTGAAGTCCTTGGTCTTCCGGTTCCAGGAGATCTCACCGCCGCTGAACTTCTGGGACGTGACCTCGCCGTCGTAGGTTTCATCGCCGGCCGGCGCCCCGAGAACGCCGCCCGAGCTGCCGAGTTTGTCCCACGCGGCATTCATCGCGCCCCGCACCACGAACGCGCCGTGGTCGGCCGTCCAGAAAATCACCGGCTTGTCGGTGGCGGAGAAGGTCGCCACTCGGCTGTCCGGTCCGGCTAGGCCGGGAACCTCGTTGATCGTGGGGAAGCCCAGATCGCTGTTGGCGGGGCCGCCCAGCGACTCGTATTTGTCCAGGATCGGCCCGTAGACAAACTTGGCGCCGGTATCCGTGGTGTAAAACATCTTGCCGCCGTCGAAGTCCAGAGCGAACCCGTCGCCGACGGGGTAGACGTCACCCTTCCTGGCGCCCAGCGGGGAAGTGTCGCCGCCGGCCTTGTCCCACGCGGCCATGATGGCGGCCTCCGCGTCGCCGATCGGAGATGCCGAGGCCGCGGGTGCCAGGAATGCCGCAGCGACCACTGCGGTCGCCATGCCGACCAGCGCGCTCCCGAATAGCCTGCGCACTCGACCTCTCTGCCCGTTCACCAAGCCTCCCAGCCGACGGATATGCCCTTATCTGTGGCCATGCCCGTACCCTGCAGACCTTGCGAGCGGGTGATACCCCCACCGCGAGTTGCTAACCCGCTTCGGGTACGCATTATCGCCGGGCTCGCATAACTTTGCTCCAGCGATCGAGAAATGCGAAGCCAAATCACAAATATTGCGAAAACGGATATCACTCCGATGTCGAAAAGATGCTGGACAATGCCCGTGTCGCGACCAATCGGACATTGGGTCGGGAGGCGTTGCGGTTACCCTGCCGCACGTTGGGGACAACGCCAACCCAGACCACATACGTGAAAACATGTGCCGACGGTACGCGAGGCCGCCAGTGGGTTGGCGATCTACCCGACCAAAACACCATTGAGCGAGTTGATTGATTAGCCGCAGACCTAAACATTCGTTGCGCGCCAACACGATTGCGTTCAGCAAAAAAGCCGACGGGCTCAGACCCCGAGACTGCGGCCGATGATCTCCTTCATGATCTCGGTCGTGCCGCCGTAGATCGTCTGCACCCTGGCATCGAGATAGGCACGTGCGACCGGGTATTCGCGCATGTAGCCGTATCCACCGTGCAGCTGCAGGCAACGGTCGATCAGATACACCTGCTTCTCGGTGGAGTACCACTTGGCCATCGCGGCCTGTTCGGCCGTCAGCTTCTCCTCGAGGTGCAGCCGGATGAACTCGTCGACCATGACGCGCACCACGGTGGCCTCGGTTGCCAGCTCGGCCAGCACGAAGCGGCTGTTTTGGAAACTGCCGATAGGTTTCCCAAAGGCCTTGCGCTCCTTGGTGTATTGCAGCGTGTGGTCCAGCACGGCTTCCATCGCAGCCGCGGCCATAATCGCGATCGAGATCCGTTCCTGCGGCAGATTCTGCATCAGGTAGACGAATCCCAAGCCCTCCTGACCGAGCAGGTTTTCGGCCGGCACATGCACGTCGGTGAACGACAATTCGGCGGTGTCCTGCGCTTCCAGCCCGATCTTGTCCAGGTGGCGGCCACGTTCGAAGCCCTTCATGCCGCGCTCGACGACCAGCAGCGAAAAGCCCTGCGCACCGTTGTCCGGGTCGGTCTGCGCCACCACGATCACCAGGTCCGAGTTGATCCCGTTGGTGATGAACGTCTTTGAGCCGTTGAGCACATAGTGATCGTCCTGCTTGACGGCACGGGTCTTGATGCCCTGTAGGTCGCTGCCGGTGCCTGGCTCGGTCATCGCGATGGCCGTGATCAACTCGCCGCTGCAGAATTTGGGCAGCCAACGCTGCTTCTGCTCCTCGGTGGCCAGCCGCAGCAGGTACGGGGCTATCACGTCGTTTTGCAGCCCGAATCCGATTCCGGTGTAGCGCCCGGCGGTGGTCTCCTCGGTGACGATCGTGTTGTACCGGAAGTCGGGATTGCCCCCACCGCCGTACTCCTCCGGCACCGCCATGCCGAGGAAACCCTGCTTGCCGGCCTCGAGCCACACGCCGCGGTCGACGATCTTCGCCTTTTCCCATTCGTCGTGGTAAGGCGCTACGTGGCGATCGAGGAAGGCGCGGTACGACTCGCGGAACAATTCATGCTCGGGCTCGAAAAGAGTGCGCTGATACTTGACGGCACTGCTCATGTCTGACCTCCGGCGACGGGAACTCTGCCGCCCAAGATATACCAACCGGACGGTTGGTCGGCAGATGGGCGGGCCTGGCCCGCAGGCGCGCCGCGAGGTTATGTCTGATCGCCGGCAGCGGAGAATTCGCGCAGGCTGGCGGCCAGCGCCACCGGAACCCGGGCCTTGAGCCGAGTCCCGTGCGGGTTGTGCTCGGCCTGCTGCACCCGTCCGTCGGCGTGCACCCGGGCCACCAGGTCGCCGCGGTGGTAAGGGATCACCACGTCGACGGCGGTGTCGGTGGGCATCGCGAGCTCGGCCATCCGGCGCCGCAACACGTCGATGCCGTCGCCGGTACGTGCGGAGACGAACACCGCTCCGGGCAGCCCGTGGCGAAGCTTGGCCAGCATCAGGTCGCTTGCTGCGTCGACCTTGTTCACCACCAACAGCTCGGGTGGCGGATCCCCGTTGCCCTCGGCGATGACTTCGGAGACCACCTGCCGGACGGCATCGATCTGGGCAAACGGGTTGACGTCGGAGCCGTCGACGACGTGCACCAACAACTCGGCGTCGACGACCTCCTCCAGCGTGGAGCGGAACGCCTCGACCAGCTGGGTGGGCAGGTGGCGCACAAATCCGACCGTGTCGGTGAGCACGAACGGCCGACCGTCCTCGAACTCCGCCCGCCGGGTGGTGGGTTCCAGCGTGGCGAACAACGCGTCCTCCACCAGCACCCCGGCCCCGGTCAGCGCGTTGAGCAGGCTCGACTTACCGGCGTTGGTGTATCCGACGATGGCGATCGACGGGATGTCGCTGCCGAGCCGACGGCTGCGCTGGGTGTCGCGCGCCTGCTTCATCGCCTTGATATCGCGGCGCAGCCTGGCCATCCGCTCCCGGATGCGGCGCCGGTCGGTCTCGATCTTGGTCTCACCGGGACCGCGCAGGCCGACGCCGCCGCCACTGCCGCCGGCGCGGCCACCGGCCTGCCGCGACATCGACTCACCCCAGCCGCGCAACCGCGGCAGCATGTACTCCATCTGAGCCAGCGACACCTGCGCTTTGCCTTCCCGGCTGGTGGCGTGCTGGGCGAAGATGTCGAGGATCAGGGCGGTGCGGTCGATGACTTTGACCTTCACCGCCTTCTCGAGCGCGGTCAGCTGCGCCGGAGACAGTTCGCCGTCGCAGATGACGGTGTCGGCGCCGGTGGCCAGCACCACCTCCCGCAGCTCCTGGGCCTTACCCGAGCCGATGTAGGTCGACGGGTCGGGCCGGTCGCGGCGCTGGATGAGTCCCTCGAGCACCTGCGAGCCGGCCGTCTCGGCCAGGGCCGCCAGCTCGGCCAGGCTCGCCTGGTTGTCGGCCGCACTGCCCTCGGTCCACACCCCGACCAACACCACGCGCTCCAGCCGGAGCTGGCGATACTCGACCTCGGAGATGTCGGCCAGTTCGGTCGACAGCCCGGCGACGCGGCGCAGGGCCGATCGGTCTTCGAGGGCAAGCTCACCGACGCTGGGCACGCGCGGGTCTGAATCGTCTGGAAAGCCCAAGTCGGGCGAGTCTGGGAATGTCATGGCTTACATCCGATGGTGGCACGTGGTAGCTGGTCGCGCATCCGAATAAATTGCGGCATAAATTGCGGCATAAATTGCGGCCACGGCAATGCCGTTCGGGAGATCAATCCAGCGCGTTCCACCAGGCGTCCGCGATCTCGCCGCGGGCCACCAGGACCGACGGTCCGCGTAAGTAGCTGGTGGCGTCGGTGATGGTGACCGCGACGTCACCGCCCGGTACCCGCACGGTGAGCGTGCCGGTGTCTGCGCCGGCATCGGCCAGCGCGGCGACCGCGGCCGCGACCGTTCCCGTGCCACACGACCGGGTTTCACCCACCCCGCGCTCGTGAACCCGCATCTGGACCAACCCGCCGACCGCGGGGGTGAGGATTTCGACGTTGACCCCGTTGGGGAACTGCGCGCGGTCGAACTGCACCGGCGCACCCACATCCAGGGCCGCGAGCGCTTCGAGAGTCAGCTGCCGATCCACGCACGCCAGGTGCGGGTTGCCCACGTCGACCGCCAGCCCGCTAAACCGCCTACCGCCGACGATGACTTCGAAGGCCTCCCCGCCACTGCCCAGCCGGTTGGCCTTGCCCATGTCGACTGTGACGTCGGCGTTGGTCGCGTCGACGTGCTGCAGGGTGACCAGCCGCGCCCCGGCCAGCGACCCGACCACGAACTCGTCGCGGGATTCCATGCCGCTGGCGCGCAGGTAATGCGCGAACACCCGGGCGCCGTTGCCGCACATTTGGGCCGTCGACCCATCGGCGTTGCGGTAGTCCATATACCATTCGTTCGACCCGACGCCGTCGGGCAGCCGCTCGAGCACCCCGGCGGCCACCGCGGCCTCCGCGGTCGTAATCCGCAGCACCCCGTCGGCACCCACGCCCCGACGCCGGTCGCACAACGCGGCGACCCGCGCCGTGCTGAGCGTCAGTTCAGCGCCGACGTCGGGCAGCAGTACAAAATCGTTCTGCGTGCCGTGACCCTTGGCGAATATCATGTGCGCCGCTCCTCCTCATCGCTTCGCTCTGCATCGTCGCCGGCGCGGATCACCAGATCAGGATACTTGCCGCCACGCCTGCAACGCCGCCTCGACGTTGTCGGGCCCGCCCGCGTCGAGCCAGTGCACCCGGTGGTCCCGGCGAAACCACGAGCGCTGCCGGCGCACGTAGCGGCGGGTGCCCACGTACGTCTGCTCGCGCGCCTCATGCAGCTGGTCGGCTGCCCCGCCGGCGTCCAGCGCCGTGAGCACCTGGGCGTAGCCCAGCGCACGCGAGGCGGTGACCCCGTCGCGCAGGCCCTGTTCCAGCAGTGCGCGTACCTCGTCGACCAGGCCGCGGTCGAACATCGTGTCGGCGCGACGGGCCAATCTCTCATCGAGAACCGTTGTTTCACAGTCCAATCCGACGATGGCGGTGTCCCAGCGCGGAGCGCCGATGCGTGGCGCGGACGCGGCGAACGGCTGCCCGGTGAGCTCAATCACCTCAAGTGCCCGCACCGTGCGCCGGCCGTCGGTGGGCAGGATCGCCGCGGCCGCTGCCGGATCACGACGAGCCAGCTCGGCGTGCAGCTGGCCCACCCCGACCTCGGCGAGCCGCTGCTCCCAGCGCGCGCGTACCGCGGGATCGGTCGCGGGAAACGACCAGTCGTCCAGCAGCGACTGGATGTAGAGCATCGAACCGCCCACGATGACCGGCACCGAGCCCCGGGCCGCGATCGCTTCGATGTCGGCGGCGGCGGCCCGCTGATAGCGGGCGACGGTCGCGGTCTCGGTGACGTTGAGCACGTCGAGCTGGTGATGCGGGATGCCGCGGCGCGCCTCGGGGGGCAGTTTGGCGGTCCCGATGTCCATGCCGCGATAGAGCTGCATCGCGTCGGCGTTGACGATTTCCGCGCCGGCCTGCCCGCCGAGGCGTTCGACCTGTTCTGCAAAGTCGAGCGCCAGCTGCGACTTGCCGGTACCGGTGGGGCCGATGATCGCCAGTGGTCGCACGGCTCTGCTCACGGCTGCCAGGCACCGGCGAAGTAGCCCACACCGTAGGGCGCTGCGCGGTAGAGCTCCTTGGCCGATCGCGGCCCCGGCTCGGCCAGGCCGGCCAGCACCTGGAATGCCACCCGCCCCAGGATCTGCTGAGGGAGCCGGGTCAACGGTGCGACGTCGCCGGTGGCCAGCGCGTCGTCAAGGGCCAGCTGGGCGTCGGCGTTGCCGGGGTCATAGCCGCCGGGGGCGCTCGGCGTCAGGGTGTTCACGCCGTCGGCGACGATGAGCACGCCGATCGGATCGGGCGCCCGGTCGATCTCGGCCCGTAGTTGCCTGCCGTAGGCCAGCGCAGCGTCGGCGTCATGATCGTCGCGGTACACGTGAACTCGTGCGCCGGCTTCGGGCCGGACCTGGCCGCGGACCCAGGCGGCCAGCAGCGCGCACAGTGGCATCTCGACCGGCATCTCGACCGGTAGCCCGGACCCGGACTGGGCCGAGAGCCCGACCCGCACGTCCGCGCCAAAGCCCGCAAAGGTGCCGGTGGAGTTTGGGCCATCGTGGTGCAGCACGTCGTCCGCTCGGCCCGTCCCGACCACGATCCAGCGCGGCGGCAGCAAGGCGGCCGCGGCCAGCACGGCCGCTGACAAGTCGGCGAGTTCGGCGGCGGCCGTTCCGGCGAGCTCGGGGACAAGCACCGGCGCCGAGGGAATGATCGCGATGGCGCTCAGCACGCCACCAAACTAACGGAATGGTCGACGAACGTTAGGCCAGGTGCGGCGCTTCGTCGGGGACGGCGACTTCGACGTCTCGTCCCGTTTCTGACGCGATCGACGCGGCCTCCCCACGCGCCAGGCCTACCGTCGCCACGATCACCACAGCTACCGCCGCGATGAGCACGAACACCTCCGGCCCTTCGACGGCGAACGCCTCGCCAAGGAGAAGAACCCCGAGCACCCCGGCCACCACCGGCTTGGCCACGGTCATCGTCGGCAATGACGCGGTCAGCGCCCCGGCGCGGAACGCCGACTGCTGGAAAACCATCCCGACAACCATCATCACAAGCCATGGAAGGAATTCCGGCGAACTCAGCGCGGCCCCCAAGCCCTCTTCGAGCACTTCCACGAGTCCCTTCGTCAGCACCGCGAACAGGGCCAACGACGAACCCGCCACCACCGCAAGCAGCACCGCAGCGACCGGACGGCCCGACCAGACCCGCGCCGCCAGCACACACAACACCAACGCGGGACCCATCACCAGCGCCACGATGATCCACATGGACACCGACGCCCGTTGCTGGCCGGACGTCGGGTCGCCGACGATGATGACCACCGCCAACGCGCCGGCCAGCAGGACCGCCCAGGCCCACTCCCAGCGGGTCACCCGGTGATGGGTCAGTCGCGCGTAGATCGGCAATGCGAACAGCAGCGCGGTCACCTGCAACGCCGTCACCAACATCACCGACCCCCACGCCAGGGCCCCGGCCTGCAGGCTGTAATTGACGATCGCCGCCAGGCCGCCCAACCACCACCGCTTGTCGCGAAGCGACATGCGGAACAACTCGACGTGGCCGACTTCCTTGTCGGTGATTTCCTGGGCGGAGCGCTGCCGGATTACATCGCCGGTCGCGGAAGCCAGCGCCGCGCACAGAGCGATCAGTGCCGCGACCTCCACTTTGGACATGGGAACCTCCTCACCAGATGTTCCCCCCAAAGTTGTACGTACACGTGCTGTTTGATGTGCGTTCACGACCACTGTAGTTCGACAGCAGCACCGTCTCGACGTCAGCGCGCGCGACGGCTCATAAATTATTACTCGTAAAGCCTATGCGGCAGCTGTGTCGCAGCTTTGCAAAAAACCGGACCACAGCTACGCCCGGCTAGTTGCGCCGGCCATCACCTTCGAAGGGGCGTCCCACTTCGCCCCCGGTGGGCGACCGACCGTGAGTTGCCTCTCATCGCCGGCCGCCATGGACGCGGCCTCGCCCCGAGCCAGGGCCGTGGTGGCGACAATCACCACCGCCACCGCCGCTGCCAAAGCGACGAGCTGGGGGCCGTTGGCACCCAGCGTTTCACCCAGCACGGTGACACCCAGCAGTGAAGCCACTACCGGCTCGGTCACCGTCATCGTCGGCAACGACGCGGTGAGCGAGCTGGCCCGAAACGAGGACTGCTGAAACACCGTGCCGAGCACCGCGACCAGCAGCCAGCCGTATAACTCCGGGGTGCGCAGCAACGTCCCGATGCCGCCGTCGACCACGTTGACGATGGCCTTGGTGAACACCGCGAACAATGCCCATGACGACGCCGACACCACCGCCAGCAGCACCGCGGCCACCGGGCCCGACCAGATCCGCGCGCCCAGCACGCAGAACATCATCGCCGGGCCGATCACCACGGCCACCACGGTCCACGTCTGCAGCGATGCCCGCTGGTATCCCGCGGCCGGTTCCCCGACCGCGACGAAGACCGCCACGGCGACGGCCAGCAATATCGCCCATGCCCACTGCCGTCGGGTCAGCCCTTGTTTGGTCATCCAGGCGTACACCGGCAACGCGAACAACAACGCGGTCACCTGCAGGGCCTGCACCAACACGACCGACCCCAGTCCCAGCGCCACCGCCTGCAGCGCGGCACTGGCCACGGCCGCCGCTCCGCCCAGCCACCAGCGGGCGTCACGCAACGACATGCGCAGCAGCTCGACGTGGCCGACCTCTTCATCGGTGATCTCCTGCGCGGAGCGCTGACGGATCACGTCGCCGACACCAGATATCAGCGCGGCGACAAGCGCCAGCAACGCCGCGATATCCACCTTCGCTATGGTGATCTCCCCCTCCGGCCTCACCAGTAACGCCAGTAACACCCGTCTTCGTCACGGTACCGGGCAACGTGGCGCCGCCATATGGCCCGGACGACGGTGGAATCGAACCGTTATCCGGCCGGCCGCGTGCCGACGGCGCGCGCGCTGACCAACACCGACCAAGGTGGCGGTGCGCTGCCCGCCAAGCTGCTTGAATACTGTTGGAACCGGTTCGGGAGTAGCTGAGACCGCGGCACGGCCGCATCAGCCCTCCCAACCGTATGGGTGCCGCTACGCGCGGCAGGCGCGCGGAACACCGACCGCGCGAAGGTGGCAAAGGGCAGGTGACGAGCGATGACGGCTGATGAGCCCCGCGGCAACGATTCACCCAAGCCGTCGCCGCGTCCGGGGCCGCGTCCCGGTCCCCGGCCTGGGAGTTCAGGGTCGCGACCCACCGCCCACCCGGTGGCTGCACCGCCGCCCAGCGATCCGCACCGGTTCGGACGCGTCGACGACGACGGCACGGTATGGCTGATCAGCGCGGCCGGCGAACGCATCGTCGGCTCCTGGCAGGCCGGCGACGCCGAGGCCGCATTCGCCCACTTCGGCCGGCGCTTCGACGACCTGAGCACCGAGATCACGCTGATGGAGGAAAGGCTGGCGTCGGGCACCGGCGATGCCCGCAAGATCAAAGTCCATGCCTCCGAGCTGGCCGAAACGTTGCCGACGGCATGCATGCTGGGCGACGTCGACGCGCTCGCGAGCCGGCTGGCGACCGTTGTCGAGCACGCCGAGGCCACGGTCACCGCCGATAAATCCCGGCGCGAAGAGCATCGGGCCGCTCAGACCGCCCGCAAGGAGGCGCTGGCCGCCGAGGCTGAGGACCTGGCCGCCGACTCAACGCAATGGAAAATCGCCGGCGACCGGCTGCGGGCAATCCTCGACGAATGGAAGACGATCGGCGGCCTGGATCGAAAGGTCGACGACGCGTTGTGGAAGCGCTATTCCGCTGCCCGGGAAGCCTTTAACCGCCGCCGAGGATCCCACTTCGCCGAGCTGGACCGGGAACGATCAGGCGTTCGGCAGTCCAAGGAACGGCTGTGCGAACGGGCTGAAGAGATGTCCGATTCCACGGACTGGACCGCAACGAGCGCGGAATTCCGGAAACTGCTCACCGAATGGAAAGCGGCGGGACGAGCCACCCGGGAAGTCGACGATGCCCTGTGGCGCCGCTTCAAAGCCGCCCAGGACTCGTTCTTCACCGCGCGCAATGCCGCGACGGCAGAAAAGGACGCGGAGTTCCGCGCCAATGCCACCGCCAAGGAGGCGCTATTGGCTGAAGCGGAGAAGCTCGACACCGCCAATCACGACGCCGCCCGGGCCGCGCTGCGATCGATCGTCGAGAAATGGGACGCGATCGGCCGAGTTCCCCGGGAACGGTCCGCCGAGCTGGAGCGCCGGCTGCGCGCGATCGAGAAAAAGGTGCGCGACGCCGGGGAGGCGGATTGGTCCGATCCCCAGGCGCAGGCCCGTGCCGAGCAGTTCGCGACCCGTGCCGAGCAGTACGAACAGCAGGCCCGCAAGGCCGAGGCGGCCGGCCGCACCAAAGAGGCCGAGGAGGCGAAAGCCAACGCCGAACAGTGGCGGCAGTGGGCCGAGGCGGCCGCTGATGCGCTGACCCGCAGGCCTTAGTCTTCGGGCGTCTCGGCGCTATTCCCGTCGACGCTGTCGCTGGGAGTTTCCGGGTTATCGCCGCCGTCCGCGTCGCCGGTGTCAGCGTGCACACTGTCCAGCAGCGTCTTGGACTGCTGCTGTGCCACGATCCGGCGCCGCTGCTCCTCGGCCGCCAGTTGCACGATGGTGCGCGACCACACCACGCGGGCCCAGTGAAACGTCAACAGAATCACCGTGATCCATGCCACGATCAGTCCCACACCGGGGCCGGGATGACCGGCGGCCACGGTCTGGCGCGACCACACCGCCAGCAGGCCGACCGCACTGGCGATCGCCGAACCCGCCAGCGCAATCCAGGCCAGCGCCCAGCGCCGCGTCAGCAACGCCAGCATCGAGAAACCGACCCCGAACACCAGTGCCAACCAGGCGAACACCCGCGAGGGCAGGCCCAGTGCGGCCGCGCCGGCACCGTGGCTGCTGAACAGCACATCCCATCCCCGCACCGTGCCGGTGTGCGGCAGGATGAACGAGCCCAGCAGCACGAACACCAGAATGGCCACCACGAATGCCCTTGCGCCAGGCTCGATCTCGCGTGCCACACGCCGTTCCGCGGCCTCGATTTCGGCACGCAGAGCGTCGATGTCGGTGTGTTCTTTCTTCATCGCGCACATCCGAGCGGTTCGACGCCTCCGACCGACACCCCGACACCGGGCATGCCCAGACCGACACCACGCGGGCGTTGCCCGACGGCGTGTGCGTCACCGGCCCGCGTGCGACGGTGGGTGAGCACTCCGGCATCGGCGACGAGATGGTGCGGGGCGGCCGCGGTGATCATCGTGGTGATGATGTCGCCGGGCCGCACGTCGGTGTCCGCCGTGAAATGCACCAGCCGGCCGTCGCGTGCGCGCCCGGTCATCCGCGACGTGCGGCTGTCCTTGCGTCCTTCACCGGTGGCGACGAGCAACTCGACGGTCTGCCCGACCAGAGCGCGATTGCCCTCCAGCGAGATCTGCTCCTGAAGCTGGACCAGCCGCT
>Ga0335072_10005603_pt1 | contig 18493 bp, 13 predicted proteins | sample Lox_Sample_21_FD_206725 | JGI IMG/M metagenome (GOLD analysis project Ga0335072, IMG submission 206725) | Soil microbial communities from Loxahatchee National Wildlife Refuge, Florida, United States - Lox_Sample_2.1 | ecosystem: Environmental > Terrestrial > Soil > Wetlands | place: USA... | reverse complement strand
CCGAGCGCGCCGGGAATGGGGAGGGTCTGGACGGCCATTGCGTGCTCCTTCAGTGCAGGGTGGTCAAGTATGCCACGACCTCGTCGGTTTCCTTGTTGGAGAGCTGCATCGCGGGCATCAGCGCCCCGGGCTTGAAGGTGTTCGGATTCTCGATCCACGCGCGCAGGTTCTCGGGCGTGTTGGTAGCCGCGCCGGCGGCGATGGTTGCGCGAGTCATCAGGTGAGTCAGGTCGGGACCGAAGGTTCCATGGGCCGATGTGCCAACAATGGTGTGGCAGTTTGCGCATGCCTCGGATACGAAGACTTGCCGGCCCGCTGCGACTGCGGCATCATCCGCGGCCGGTCGCTGCTGGTTCTTAACCCATGTGTCGAACTGCTGCGGGGTATCGGCGTACACGCGAATCAACATGAGGGCGTGCTCCACGCCGCAGAACTGCGCGCATTGGCCCCGATAAAGGCCCGCTTTATGCGGATCAATCCACATCTCATTGGGATGATCCGGGATCAGGTCCGTTTTCCCGCCGAGCTGCGGCACCCAGAAGCTATGATCCACATCTGCGGAAAGCAGCCGCAGGTAGGTCGGCTCCGGATCTGCGCTTGTGCTTACGGGCACGTGCAACTCGTTCGCGGTTACAATGTTCAGCTTGGGATAGCGGAACTCCCACCAGAACTGGTGGCCGACCACGGTCACGTCAAGCGCGGACTCGGGTTCAGGTGCATCCTGAATGGCGAAGATGATGCGCGCGGTGGTAAGAAACAAAACGACGACAATCAGAACGGGAATAACGGTCCAGGCGAGCTCGACTTGGACGCTCCCGTAGATTTGAGCAGGCTCGTGCTCCGCGTCAGATTTGCGCGCGCGAAATCTGACGATGACGAATGCGAGCAGGCCTCCGACCACCACAAAAATGGCGCCCGTAATCATAAGAACGAAAAGCGAGAGGCCGTAGATTTCTTTGGCTGGCGTGGAAGCGGGCGCCAATATGGAGGGTGTCGTCAGCGCGTCCTGCGCGACGGAGGGCACGGCGCCCATGCAGGCCAGGGCCAGGACAACAATGCTCGAGCGAGTTGGCGGAAGAAAGTGCCTTGGCTGCATGGTTACCCACATTCCGCGGGCGATGAATTACGAAGCTGATTACGCCAGAACGATGAAGGCGAGTCTATTGGACGAACGTATCGACCGATGCTTTGGTATCGAAGAACCGGAATGCGCCCTCTACAGGACACCCAGCTCTTCCAGTTCCTTGGTTAGCGCAGGCTCGCCGGTGAACTGGATCGCCTTCATTCCAGCTTCGGCGCCGCCCGCGACATTCTCTTCACGATCATCGATGAACAGCACACGCTGCGGCGCACAACCGAGAATATCCAGGGCCCGCCTATACATCGCAGGCTGTGGTTTGCGCAAGCCCACGTAGCACGAGCTCAGCGCGATCTTGAAGTATTGGCGTAAACCGAACCTGCGAAACCGGCACTCGTTCGTCTCGCGGGCTTCGTTATTGAGCGCGCCGATCAAACAACGATGCGATTGGGAAAGCTCCTTGAGGACTCTCATTGCTCCATCCGGAAGCAGTTGCGATTGCGCAATCATGAAGGCGAAGAACTCGTCGCGCGAGAAACTGCGCGGCTCATGGAAAACCGCCTCATCCAGATACCGGCCCAGGTCGATCTCTCCCCGTTCCCAGGCAGACATAACCTTTTCATGCCTGATCTCGAGCTCGTGCGCGTCCAGTTTGAAGTGCTCAACTGTCGCCGCACGTTCTTTGTGGTCCCAGCCGTTGGTCAGAAGCACCCCGCCCACGTCAAAAAGGATTACGTCGAATGGGAACATCAATCTCCCTTTTCCGCGTTCAGCGCGGTCCCCTTATTGCAAATGAGATGAATGAGGGAAACCTCATCAAAGAGCTCTAACGGATGTGAATTCTGCCGGCCTGTTATTGCCTGCAGTACGGCTTCTCCAGAATCGACTCACCCCCATGCCCCCACAAGAGCAAATCTTCGACCATTTATACCCGGGTTACGGCACCTTCTCCACACAAATACTTTGCTTCGATTGCCAGCACCTTCTTGAATCGCCGCCGAAATCTCGCTTCGTTGCCTTGGAAAGACGCTCCGATGAAGGCGAGCGCCAGCTCGTACGCGAGCGAGGTGCCGATAATTCGCGCCCCGAGCACCAGTACATTCATGTCGTCGTGTTCCACGCCCTGGTGCGCCGAATACTCGTCGTGGCAAATGGCCGCACGAATTCCAGGAATCTTGTTCGCCGCCACGCACACACCCACGCCCGACCCGCAGATGAGAATCCCGCGCGCAGCCACGCCCGCTTTAATCGCTTCGCCCACCTTTTCTGCAAAATCCGGATAGTCGTCCTCGGGCTCAACCGTGTACGCACCCAGGTCGACCACTTCGTGGCCTACCTTAGTAAGGTTCGCGCGCACCGCCTCCTTCAGGGGAAATCCCGCATGATCCGAACTGATAACCAGCTTCACAATGCGCTCCTCTTGCAGCACTACTTACTGATCGGCCGCCCGTGAATCGATTCCACGCCAATCAAGCTTTGCTTGTACCGCTAAAGCTCTCACTCGGAATGCAGACGACTGATGGCTGTCTGCTTATTGCTACTTCACGAGCCTCTTCGCTTTCGCCGCGACGTTTTCCGGTGTAAATCCAAGCTGGGCCATCACGATTTTGCCGGGCGCGGACGCACCGAACCGATCGAGGCCAACAACATCGCCACCGGTGCCTACATATTTCCACCAGCCATCCGTGGCGCCAGCTTCCACCGCCAGTTTTGGCACATTGGTTGGCAGCACGCTCACCTTGTACTCTGCCGATTGCTCGTCGAAGACCCTCCAGCTTGGCATGCTGACCACACGCGCTGCGATTCCGTCCGCCGCAAGCAGTTTTGCCGCACCCAGAGCGATCGATACCTCTGATCCTGTTGCGATCAAAACCACTTTTGGATGCGCGGCGTCCTCCAGAACGTAGGCTCCCTTGCTCACGCCGCCGTAGATGTCGTGACTGGCGGGGTCGATCACCGGCAGATCCTGCCGCGTCAGTGCAAAGAACGTTGGCCCACCGCGCTCCAGTGCCAGCCGCCACGCTGCCGCGGTTTCGTTCGCATCAGCGGGACGAAAATCCGTCATGTGCGGTACCGCGCGCAACGCCATCAGGTGTTCAATCGGCTCATGCGTTGGCCCATCCTCGCCCAAGCCGATCGAATCGTGCGTGAACACAAACAGCGAGTTCGCTTTCATGATCGCTGCAATCCTCAGTGCCGGCTTCGCATAATCAGAGAACACGAAGAAGGTTGACCCGAACGGCCGCAGCCCTCCATGCACTGCCATTCCGTTCACCGCCGCGCACATTCCCAGCTCGCGCACCCCGAAAAACACGTTGCGCCCGGTTGCATCGTCGGCAAAATGAGGTGAATTCTTGAAGATCGTCTTTGTCGACGCGGTCAAATCCGCCGCACCGCCAAAGAGCTCCGGCACGTCGTTGAAGATCGCGGCCATCACCTGCTGGCCGGCGTTGCGCGTCGCCATCGGCTTCTCAGTCGTGAAGCTGGGAATCGCCTTTTGCCAACCATGGCGCAGCTTACCTGCTTGCGTTCGCTCGAACTCGCTGGCGAGCTCGGGAAATTCGGCTCTATAGCTGGCGAAAAGTCTGTTCCATTCTGCTTCCCGCGCCGCGCCACGCTCTACTGCCTTGCGCCAGTTGGTCAGCGCGTCATCGGGCACCACAAAGCTCTGGTCCTCGGGGAATCCGAAGAATCTCTTCGTTGCCGCTGCATCCGCTGCGCCCATCGCTTCTCCATGCACCTTGTTCGTACCCGCTCTTGGGCTTCCGTACCCGATCACAGTCCGGACCGCAATCAACGACGGCCTGTCTTCTACCGCCTTGGCCACTTCAATCGCCGCTTCGATCGCATCCAGGTCGTTGCCGTCCTGCACGCGTTGCACGTGCCAGTTATAGGCCTCAAACCGCTTGTACCTGTCTTCGGTGAAGCTCCACTCTGTGGGCCCGTCCAACGAAATCAGATTGTCGTCGTAAAGTGCGATCAGCTTGCCCAGCTTCAATGTTCCGGCCAGAGACGCTGCCTCGTGCGACAGGCCTTCCATCAAATCACCATCGCCGCAAAGCATGTAGGTATGGTGATCCACGACGTTGAAGCCCGGCCTGTTATACGTCGCCGCCAGATGTTTCTCCGCGATGGCCAATCCTACCGCCATGCCGAAACCCTGTCCCAGCGGCCCCGTGGTGACTTCTACACCGTCTGTCCATCCGTATTCAGGATGCCCCGGCGTCTTCGAGCCAAACGTGCGAAAGCTCTTCAGGTCGTCAAGCGTGACCTTGTAGCCCGACAAAAAAAGCGTTCCATAGAGCAGCATCGAACCGTGACCGTTGGACAGCACGAAGCGGTCGCGATCGGCCCACTTCGAGTGCGCGGGGTTGTGTTTCATCAACTTGTGGAACAAAAGATATGCAATCGGTGCGCAGCCCAGCGGCGCCCCCGGGTGGCCGCTCTTGGCCTTTTCCACACTGTCCACGGCGAGCAGGCGCAACGTGTCAATCGAAAGCTGATGGAGCGAAACTGAAGCAACACTGGTAGTCATGGAAATCTTCCGAATCTCCCTTTCGCTGAAGTGTGGATCACACCCCGAACTGCTGCCGTAAATGCACGCCTCGGGGCTTCTGATCAACTCGTTATTGTCGAGCTGCGCCGATCTGGAAAATGCTGTATTCGGAACATCCTCAAGGCGCAGTCACTTTGATTTTCACGTTGTAGCCAAGCCACGCATCCTTCTCTGGCCAGCGCAGCGTCCATTCCACTTCACTGCTTCCTGCAGCAGGCGCGATATCTGCGCTATAACCGGCGCCTCCAACCGCGCGGCTATTCGTTGTGCGTGTCGTCTGCCAGCCATCGTCGGTCCACGTTACCTCAAAGCGCCCTTCATCCAGAATCCGCAGGACCTTCTCCGCATCCATCCTTCCGATTGGGCGTCTCCTGCTGTAAAGTTCCAGATCGTGTCGTCGTGCTTTTCGCCCTTCGTTATCGCAATAGCGCTGATATACGGGATCGATCAAATCGAACACTTTGCCGTCCAGCGCGGAGCGCAACAGCTTCAAATACTCTGCATGCGCCCACACCAGCGGGACCGCGGAACCCGCTGGCTGCCCGCTCCACATACTCCGTTCCGGCATGTCCGCTTCATCCCACACTTGCTCAGGCAGCATCTGCCCGACGGTGGCAAATTTTTCGAAGGTTTCAATCAGCGGGATCACACCGTTGCCTGCCGCCAGCTCATAATGTGCGCGTTCGCCCGTCAAGAGCGGCCACACACGTCCCTTGCCCCACCCTTCGTACCCAAGTCCGTCTGCACGCTGGCCATATCCGTCCCAGTTGTAGCGTAACCACCCCGGCCCCTGCGGCAAGTTGCGCTTCAGCACTCGATCCACCACCTTCAGGCTGTCTACGATCAATGGGTCGTCGGCGCGGCGCACCCCGTAGCGCACGAGTTCCAAAAAGCCGCCGTCGACGATCTCGCGCGCCTCAAACTCGTATCGCGTTCCCGGTGGCCGGTTCGAAAGCCGGACCAGTTCGTCTCCACACCTGTCATGCGCATATACCTCACCGCACCCCGGCGGGCGGATGCGCATGTAATACCGCTTTGTGTCGGGATGCAGCACCCCGTCATCGGTCGTAGTCCAGTCCTCGAGATGTCCCTCAATCCAATCGGCAAACTCTTCGAGAAACTCTGCCAACCCAACCGAATCGCGAGCACGTGCCATTTCCGCCGCGCAAATCACCGCACCAATGACTGCCGCAAGCGTCGATGGCGAATACCCCGAATTCTCTTCCCAACGCTCCTGGTGCGTAATCGGCGCATGCCGAACCAGGCAACCCGCCGCCCGTTCCACAAACGGAAAGATGTCGATCTCGCCAAGCCCGTTGGCCTTCCACAAACGCCACGCCAGTATGATTGGGAAGGCCACTTCGTCCAGTTGCTTGCCGCCCCAGTACGGCGTTCCGTCAATCCAGAAGTTTTGCGCGAATCCGCCATCGGGTAATTGCGCGCACGCCAAATAAACCAGCGCGCGCCGCGCCGTCTCAGCCCGCCCGCACGCGAGCAGCGCAGTGGCTGTCTGCACCATGTCGCGCGTCCAGACCAGGTGGTACCCGCCCAGGTCGTCGTCGCCTTTGGTCTGGCCCCACGGAATTGATGCCGACGCCACAAATGCTCCGGAATAGGTCTTGTCTTCGTGAGCAAGCAGCACGTTGTGGCTCCTGCGCATCAGCTTGCCGCCGTCCCGTGCCTTTGCCGCCAGCCACTCCGGATTGGCCACGCGTTGCCACTGCTCAATGAATCGCTTGCGCAGCTCTGCGTATGGCGTCGCCAGCGAACTCATTGTCTTTTGCGCCGCGGTGTGACTCCCTTCGCCGATCCCGATCGCTACGGTAAATTCGCGCGCAGCCCCGGTTCCGTATTCGGGACAGTCGATCTCGCCAATCACAGCTACGTTGCCATTTGTAGCAGAGCCAAATTCCCAGTCCATGTTGAAGTTCTTCATCAGGTCTTGCCAGCCGTCGCTCGCGCCCACAAACCCGCAACTCACCCGGCTGAAGCCGCAACTCGCGCCCATCGCCAGCGACCATTGGTTCTTCCATGCCAGCACTGCCTTGCGACCGGCAAAGTCCACCACCCGTGCTGTATTTCCTGCGCCGCCGCAATCGAGGTGCGGCGCAAGGAGCGCATAAATTCTCAGACGTGGAAGCAGGTCTTCGCGCCCCTCCAGCCGCACGCGCATCACCACCACGCTGTGATGCGGATCGCAGATGATCTCCTTGGTGAGCGCGTACCTGCCCTTAGGATCGCGGTTCACGTAACGAACTCCTAGCGCTTCCGCATCGATGTATTCGAAAACGCAATCCAAGTCTCGCTTCTCTTCGTGCGCGAAGGATTCGCCATCTGTGATGAGGAACTCCATGTCGCGCACTTGAGCGAGATCAATGGTGGGGTGATAGATCTCGTTCACAATTCCGTGCGAACAGGTGAACCACACGCGGCTCGAAGCCGCATATGCCGTGCACACGGCATCTTTTACGCTCGAAGTCCAACGTGGCTCCATACCGGGCCCGCCAAAGGCCTCGCCTTGCTGTTCAAGCCACCGGTAAGAAGGCAGATCGCTCATTGTCACCCACTATGTCCGCTTGCAAGCTCCAGGTTGCAAAGAATCGAATCGCCCACGATTCTTGTAGCCGTGCCGCGATACCCGCATGCCACCTCGCCTGGCAGCGGTGCGCTCCCCCCACGCCCTGCGCTTCTCCCGCAGGTTGCTCCGTTACGCATTCTCTTAGGGCACCGCCTGTTGTTCTCGCGCTGTCGAAGCCGCCATATCCTTCTTTCCAATGGCGGGTTTTGCAATCTGATTGAACAGCCGCAAGCGCGAGAGAGTCACTTGCTTCACCGATTCGACAGCAACCGGCAGAATCTTGTACGGAACGACCTGATTGGGCTCCGCGGCCAAGCCAGCCTCAAGACCCCTTCTCCATGCAACTCGCAGTTCGGTGTTGATGTGAATAATGCTGATTCCGGCGGCGATCGCCTGCACCAGATCTCCATCATCGGTTCCGGATCCGCCGTGCAGGGTGAGTGGAACCCGCGCCGCTGTCCTGATTTGAGCGATTCTTTCAATGTCCAGGCGTTTCTTTTTTTCTCCCTCAACCATCTCCTGCGACATACCGTGCATGTTGCCCACGGCGGGAGCCAGAACATCGACTCGCGTGAGCTCAACAAACTGCTTTGCTTCTGAAGGCGTGGTCAGGTATTTCGACAGATCAGTGGCGAGCTCATGTATTTCGGAGCCTGTACCGATGTTGCCGATCTCTCCTTCAACGAGGATGGAAGGGTTGATTGATTTGAGAGCCTCAACTGCGCCTTTTGTCTCGCGGATATTTTGCTCAAAAGGCAGCGCAGAAGCGTCGAAGACCACGCTGTCGAAACCTGCTTTGGCGGCCTCTAAAGCCTTCTCCAGCGAGTGCGTATGGTCTGCGTTCAGAAAGACCGGGAAATCGAATTCCTCTCGCAGACTTCGCACCAGCGCCGCAATCTGACGCACCCCCATGAACTCGCGCTCGCCCTCGGACGCGCCAACCAGCACCGGCACCTTGAGATCCTGCGCGGAAGAAAACACGGCTTTCAATAGAACCAGATCCGAGACATTGAAATGACCGAGCGCGACTCCGGTTTCTCGAGCGAGCTGCAAGGCATTGCCTAAGTCGCGCATGTTTCCTCCATGTCAATCGTTCTTGCAGACTGGGCGGCTCGTTTCCTTCATTCGTCGCGCCTGAGCAGTTCCGGTCTGCGTCAACATCGCAATTAAGCCCGAAGTGAGAGGGCAAAACAATCAGACGAACGTATTGCCGATACCTTCGTATACAGTGCGCCGACGAGCACAGAACGGAACCTGAGTCCGGAATCAAAAGCCAAATAAATCTGACCGCGCCGGTAACCAGAGTGTGTGCAGGGCATCAATAGGAGAGATGTTGCGTGCGGCCTTTTCGTCATCGGAGCTGTAGCGAGACTAATGAAGTCGCAATGATGAGGGCTTTCGCTGACATGCTCGCGTTCGGCTAACACCTTGAGAATTCTGCTAGCAAGCACAGGTCCAACCAAGGAGATGACTGTGACAAACTTACGTTCGGATGCGCTCGTTTTCTTCGGTGCGACCGGTGATCTTGCGTACAAAAAGATCTTTCCTGCGCTGCATGCGATGGTGAAGCGCGGTCACCTCGATGTGCCGGTCATTGGGGTAGCCAAGGCCGGTTGGACACTAGAGCAATTGAAGGCGCGTGCGCTCGATAGTCTTCAAAAGCATGGAGGAGTGGACCAGGATGCCTTCGCGAAACTATCCGGTCTCCTTCGCTACGTAGACGGTGACTACAAGGATAAGGGGACCTTTGAAACGCTCGGCAAAGAACTGAGAGCCGCGCATAGTCCAATGCATTATCTGGCAGTACCGCCGACGATGTTCGAGACGGTCATTGAGAACCTCGTCCACTGCGACTGCACGTTAGGCGCGCGGATTGTCATCGAGAAGCCGTTTGGTCGCGATCTGGAATCAGCGCGACATCTCAATCAGATCCTTCTGAAGTACTTCGATGAAACTGCGATATTCCGGATCGACCATTACCTGGGGAAGCGCCCCGTACAGAACATGGCTATATTCCGGTTCGCCAATGCATTTATGGAAGCGTTCTGGAACCGGAACTATGTGGAGAGCGTGCAGATTACGATGGCAGAGGATTTTGGCGTTCAAGGACGCGGCGCTTTCTTCGACCAGACGGGCGCGATCCGTGATGTCATCCAGAATCACCTGTTTCAGGTTCTTTGTAATGTGGCGATGGAGCCGCCGGTAGGGATCGACAGTGAATCGATTCGCGATGAGAAAGCCAAGGTCCTCAAGGCAATTCCGCCGCTCGACGAGAAGAGTGTCGTCCTGGGGCAATTTCGCGGATACCTTGACGAAAAAGGAGTCGCACCTAATTCGAAGGTGGAAACTTTTGCCGCGATTCGTCTCGCGGTCAATTCGTGGCGCTGGCAAGGCGTGCCATTCTTTATCCGCGCGGGGAAATTCATGCCCGTCACAGCTACTGAAGTCGTTTGTCGATTGCGCAAGCCACCGACGGAGATCCCGGCGGACGTCCTGCACCCAAACTATTTACGCTTCCGGATCGGCCCCGATGTATCGATCGCGATGGGTATCACGGTGATGGGGCCAAGAGAGAAGCTCGTGGGCAAGCCAACGGAGATGCTTGCTACGAATCAACCCGACGCGGAGGAGATGGACGCCTACGAACGCGTGCTCGGAGAGGCCATGGCCGGTGATGCAACTCTGTTCGCCCGAGAAGACTACGTCGAACAGGCTTGGCGGATCGTCGATCCATTGCTGAAAAAGGGCACGGCGGTTCATCCCTACGATCCGAACACCTGGGGGCCGCCTGAAACGGATAGGGTGACTCCGCCAGGAGGATGGCAGAACCCGGTTGTCAGACCTGCAGCTTCGACCGTTGCTGAACGTGCAGCTTGAGATTGAAACACCGTTAAACGGGTGCGGAGGTAGGTGCTGATCTTCGACGCGCTTGCCAGTCAGTTGGCCGGGCCGGATTAAACCATTCGATTGCGGAATAGATTGACACTTCGAAACCCGTACTCGACGTCAATGCCGACAGCCGTCTTCAACGCGTAAAGAGATATCGCTCAAAGGAGTTTTGAACACTCGTGCGAAATCAAAATTAAAGGAGTTTTTTCTGTGCGTGGACGCCTTAAAATCCGATATTCCGTCGATTCCGACGCGGCCGAGATTGCTAGGCGCGCCGCGGGCTACTTTGCCGAAAGGTGCTCGGTGGCTGCCGCCACGAGAGACCGGGTACGCATTGCGATCAGTGGCGGATCGACACCCAAGGCAACATTTGGTTTGCTCGGTGACGTAGCGGAACCCTGGCGCGGATTAATGCCGTGGGACAAGCTGGACCTCTGGTGGGTGGACGAGCGCTGCGTGCCGCCCGAGCACCCTGACTCGAACTACCGCATGACGCGCGAGGCGCTGCTCAATAAGGTGCCACTCAAGCCGGAGCAGATTCATCGCATGAAGGGTGAGCTGGATCCGGCTGAGGCAGCCGCACGGTACGACATGGAATTGCGCAATGCATTTGGCTTGAAGGATTCGGAATTTCCGCGCTTTGATCTACTTCAGCTGGGAATGGGCCCGGACGGACATACAGCGTCTCTTTTCCCCTACACTGATGCCCTTCACGAGACGGGCCGACTGGCGACTGCGAATCACGTGGCAACGGTGAAGGATAGTGAACGGGTTACGCTGACCCAACCGGTAATTAACGGTGCAGCAGACGTCTTTTACCTGATCGGAGGGCTAGACAAGGCCCAAATCCTGAAAGAAGTACTGCTTGGGCCGCTGGACACTGAGCGGCTGCCGAGCCAGATGATCGCGCCAGAGAGCGGCATACTGAGGCTGCTTCTCGACACGGCCGCCGCATCGCTGCTGCCGGTGAGCGGTGAGGGCGCAATGGGCACGATTGAAAAGATTTAGACAATTCGGGCCGGCGACGTCCGCGGCGGCATCGACCGAGTCCTAACCTCCTATATATGTCACGACCTCCTATATATATGGATAGAGGGTCAAAAGACATTAGAAGCCGGAGTCATCCGGGAAAGACTCAGCGCAGCCAGCGCCTTCCAACCGAACGCTAGTAGTCTCTGCTCTTCAACCAACGTGAACGATCATTTCTTTTCTCTAAGTTTCCTGTAGCGCGCGATCAGATGATTCGTTGAACTATCGTGATTCAAGGCCGGCTCAACCGGATTCTCCAGCTCGGGGATGATGCGCTGGGCAAGCACCTTGCCTAGCTCGACTCCCCACTGGTCAAACGAATTGATTCGCCAGATGGTTCCCTGAGTAAAGACGCTATGCTCATAAAGCGCAACCAATTTGCCAAGCACTTCCGGCGTGAGCGATTCAGCGAGGATCGTATTCGACGGCCGGTTGCCTTCGAAAACGCGATGCGGAACCAGCCAATCCACTGTGCCTTCGGCCTTGACCTGCTCCGGCGTCTTTCCGAATGCCAACGCCTCACTCTGTGCAAAGACATTCGCCATGAGCATGTCATGATGACGTCCGAGCGGGTTCAAGGAGTGGCAGAAGCCGATAAAGTCGCAGGGAATCAGCCTGGTCCCCTGATGGATTAGTTGATAGAAAGAATGCTGGCCGTTTGTGCCTGGCTCGCCCCAAAAGATCGGACCGGTCGCGTAATCCACCTCTTCGCCGCCAAGCGTGACATGCTTGCCGTTGCTCTCCATGGTCAACTGTTGCAGGTAGGCTGGAAACCGCTTCAAGTATTGCTCATAGGGCAGAACCGCCACAGTTTGCGCGCCGAAGAAATCGGTATACCACACGCCAAGCAATCCGAGCAGAACGGGCAGATTATGCTCGAACGGCGTAGTGCGGAAGTGCTCGTCCATTTGATGGAAACCGCTGAGCATAGCGCGAAAATTGTCCGGTCCAATCGCCAGCATCGTGGCCAGTCCGATGGCAGAGTCCATCGAGTAGCGCCCCCCAACCCAATCCCAGAACCCGAACATATTGGCCGTATCAATGCCGAATTTTTCTACCGCCGCGGCATTGGTCGACACCGCGACAAAATGTTTAGCGATGGCGGCCGAGTGCTTCAAGGTCTCGAGGGCCCAGACGCGGGCCGTCTGTGCGTTGGTCATCGTCTCAAGCGTGGTGAAAGTCTTTGACGAGATAATGAAGAGCGTCTCCTCCGCATCCAGATCGCGCGTCGCCTCGGCAAAGTCTGTGCCGTCGACATTGGATACGAAGCGAAATGTCAGCTCACGTTGGGAATAGTGGCGCAAGGCCTCGTAAGCCATGACCGGTCCCAGATCGGACCCGCCAATGCCAATGTTGATCACATTGCGGATTGGCTTTCCGGTGTAGCCCTTCCACTCCCCGCTTCGTACGCGGTCAGCGAAAGAACTCATCCTGTCGAGTACGGCATGGACTTCCGGAACCACATCCTGCCCGTCCACAAAAATGGAACTTCCTCTCGGTGAGCGCAGGGCAACGTGCAAAACCGCACGTCTTTCTGTCGTGTTGATTTTGTCGCCGCGAAACATCGCATCGATCCGGGATTGCAGGCCGGATTCCCGCGCCAACTGCATAAGCAGTTTCACGGTTTCGTCTGTGATGCGATTCTTGGAATAGTCCAGAAACAGGCCCGCCCCCTCTGCAGTCAACCGCTCTCCGCGGCCCGGGTCAAATGCGAAGAGATCGCGAAGATGCTCTCCACCGACTCGTTCGTAGTGGGCGTGAAGGGCTTTCCAAGCAGTGGATCCGGTTAGAGGCTCAGCAGATGCGCTGTTCGAAGCATTGATCACAGTTGTCGCCATAGTTTTCACCTGATACGGTCCGAATCGATGACTTTCCCTTCCTGCGCGAGGTTGAGCCTCGCGATCACAAAATTGCTCCACGAAGTCGGGTGATTTGTGCGAACTCCCCACCCCGTTAGATTCGCGGAGGACTGCAAAGGTAACGGCCTTCAAATTGAAAATATCAAGGCATCGATTGCGCTTGCGTTCGATGTCCCGCTTTCGTTAGAGTGTCACCGCACTCCGAGAAGATCACATGTGGCCTTTTGTGCAAGCTCGTGCGCGGTGCTGGCAGTCAGCCATCTCGATAGGCCCTGTTCCGGATGAATTCCCAGTACCAGCAGGTCGATCTGGTTTTGTCGCACAGCCTCAAGCACGGCTGCTACGACTGGCCCGTCGATCAGGATCGTTTTGATTTTGATGTCATACCGCGCGACTTCCCGTCGCGCGCTCTCCAATAGCCCGACCAACGAATCCTGCTCATCTCTTTTTATCATTTGGAGTGCTTCTGAACTTGAGGCAGCAGCATACGCAGCATACGGCGGAAGGGCCTGCGCAACCGTAATCGCCGTCAGAGTCGCATTGAACTCGGCCGCAAGGCCGATAGCCCGCAGCAATGCTCTGCGAGCTGAATCCGAGTGGTTAAGTCCGATGAGAATATTCCGATACATGGTGAACCAGACTTTGCCTGTCCAATCGTATCTAAAACGGCATCGCTCCTTGTGTTTGGCCTATTGCCGACGGCACCTTGGTTTGTGCGGCGTGTGAGCTTGCGTCGAAATCATTAGTGTCCAACTGGGGATTGGATCTCTGTCGCTGCTGGTTGATTCCTGAGCAGATTTCCAGTCGCGAATTCAAGGTTGATTGCGCCTATGAAAAGCTCTGACCTTGCGGAGACATTGGACAGCCGAGCTTCGGCCAGCTCCTTCTGCGCGGTAACAACATCGACCAGATTCTTGACCCCGTATTTGTATGCTTCAAGCGATGCCGCGTACGAAGTGTTGGCGGCTTCGAGAAGCGCTACAGCTGCTTCATGCTTTCGCACTGCCGTCCGGAACGCAATGTAAGCGGTCCAGACCTCGCGGGTCGTCTGGTCATGAATCGCCGTAAGTTCATCTTGTGCTTCCCGGCGTTTCGACTCTGCCATGAACAATTCGTTCCTGCGGACGCCCCCGTCAAAGATGCGCCACTGGATGCCTGCTTCTACTGACCATGTAGGCTCGCTCGCGGAGCCAAGTTGGCCGTAATCGGCGCTCGGCCAAAGAGAAGTCTGCGCAGCCGCTCCCGAGAGAACAATCTGCGGTTTGTACTCCGCTTTGGCCGCGCGAATATGAGCTTCGGCGGAGCGGATCTCAAGTACCTGCGCCATGAGCTCTGGGCGATTTTTCATCGCGCGGTCGATCAGCGCGTCGATGGACATTGTGAGTTTCTCCGGCAACGGAGCGCTCCTCTGACTATCAATCATTACGTCGGGCGAAGGATCAGCTCCCACCGCTTCAGTCAGCGCAACACGGGCAATCTTTTCGTCCCCATTTGCGGACTCTTCGTCGAAAGCGGCCTGCGCCGTTTCGGCCCGGGCGTTGAGAACATCGGGAAGTGTTGCCAGCCCGTTCTTCAATCTGTTTTCAGCTGCGTCCTGCGTGGTCTGCGCAGTTTGCAATGTCTCCTGGGTGGCCTGCAATCGCTCTTGCGCAGTCACCAGACGGTAGTACGCGGTGGCAACTTGAAACGCCAACGCTTGATTCACCTGAACGATGCTCGCGCCCGCGGCAAGCTCCTCGTTTTTCGCTGAATCTACGTTGGCCTTGCGCTTTCCAAAATCAAAGATGAGATATTGCAGCGTGACCTCAGGCCGGACTTTGGGCACTTCGACCATGACGTAGCCGCGAGGAGCCAGTGGCTCGGGAAATGGATTAATCAATCTCTCGTCTCCGAAAACTGTTAAACCGTCCAGCTTGGGATAGTAGGCGCTTTTTGCCAAGCCGAGTTCGGCAGCCTTCTGTTTGGCACGCTCCCAAATGATCCGCGTGCTGGGGTTATGATCCTCGGCAACGTCGATCAGCTCGGCCAGGGTGTAATGGTGAGCAGGATTGAGGATTGCCGTTCCCTCGCGAGGAGTTGTGCGCGCGGCGCATTCGGCGGCAGTTGCGGGGGAGGACACTTTGCCGGCGCATTGGCCCAGAGCTCGCGCCGTGGAGAGGGCGAGACACAGCAGCAAAAAGAAAGCATTCAATGATGGGCTGTATTCGGTCAATCAAAACTTCTTCCGGTTCAATCATGGCAACACGATGGCAAGCGCTGCCTTCTCCGAATTGGGATGCAATTCTCTCCTGCACACCAGCGATTAAGACAGAGCCGAGGAGGCGGGTCTATTGGACGAACGTATTGATCGACTCCAAAGTATCGGCCTAGAACTTCTTCGTGCGTTGACGATCAAAAGATGCGCAGGTGCTAACGCGGCCGACTTATGCGAAGGTGTGGAGCGATACCTTCGTCCAATAGATTCAGCCCTCAATTCTGTGGCTCAATCGGGAATTGAGAGTAGGAGCGTGCAGTGATCGCACAAAGGAGCCGAATGGCCAGATTTCGCTTCTATGTTCCCGCGATCCTTTTGCTGTTGGCCGGCTGCTCTCACGCGCCCGAATACAGCATCTTCGGTTCCTTCTTCCCCGCGTGGATCTTTTGCTCCGTCGGAGGGCTCGCGTTGATGGCGGGGGCACGCGCTCTTATTGCTCGTACTGCTGGGGCAGAGTACATTGCCGCACCTATGGTCGCGTACCTCAGCATGGCGATTTTTCTTACGTGCATGTTGTGGCTGCTCTTCTACAGCTAGGTAAAAGCCATGCCAACCGAGCACAGCATCGAACATGAGCAGGATAAACGGCTCACGAACCTTCAGCGGTACGGCCGCGTGTTCACCTGGGCCATGGTTCTGCTGGCGATCGTCGGTTTGTTTGCTGTCTATTCGGCCACGGTGCAGCATCCGGAGACCGATGACGCCGAAATCTTTGCGAACTATATCGGCATCGCGCCCGTTGTCGAGGGACCGATCCTGCACCTGAACGTCGTGGACAATCAACGCGTTAAGCAGGGCGACCTGCTTTTTGAAATCGACGATCGGCCGTATAAGTATGCCCTTGAGCGCGCCGTGTCGGATCAAGCCGCTCTCGAGGGCCAAATCGTTGACGAGCAACGGCGCATTCGGGCCGAAGTGAGCGCTGTCACAGCCTCCGGAGCGGCAACCCGGCGCGCTGCGGCAACCGTAGATCAGGCGCAGGCCTCGATCCGTGAAGCGGAAGCAGATGTGGCTCAGTCAGAGGCTGCTGTCGAACGAGCCAAGACCGAGTGGGCGTACGCCGAGAACAACCTGCACCGCGTCGAACCTCTGCTCGTCAAACAGTACGTTACGGTCGACCAGGTCGACCAGGCGCGTACTCGGGAGCAGGCCTCCGCGCAGTCCGTGCAGGGAGCCGAATCACAGTTGGCTCTCAATCGAGCGCACCTGAATTCGATGCTGGCCGCCCTGGCGGAGGCAAAGGCCTCGGCAGAGCAGAGTACGGCACAGCTCCAGCAATCGCAATCCAGCGTGCTTACTCTCGATCCCCTCGTGTCCCAACGCGGGGGACGGGCCGCTGCAATCGCGAATGCCCAATACAACTACGACCAGTGCCGCGTCTACGCTCCTTTCGACGCACGAGTCACCGATCTTGTGATTTCTGAAGGCGCCTATGCTCACGTGGGGCAGCAGATTTTTACGCTCATCGATACTCGCGTCTGGTGGGTGCTCGCAAATTTCCGCGAAACACAGCTCGAGCATATTCAGCCGGGCATGACTGCGGACATATACCTGATGTCTGATTCGGGATTGAGATTATCGGGCGTTGTCGAGAGCACCGGGTACGGTGTTACGCCCGACCCCTCGATTCTGGGCAGAATCACGCCGGGCCTGCCCGACGTGCAACGCACTTTGAACTGGGTACACCTGGCCAGCCGCTACCCCGTCCGCATCCGGATTCAGTCACCACCTCCCGGCGGTATGCGTCTCGGGGAATCTGCAGTAGTCGTTATTCGCGGATACGAGCGGAAACCTTAGTATGGCTACGCAGGCCACACAGATCCCTCGCGAGCCAGCGGCCCGAAGCGCCCCCTGGCTCGGGTTTTGGGAATTCATCCGATGGGAGATTGCTCCCTATCCAGGGCGCTTGAGCACGGTCAATCGCATCACGATTACCGTCACTCTGGTCATGCTCATCGCCGTGACCTTCCGCATTCCAAACGCATTCCTGGCCGCTCTCTACGCGATCCTGCTTGCACGCGAAAATCTCATCGCGACCTGGCGTGCAGCGCGGATGACAGTGCTTGCATTCGTCGCGGCGACACTTTACACACTGCTGGGCATGATGCTGTTCCGCGATTACCCTGTTACTCATTTCTTCTGGGTCATCGCAAGCCTGTATCTGGCCTTTTTCGTTATGCGCACGGCCACCAACTACGCAGCCGCGCTGGTCTTTGCCGTTCCCATCGGCATTGCCCTGCCAATATGGGATCGTCCTCTGCCGAGCGAGATCCAAGTGGAAGGCACTCTCTGGCTAGTCCTCATCATCGTGCTGGGCACCGGTGTCACTCTCGCGACCGAAGTCATCTACCGCATTTTCGATCACTCCGATCCGCTCATCCAATCGGTCGACGATATGCTGCTCACGGCGCAGCAGGTGGCTACGAACATCGCAGCGGGCAATGAGCCACCGAAGTCGGTCCTTATCAAAGTTCTTCAATACCAAAAGGTTGGTACCGGCCGGTTGAGGATGATGCTGCAGCGCCAGGGCCTGGAACCGACACGGCGAGCGCAACGCAGCGCCCTCATTTCGCTGGCAGGCCGGCTCACAGGGCTTGCAGCGGATCTCGGGCGCATCCCGCTTCGACCGGGCAACAACGACGCGATCCGCCTGAACACGCTTTCCGAACGGCTTTTGGCGATCCGAGACGCGCTCCGCAACTCCAAACTTGTTTCCACGTCCTTTCCAGAGTTCGATGGAATGCCTTCGACAAGCTTCCCCATGCTTCAGGAGATGGAACGAATCGTAGAGCTCATCGCAGAGATTTTTCAAGACGATGGGGTTGCTGAGGATTCGCAAAAGGCGCCAGAGCGCGATTGGTGGCGCGCCATATTTGTGCCTGACGCATTTGATAACCCTGAATATCGGCGCTTCGCTCTTGCCGGATGCCTGGCTGCCAGCGTTTGTTATGTGATCTACAACGCACTCGACTGGCCAGGCATTGGAACAACCGCCGTGCTTACATGCATCGTTACCGCGCTGACTACCATCGGCAATTCGCTCCAAATGCAGTTTCTCCGGCTTGCCGGCTTTGTCGTGGGAGGGCTGGTCTTGGGAATCTCAGCGCAGATTCTCATCCTTCCTGGCATTGACAGCATCTTCGGGTTCGCCTTGCTCTTTGCGGCTGTAACCGCGATCGCCGCATGGTTCGCCACTTCCAGCCCCCGACTCTCCTATTTTGGGCTGCAGATCGCGCTTGCTTTTTACTTC
>Ga0335072_10005602_pt1 | contig 18494 bp, 12 predicted proteins | sample Lox_Sample_21_FD_206725 | JGI IMG/M metagenome (GOLD analysis project Ga0335072, IMG submission 206725) | Soil microbial communities from Loxahatchee National Wildlife Refuge, Florida, United States - Lox_Sample_2.1 | ecosystem: Environmental > Terrestrial > Soil > Wetlands | place: USA... | reverse complement strand
GCCGCGCCGCCTTATTGGCCGGCCAGATGCCGAAAAACAATCCCACCGCCACCGAAACCGCGACCCCCAGCACCGCCGCCCAAGCCGGAACACTGGCGGGAATCGAGCTGAAGATCAGCCGGGCGAGCAGCGAGATCAACCACCCGAAAATGATCCCGGCAATCCCTCCCATCCCCGTCAGAGCTGCCGCCTCGATCAGGAACTGAATCAGAATATCCGCCCGCCGCGCCCCGATCGCTTTCCTGATGCCGATCTCGTACGTCCGTTCCGTCACCGACACCAGCATGATGTTCATCACCCCGATTCCGCCCACCAGCAGCCCGATCGAGCTGAGCACCACCATCACCAGAAAAGTGACCGCGGTGATCTGCCGGAAATCGTCCACCATCTGGTCCGCCGTGGAAAGCGCGAAATTGTCCGGCTTGGTGTACGGCACCCGCCGGTCGATCCGCAGAACCGTTCGCACCTCGTCCATCGCCTCTGTCAGTTTGCCCGGCAGCGCCGTCACCACGATGGCGTTCTCGTGCGCGTTGGGGTACAGCTTCTGCATGGCGCCGTACGGCAGAAGTACGCGGTTGTCGGTGTCGCCGAAAAATGAAGCGGCCGGGCGCAGCATGGTGCCGATTACCTGGTATTCGTGGCCATTGATCAGGATCTCTTTGCCGATGGGATCCACGTGATCGAACAACCCTTTCTCCACGTCCTGCCCGACCACCGCCACGGGCATGCGGTGCCGGCTCTCTTCGTCGGTGAAGAAGCGGCCCAGGTGCATGTCCACCTGCCCGCCGCGCGCGTACGCTTCCTCCACTCCCATCAGATTCACATCGTAGAGATCGTTGCCCTTGTAATGCAGGTTGACCATGTCGTTGGCAAACAACATGGAGGAAACGTCCTGTACCGATTTGCACCGTTCCCGTATGTCCACCGCATTCTGGTACGTCAGGTCCTTGCGCGTCCGCTCCTCCGGTGTGAGGTTGGTGGTCCGTGGGCCCACCGGAAATTTGAAAACGATAATCGAATTCGGTCCGAAGCTGCGCAGCACGGCCGTCACATTGGCGTCGAACCCCGTGAGAATGGCCGCTACCCCGATGATGGTGCCGGTCCCAATGATTACCCCGAGCACGGTCAGGAAAGCCCGCAGCTTGTGCGTGCGAATGGTCTCGATCGCCAGCACCAGCCCGTTGAAGAACGCCAGCCTCGTCATCGTTAACGCTCCACCCGCAGCGCTTCGATGGGATCGAGGCGAGCCGCCTGCCGCGCCGGGTAGATGCCGAAAAACAGGCCCACGGTCGCCGATAGTCCCACCCCGATCAGCACCGAGGTCCACGGCAGCGCCATCGGCACCGATGTCAGATTGCGCACGGCATACGCCACGCACCACGCCACCGCGACTCCCACCAGCCCTCCCGCCGCCGCCAATACCGCCGATTCCACCAGGTATTGATTCAGAATGTCCCGCCGCCGCGCCCCCAGCGATTTGCGGATGCCGATCTCGTGGGTTCGCTCGGTCACCACCGCCAACATAATATTCATGATGACGATGCCGCCCACCACCATGAAGACCGAAACGATTCCCACCGCCATGCCGGCGATGGTCGCCGTCAGCCTCTCCCAAAGGCTGACGATCGTATCCGACGCGAAAATACTGAAATTGTCGTCCTGGTCCGGGCGCAGGTGCCGGTACGTTCGCAGCAGCACCCGCACCTCGTCTTCCGCCTCCATCAGGTGCGATTGGTCGATGGCTTTCGCAATCAGCCGGATTCCGCTGTGGCTGCCATAGGTCTTGAAGTAGCTCTCGATGGGGATCATCACGAAGTTGTCCTGCGAATTGCCGAACACGCTTCCCAGTTCCTTCGCCACGCCCACTACCTCATACGGAATGCCCTCCACTGCCACCGTTTTCCCAATTGGATCCACGCCCTTAAAAAACTGCTCGCGGATGTCGTTGCCGATAAAAATCACGGCAGCGTGGCGGCGAACCTCCTCATATGTGATGGCCCGCCCGCTCTCGACCTGGATATCGTTGATCTGCGGGATATTCTCTGTGATTCCCTCGACATTGACAGCTTCCTGCGATTCTCCCTTGTAGGTGACCCGCGCCTGGCGCGAAACCATCATCCCGAGGTCCTTCAGCAGCGTGGCGTGGTCTTTCACGAACTGATATTCGTCGGGCCGGAACTCGGGATTGCGTTTCTGCATCTCCAGGAATTTCTTGGGGTCGAAATTGCCGAAAAAAGCCATCCGCACCACGCGGAAACCGTCCGAACCCATGTTCGACACCTTGTCGGCGATGTACAGGTTCATGCCGTGAATCAGCGCCGTTACGGCAATCAGGGTGGTGGTGGCGAGAATAATTCCCAGCAGCGTCAAAAAGCTGCGTAATTTATTCTTTCGTAACGAATCGAGAGCGATGCGGGCTGCCTCCCAAAAGGAGGCGCTCAGGCGGAGCTGGCTGGTTTTGGGCACGATATGGGTCTGTTCGAGAGACGCATTCCGGCCGCCGATTGTTCCGGCGCCCAATGATTGGGACGTCAAAGAAGGGCAAAAATTAACGTCCGCCGGGCCTTTCTCCTGCCGGTGCTTCCCGTTCCAACCGAAAATGAAACAAGGGGGCATGGTCAAACTTTGGAGTCTCGGGGGTCTCTCGCTGTGGGAGTTGCTTCGCCGCACCGCTCGTGAGAGTTGGCAGGACAGCGTGTTCGGTCAGGGCGGCCGGATGGCGTTCTACCAGTTTTTGGCCATATTCCCGTCCCTCCTCGTTCTGCTCACCCTCGCCGCGCGACTGCCGCACGCCGGCGATTCTCCCCAGCGTCTGCTCCGGGATCTTTCCGGCCGGGTCCTTCCCGGCGAAGGGGCGCTCCTCCTCGCCAACGTCATGCACGAGCTCGCCAGCCGCGCCGTTCTCGGCTTCCACTTCCTGCTGGTGTGCGCCGGCGCCTCATGGGCGGCATGCAATGCCACCTGGGCTATGGTGTATGGCCTCAACCGCGCATACGAGGTTCAGGAACGCCGGCCCCGCTGGCAATTGACTCTCACCATTGCCGGCCTCACGCTTTCGCTGGCGGTCACCGCCTGCCTCGCCTTGTTCCTCATCTTCGCCGGAGCGGATCTCGAGGCTCGCTTCCACGCGGGCGCCGCCGTGTTCCCCACGCTGGAATGGCTGGTTCTGCTGGTTGGGCTCTCCTTCTCGTTTGCGCTCCTCTACCGCTTCGCGCCCAACCTGCGACACGAAGAATGGCGCTGGAGCACGCCGGGTGCGGTCTGCGCGCTCCTCCTCTGGCTCGGCGCCACGTTCGCCGCTCGCATCTATTTCGACCGCCTGGATGACTATTCGCGCGCTTACGGCCACCTGAACGGCGTCGTGATGATGCTTTTGTGGCTTTATGTCACCAACGGCGCCATCCTCATCGGCGGGGAAATGAATTCCGAGATCTACAAAGCCGTGAATCACGGCAGGAACTGAGCCGCCCCAAAGCGGCGGTGCGCTTCGGCCCGCATCCCCTGCGATAAACTGGCCAGAGAAACAAACCGGCCCCGGGGTCCAATCCTGTAGCTACCGCACAACAACACAAAGAGAGGGATCTATGTCGCCCGAGATGCAAAAGTACAACAAAGAGCTGGAAAGGCTCAGCACGGAATGCGCCGCCGATATCCGCAAGCTGCTTTCCAGCTGTCGGAACTCCATTGGTGGCCGGATGATGAAGCTGACGGCGGAGATCGAAAAACTTCCCGTGCCGGGTTCGGCCGGAGGAGACCTGGCGAAAGTTCAGGACATTGTCTTGGCCGCGCTGAAAAAGGGTGGGACTCAATACGCCAGTATCGCCACCTTCTCGGTTCGGGTCAGCGTCTCCGGAAACAAAGTCTCCGTGCCGGCCGCGGGCATCAGCGGCCCCTTGGCCGGCATCGTGTAGACCTTCACGTTAGTCGTGTCGCAAAGCCGTGACCGGGTCCACTCGCGTCGCCCGGCGCGCCGGAACGATGCTGGCGCCGGCAGCCACCGCGCACAGCACCACCGCAACCGCGCCGAACGTCGCCGGGTCGCTCGCTTTCACTCCGTATAGCATGTGCGCCATCAGCCGCGTCAGAGCCAGCGCCAGCGCCAGTCCGGTGCCCACTCCCGCCAGCACCGGCATCATGCTCTCCGCCGCCACCGCGCGCCATACGCTCGCGGCGCTAGCCCCCAGAGCCATGCGGATGCCGATCTCGTGCGTCCTCTGCGCCACCGTATAAGAAATCACTCCGTAGATTCCCACCGCCGCCAGCGCCAGCGCCAGCGCCGCGAAGATTCCCAGCAGCAGCATCGAGAATCGCCGCCCTGCCACTGATGCCGAGACAATCTCGTTCATCGTCCGGACGTCGTAGATTGGCTGTCCGCTCCCCGTTCCCACAACTGCCCGCCGTACATCGGCGGCGATGGTTCGCGGGTCGCCCGCCGCCCGCACCACGAAGCTGGCGCCGGTGGCCATTTCCTTCATGAACGGTTCGGGAAGCTGCGCGATCGCGGTGTACACCTCGCCGCGAACGCGCGCTGTCCCATCCTTGTCGAGCCCCCAGTGATTCACGTGCGCCACCACGCCCACGATCTCCATCGTCGGGTCCGGACCGAGTTCGCCGCCCAGCGGAATGGAAATGCTCTTCCCGATCGGATCTTCCCCGTGGAAGACAGTGCGCGCCACCACTTCGTCGATGGCCACCGCCATCGGTGCTCCGCGCGAATCGCTCCGCGCCAGGTAACGCCCCCGCAGCAGCGGAATTCCCATCGATTTCAGGTAGTCCGGACCGGTGGTGTACATCAGCGCCCAGTTCATGTCGCCCTGCGAAGTTGGCCGCGGGCGCCCGGTCACGAAGAACGGGATCTCGTTGTCGTTGCCGCCCATCGGAATGAGCGTTGTGAGCGATGCGTCCGCCACTCCCGGCACGGCGCGAATCTGACCCAGCGTCCGGTCGAAGCTCTCGAGAATCCGATCGGATGAAGCCGTGTCCTCTGGCGCCATGCCCGCGGAGAAGGTCAGGATTTTATCCGCGTCGAATCCCGGCTTGACCGACGCCAGTTGCCGCATCGTCCGCAGCATCAGGCCCGCGCCGATCAATAAAACCAGCGCCGCCGAAACCTCCGAGATCACCAGCAGGCTGCGCAGCCGGTGCGGACCCGCCGTAGACCCGCGGCTCCCTTCTTTGAGCGTTTCGTGAACCCGCGTGCTGGAAGATTCCAGCGCCGGCGCCAGGCCGAAGATCGCGCCCGTGATCAGCGAAACACCCAGCGTGAACGCGAGCACCCAGCCGTCCATGGCGATATTCGCCATGCGTGGGAGGCCGCCCGGGATCGCTGCCGTCACCGCCCGCGTGCCCCAAGCCGCAATCCCCAGGCCCGCCACCCCGCCCGCCAGCGAGAGCACCAGGCTTTCCGTCATCAATTGCAGCATCACGCGCCCGCGGCTAGCGCCCAGCGCGGTCCGAATGGCCATCTCCCTCCGCCGCCCGGTCGACCGCGCCAGCAGCAGGTTCGCCACGTTTGCGCAGGCGATCAGCAGAACGAACCCCACCGCGCCCATCAGCACCAGCAGTGTGGAACCGACATCGCCCACCAGCACCTGCGCCAGCGGCGTCAGGTTGACGCCGTGTTTCGCGTTGGACTTCGGATAAATTTCCGCCAGCCGCGACGCCACCGCCGTCATCTCCGATTGCGCCCGCGCCAGCGTCACTCCCGGCTTGAGCCGGGCCACCACGTACAAGCCGGGATGCATGTCGCGCGCCCGCGCGATGGGATCGTCCCACTGCCCGATCAGCGTATACAGGTCATACTGCCCCTGATACTCGAAGTTGGCGGGCACTACCCCCACGATGGTGTAATCCGCGCCGTTCAGCTTCATCTTGCGGCCGATAACGCCCCTGTCCGCTCCGAAACGCCGCTTCCAGAGGCCGCCGCTGATTATCGCCACGGGAGTCGTACCCAGGCGGTCTTCGCGCGTGTCGAAGTCCCGGCCCAGCACGGGGTGAATACCCAGTACCGGAAAGAATTCGGCCGATACCATCCGGCCGTTCAGATGTTCCGGCTGGCCGCCGCCGGTGACGTCGTAATCTTCCCATCGAATCGCGGCCATCGACGAAAACGATGTGCTTCGCTCCCGCCAATCCTTAAAATCCGGGTAGGAGACCGACATGCTGCTGAAATCGGGACTGCTCTCCCCAAGCCGCACCAGGCGGCCGGGGTCGTGGTAGGGGAGCGGTGCCAGCAGCACTCCATTCACCACGCTGAAAATCGCCGTATTCGCGCCGATACCCAGCGCGAGCGCAACCACCGCGATGGATGTGAACCCTGGATTGTGCGCCAGGGTCCGCAAGGCGTATCGAACATCGTTCACCAGGATCGACATATGTAGCCCAAAATGATTCCTACGGGTTAAAGTCGTGCGATGTTCCCTTGGTTTCGGCTATGGCGTAGGCAAACTTTCTTAACTCGGTGGCAACCCTTTGAGATGGCGATGGAGCAGCGCCATGAATCGGGGTTGATTCGATAAGCTCCGCAGATCGGGATTCAATTTCACCCAGGCAAAGTCATACAGCCCGGCGGACTCCGCGCGCTCCAACAACGTCAGGGCCGCTCCGGTTTGCCCTTGCACGGCGCGCAACCGGGCGGTGTCGAAAAATAACTTCGGATCCATCGAACGTCCTTTGGCCTCGGCATTTTGTGCCCCCGCGGAGTCGCCCAGACGGGTCCGGGCGATGGCGATCTCTACATAGTCTGAGGCCTCACTGGGCTGCGACTTCAATTCCTCCTCCCGGCACGTCACAGATTGCAGCCACCCCCGCCGCGCGGCAGCCTTCTCCCCTATGGAATCGTAGAAAACCCCCAGATCGTAGTACGCTGAGCAATGCCGCCCATCGAGCGACAGGATTCGCCCCATGATCTTGATGGCTTTTTCCGGCTGGCCGGAGAGCGAGTAGGCTTGGGCAAGATCGTACAGGCATGTGTCTGCCGTGGGTTCGAGCTCCACCGCCTGCTCGAGGTCTCTCACCGCCTCGTGGAGATTGCCCTTAGCCAGGTACGCGTAGCCGCTCCAGCAATATGGGGTGTAACTCTTTTCGTCTTTCGCGATCTCGGCTCGACAAGCCTCAATACCGGCGTCCAGATCGCCCATGCGTGAGATGTAAGTTTGTGCCAGATTGAAGAACGCCAGCCTTTCCCGCGGGGCAATCCTCAGACATTCCTTGAACTCGGCGGCGGCTTCCTGGTAGCGACCCATTTCCACGTACTCGATGCCTAGATTATTGTGGCCCAATGCGAAGTCCGGATAGAGGCTGATTAACATCCGGTCGTACCCCGCTGCTTTCTCCAGGTTGCCCTCTACGGCGCGCGCATAAAACGCCAGGAGCCCATACTTTTCAGGGTCGGTGAGACTGTCGGCGGAGCGCACTGCTTCCGAGAGCAGCCTCTTTCCTTCCTTGCGGTCGAAGTGCTCATAGTTAAGGATCCCCAACGAGGTGCGCGCCGCGGTGAATGCCGGGTCGATCTTCAGGGCATTCTCGAAATACAGCTTGGCTTCCGCCAGGTTCAATCCTTCGGTCCGTTTCTCGGCGCCGATGGAGTACTGTTTCAGCGCGTCGAGCGAAGCCGTGGTCACCGCGGGCAGGGGACGGCCGCTGCGCGAGACCGCCGGCAGGGACTCTCCCAGATCCTCGCGCACTTTGGCGGCCAGCTCGTCGAGGGCGTCCAAAATCCGCTGTTTTCCCTTCGCTTTGACCACCGTAGTCTTCACGTCCATTCCGGACTTCACGTCGCGGATTCGAGAAGCCAGCCGGTAATCTTCACCCACCCCGCTGATGCTCGGTAGGATTAGCGCCCGAATACCCTCCCTGATCGCGATCTCCCGCGCCACAGCCTCGTCGATCCTGGTGGCCGGATCCCTCTTCATCCGGGCCAGAACCTCACGGACCCTGGAGCGGGGATAGATGTTGGCATAACGGGATTGTTCCAGGCTGACGCTGAACGCCGTGAGCAGGGATTGATCGAAGATCGCATCGCCGGTCTGGTTGTCGAAGTCCGCTACCAGCACCCAGTCCCGGGCCGCGAACGACAATGCCGGCCGTCTCAAATATAAAAGACCAGCGAGAATCGCGACACCTAGGCCCAGGAACACAAGTCCCGGTTTCCAAAAGCGCCGCCACGCCCTTGCCTGCGGCGGCCGTGGCGACGCCGGCGCGGGTACCGGTTGCGCCGTTTCCAGGGAGTGCAGATCGGCCAGCAATTCGCCCACGCTCTGATAGCGCTGCTCCGGTGTTTTTTGCAGGCACTTCAGAATCGCTTTTTCCAGCCCCGCCGAAATCCCGGGCCGAATGGCCGAGGGCGGCTCCGGTGGATTGTGGAGCACCGCCACGATCAATTCGGGAAGGCTGGCCCCGCGAAACGGAGTCCGGCCCGTCGCCAGTTCATACAGGGAAGTGCCCACGGCATAAATATCGGTCCGCTCATCGAGAGCTCCGCCCATCAACTGTTCGGGCGCCATGTAAAGCGGCGTTCCGGAGGGAACCGCCATGCTAGTCGACGACCAGGCGGCATCTCCTTCCTTCCGCTTCACAATCCTCGCGAGACCGAAATCGAGCAATTTGACTTGCCCTTTCGGCGTCAACATGATGTTGCGCGGCTTCAGGTCCAGGTGCACCAGGCCGTTCCCGGCGGCCTCCTCCAGGGCGGAAACGATCTGTGCGCCGATATCCAGCAACTCCGATTCCGCCAGCGGGCCATTCTCGATCCGGTCCGCCAGCGTGATACCGGCAACGTACTCGGTAACCAGAAAGTCGACTCCATCCTGGCTGTCCATTTCGTAGATGGTTTCGATGTTGGGGTGACTCAGTTTCGCCAGCGCCAGGGCTTCCTTGCGCAAACGCCTGCGCGCCGTTTCATCCGCCAGACTGCCGGCGGGCAGCACTTTCAACGCAACATTTCGGCTCAGCGTCTCGTCGTGCGCGAGATAGACCACCCCCATACCGCCGGCGCCGAGTTCCTGGATTACGCGGTAGTGCGACATGGTCTTCCCGGCTATGCTCCATTTCGCCTCGTCCCGTGCCTGCTGTTTGGCGGCTACGTGAATGGCGGGCGTTTCCAGGAAAGCATCGCCGGTCGCGCTTTGAGCCAGCAGCGATTCGACCTCCTGCCTCAGTTCCTCGTCGCCGCCGCAAGCCTTGACAAGGAACGCGGGCCGCGAATCCGCCGGCTGCTCCAGGACCGAATGATACACCTGCTGGACTTTTCGCCAGCGCTCAACCTCCATACGCCTGTCCCCGGCTCAATTCGCGCTTCAGCCAGCTCTTCGTGATGTTCCAGTCCTTGCGGATCGTCTCTTCGGAGACCCTGAGAACCTCAGCCGTCTCCTTCATGCTCAGGCCGCCGAAAAAACGCAATTCCACGATTTCGCTTTTCCGCGCATCGAGCTTCGCCAGTGTTTTCAGCGCGTCGTCGATCGCGATCAAATCCTCGCTCGATGTGCCCCAGGGAGCGCCGCATCCATCGGGCGCTACGTTTTGGTCCAACTCCACCATGGGTAGGTCACCGCCACGCTTCTGGGCTCCGCGGGAGCGCGCCCAGTCCACCAGGATCCGGCGCATTACGCGGGCGGCAATGGCGAAGAAATGGCTCCTGCCTTTGAAGTCGGGCCCCGCGCTGGCCAGCCGCAGATAAGCTTCGTTCACCAAGGCGGTAGCTTGCAGCGTGTGCCCGGGACGCTCCACCGCCATATAGTGGCGGGCAAGCCGGTACAACTCGTCATAGACCATGGGCATCAACCGGTCGAGCGCCCCCTGGTCGCCCTCGCTCCAGGCGCGAAGCAGTTGCGTGACCTCATGTCCCCTTGGAGCCATTGTCGCCGTCCCGAGCCCTTTTTAGAGTTAAGCGTACCACCTTCCGAATGCCATCTCGGGCCGCACGTTGCCCGAGATCTCCGCGAAAATTCTTTTTGCAATGGTTGGGTTTTCCGACGAATCCTCCGCTTTACCAAGTGAGGGCGGAAACGAGCGGTTCCCACGGAGGGGCTCCGGCAGCTAAATGAGCCTGCTGGCTAGCCGGGAGCCCGCTCATCGCCCCAATTGGCCTGACTTCGATCGGCCCGAACGGTGAACGAGGCCAGAGTCGAACCTGGGATCGAAAAAAACAGAGGAGAATTGTATGTCGAAACATCCGTCGATTTTGAACATCCGTTTGGCCGCGACTTCGCGCACTCGCCGCGGCGGTCTGCCGTCGTTGGCCGCGCTTCTTCTGGGTGGCCTGGCGCTTCCGCTCTCGGCCCAGAACCGGGTCGCACCGGAAAAGCATTTCACCATTCCCCCTGCCGTAGCCACCCCTTTGGTCGTCATGACCGAACCTGGTGCGGCTTGCGATTTACACGCCACGGGCGTCAACGACCCTTCATACACCCTCAGACTCAATGCCAACCTCGAGGGCTACGTCCGGTTTCATTTCACCCCGATGCCGGGCACCCAGGATGCGTACCTCCAACTCGATTGCGCCACTCAACAGTCGGTAACCACCCACCCTCTCCATTTGCGGATCGCCGCATCTCCCACTGCGGACATGCCTGCGCCGTTAGCTTTCGTGCCGCTGCCTGCGGGCTCCCGGATCCGGCCCGCACTCACGGACGAGGCCGCGCGGCAGCTATCCGACGAAGACATCGTCGCCCAGGGGTACCCTCCGCGCCCCAACCCTGCCGAATCGCAGGAGGCTTATGCCAGATGGCTCGTCCTGGTTTCCCGCCCTATTTCGATCCTGCCCCCGCATTTTGCGCAGCGTTCTGACGTTTTGCACTCCCCGCGAATCAGCACCGCGGGACCGAACACTTCCGAAAACTGGAGCGGTTTCGTGGCGCAGAGCTCGCCCGGCAGCTATCGCATGGTTGGCGGTGAGTGGAACGTCCCCGCGGTCACTGGCGAAGCCGACATCGTCTATGAGAGTCGCCTTATTACCATCCTTCCCGGTCCGCCCACTTACTCGGCTCTCTGGGTTGGGCTCGATGGCAATACCACGAACGATCTGGTACAGGCCGGCACCGAACAGGATGCCCGTTTTCTACTGTTGTTTGGAACAGCCACCAACTACTACGCCTGGACCGAGGTCTACGGGCTGCAGTCCATAACCGAGGCTTTCAGCGTGAGTCCCGGTGACGGGATCGACGTCACGGTCTATGTCGGCGATTCGAAGGGGAATGTCAACCCCTCTGGTGATTACGCATGGTTCAACGTCTATGACGCGGACGCCGGGATGGGCGGAAATATCTCGACCAAGATGGGATCTGGCTACGGCTTCAACGGCAATAGCGCCGAGTGGATTATGGAGAGGCCCTACATAACCTCGTTAGGCACGTACCCTGAACTCGCCAACTACGCCACCTGTGAGATGACGGGTGCCAGCGTTCTGACCGCTACCGGGACCACATCGATCTCCTACAGCAGCGCTCAGAACGAGCAAACCACCATGGAAGAGAAATACACGCCCCAGCCGGATAACGACATCTTGTCGACCGTCAGTGCCATCTCCGGCCACAACACCTGGATGAAATTCTCCTGGCAGAACTTCCACTAGTACCGCGACCGCATGATCAATCGCGTCTCGAAGGAATTGCCCTCGCAAGACCTCGCCTCTGGATGGCCATCACGAAGATTTTCACGCGGTCGGGTACCCGGCTTGGCCGCGGCGCGCCGGGATGAAAGGCAACCTTGCCTACAGACGGCTTGTCCTGCTCGCCGCAGGATTGCCTGCCCTCCGCGGCGCGCCAGTTCGAACAGCCGAAAGAAAGGCTCTCCCTGAAATTCCTCACGAACGCCTGGCAGTTCTTGGGTCTCCGCACACGCCATGGCCGACACAGAGGCCATACTGATTCCGTTGGCATTTTCCGGCAATGGGATCCGGCTCGGCCCACGCACCGTTACGGGGCCAGCCACATCGCGCGGATTCTTGCCGGCTCTTACTGGCGCACCACGACGAAGCGGCCCACGCTGTAGCCCAATATGGCGCCGAAAACCGCATCGGACGCGAAGTGCTTACTGTCCATGATCCGGGAACTGAAATCCACGAAGGCCAGGCCGTACGCCAGGTCGCGAACCCATTTGTGATGCGGGTAGCGGCGCGAAATGGTGCTGGCTACCGCAAATCCCCAGGCGGTGTGGCCGGAGGGAAAGCTGCCGTCGGCGTTGAGCGGACTGCTGGCAGTCTTGAACCAGGTTTTCGAATAATTCCCGTTCAAAGGAATGTCGAGCGGCCGCTCGCGATCGGCAATATTACGCATCACTTCGGCGGTGATGTCGACATCTACCCACGATTCGAGAGCCAGTAACCCGGTGGCGGCGAGGTAATGATGCCGGCTAATCAAGCCCGCGCCGGCAATCCCCGCCGGGATCAGGAGCGTGCCTGCCGTCGTCCGGTGCTCACTGAAGGTATCGTTAAAGGGCGCAAAAGTATCGGCATGGCGGCGGAAATAGCGTCCTTCGACCGGATCGACGCCCCATACCAAAGCCGCCGTGGCCGCCGAGATCACCACCACCGGCACGATGTGATGGCCGGTGACAACCTGGGCCGGAAACGTCCAGATTTTCTTCTGGTCGCTGAAGAAATTGCGCGCGAAGCTGGGGATGGTGAAGCGTACATCGCGCGCCGGCGGCGGTGTGGGATTGGCGGCATTGGGCTGTTGGGCCGTGGACGGAGTTTCCGGCGCCGGCTGTTGCTGTGAATCCGAAGGATCCTGGGCTACGGACGAGCTGACTGGAACCTGGGCTGGCGGCACGGCTTGCTGGCCAAATGCGCGCAAAGTAACGAGCAGGGCCAGAAACAAACCGATCTTACCCATTACGCGATCTCCTCTTGGTTGATTACAACTCTGACATCCAGGCAATAATGGCAAGTGGTCAACCAATGTTCACAGGCTCACGCAAGAGGAATCTATAAGGCCTGAGGCACCATGTTGGCGGCAGCTGCGCGCAAAATTGCAGCCAGCGATGGAAAATATCTTTTCTCAGTTCAAGGGTTTGCCAGTCGCTATCGTGTAGACCTGCCGCCCGTGAGCCATTCTTTCCATAGGAGCCGTACCGGCCTGATTGGGTTCGTTCCTCACCCGCTCCACCGGCGAAGTCATATACTCCGGCCGAACGCCGGAAGGTTCTTGAAATGGTTGGCGGCAGCTGCGCGCAAAATTGCAGCCAGCGACGGAAAATATCTTTTCTCGGTTCAAGGGTTTGCCCGTGGCTATCGGGTAGACCGGCCGCCCCGTGTGCCATTCTTTCCATATGAGCCGCACCGGCCTGATTGGGTTCGTTCCTCACCCGCTCCACCGGCGAAGTCATGCACCCCGGCCGAACGCCGGAAGGTTTCATCGTCACCCTTCTAAAGTTGCTGAAATGGAAAGGCTTATCTCGAAAATTGGGTTCGTTTGGTAAATCTTCTTGGGGCCTCTGAAGCCATGCGATAATCTTATTAGCCACCCCTGGAAACCAACCGCAAGGAGTAACATGCAGTCTCGCCGTAATTTCATCGGCAATATGGCTACCGGACTCGCCGGCACTCTCGCCGCGCCGAACGTCCTTGGCGCCCAGAATCGGGTTCGTTTCGGAATTATCGGCGCTGGTGCCCGTGGCGCCGAACTCCTGCGCGACTCCCTAGCCTGCGCCAACACCGAATGCGTCGGCGTGGCGGACATCTATTCTCGCCGCCTCGAAGAAGTCCGTGCCATCGCTCCCGCGGCGCACCTCCATGCCGAATACCGGCGCTTGCTCGAGGACCCGGCCGTGGACGCCGTTTTTATCGCCACCCCGCAGCACCTCCACGCTGAACACTTCATCGCCGCGCTCGATGCTGGAAAGCACGTTTATCTCGAAAAGACCATGGCTTTCACGGTGGACGATGCCAAACAAATGCGCGCTGCTTTCGAGCGTGCCGGCAACCGCCGGGCCGTCCAGATCGGCCATCAATTCAACTCCAGCGGCCATGCCGCCGATGCCGCGCGCTTCCTCCAGCCCGATCTCATGGGCAAAATCACTTTTATTCAGGCACGCATGTATCGCAACACCCCGGCCGGTAAGCCTCAGTGGGCCCGCCCCGTCTACCCCGACATGACGCCTGAAAGCATCCAGTGGCAGTCTTTTCTGGGCAGCGCTCCGGAAATCGGCTTCGATGCCCATCGCTTCGTGAACTGGCGCTATTTTTGGGACTATTCCGGCGGTAGCGTCTTCGAAAACATGAGCCACCAGCTCGCCTTCTGGTACCGGGCAATGGGGCTGCGCATTCCCCGCGCCGTAACCATGACCGGCGGCATCTACATCTGGAAGGATGGCCGCGAAGTCCCCGACACCATGAACGTCTCCATGGAGCACGACGAAGAGCTTCTGTTCACCTGGGATTGCGGTTTTGGCAACGAGCGCCTTGGCATCACGGAAGACGTGCTCGGCACCGCCGGAACTATTTCGCGCACGCCCCAGACCATCCGCTACACGCCCGAAAAAAAGAACCGTCCCGGCGGGAACGAAATGAACGGCGTCACGCGCACCGATCCGAAGGCGCACGTCGCCAACTTTCTCGACGCCATCCGCTCCAACCGCGAGCTCAATTGCCCATTCGATCTCGGCTACCGGGTCTCCATCGCTTGCCGCATGGCCGTCGAAAGCTACCGCCGCCAGCGCACCGTCCGCTGGGATCCCGCGCGCGAAGAAATCGTCTGACCTATGCAAACGCCGTCAACGAACCCCTCACCGACTCTGCTGAGCCGCGGCCGCACTCGTGTTTTGGCGAGCGCGGAAGCGGTACCTTTGCCCTAGGAACCCGTGGACTTCGAATACACAGCAGAACAAATCGCGCTGCGCAAGGCGGTTCGCGAATTCGCCGAAGGTGAAATTGCGCCCCACGTCATGGAGTGGGACGAGGCGCAGACTTTCCCCCTCGAAACCATCCGCAAACTCGGCCAACTCGGATACATGGGCGCCATCTTCCCCGAGGAACTCGGCGGCGCGGGCCTCGGCTACATCGAGTACTCCATCATTATCGAAGAGCTTTCTCGCGTCGATGGCTCGGTCGGCATCATCGTCGCCGCCCACACCTCGCTCTGTTCCAACCATATCTTCAAGTCCGGCACGCAGGAACAGCGCGAGCGCTATCTTCCGAAGTTGGCATCCGGCGAATGGATCGGCTGTTGGTCGCTCACCGAACCCGAGGCCGGATCCGATGCCGCCGGCACCCGGACCACCGCCGCGCTCGATGGCGAATGCTGGGTGCTCAATGGATCAAAAACTTTTACTACCAACGCCCACTATGCCGATGCCTGCGTCGCGATGGCCGTTACCGATCGCGCCGCCGCTCAGCATGGTATCTCCGCTTTCATCATCGAGCGCGGCACACCCGGCTTTCGGCCGGGCAAGAAGGAAAACAAGCTCGGACTCCGCGCCAGCGCTACCGGTGAAGTGATCTTCGAGAACTGCCGCCTTGGCGAAAGCCAGCTCCTCGGCCGCAAGAACGACGGCTTTGTCGACAGCCTCAAGATTCTCGATGGCGGCCGCATTTCCATCGCCGCGCTCTCCATCGGCATGGCGCAAGGCGCCTACGACGCCTCCCTGGCCTATTCCAAAATGCGCAAACAATTCGGCCGCCCCATCTCCGAATTTCAAGCCATCCAGCACAAGCTCGTCGATATGGCCATCGATATCGACGCCGCCCGCCTGCTCAATTACCGCGCCGCGTGGATGCTCGACCACGGCCGGCGCGTCACCCGCGAATCGTCCATGGCGAAGCTCTTTGCCTCCGAAGCTGCCGTGCGCATCGCCGGGGAGGCCGTCCAGATCCATGGCGGTTATGGCTTCATCAAGGATTACCCGGTCGAAAAGTTCTACCGCGACGTGAAGCTCTGCACCATCGGCGAAGGCACAAGCGAGATCCAGCGCCTGGTCATCGCGCGCCAGCTTCTGAAAACCAAATGAACTTCGACGAACGAACACTGGCCCGGATGGCCACGGGCGTCGAGAATCGCGATCCCCGGGCGCTCGCCACGTTGCGCACTCTCGCGCCCGGGCATGCCCTCATTGTCGGCATCACGGGACCTCCCGGCGCCGGTAAGAGCACGCTGGTCGACGCGATCGCTTCGGCCATTCGCCGCGAAGGCAAAACCGTGGCCATCCTCGCCGTCGATCCTTCGAGCGGCATCAGCGGGGGCGCTATCCTTGGCGATCGCATCCGCATGCAGCGGCATTATGCCGATCCCGGCATCTTCATCCGCTCCATGGCCACCCGCGGCAGCCTCGGCGGACTCGCCGGCGCCACGGCCGACCTGGCGAAACTGATGGACGCTGCCGGGAAGGATTACGTCCTGATCGAGACGGTGGGAGTCGGACAGGCCGAAATCGCCATCGCCGGCCTCGCACAGGTGACGGTGGTCGTTCTCGTCCCCGGTATGGGCGACGACGTCCAGACCATCAAAGCCGGCATTCTCGAAATTGCCGATATCTTCGCCATCAACAAAGCCGATCAGCCTGGCGCCGGCCGCGTCGAGATCGAACTGCATGCCAACGACTTGACGTGCCCCGTCGTGAAGACCGTCGCCACTACGGGTGAAGGCGTGGACCAACTGCTGGAGGCTATCCGGACCGCTGGTCCGCGGTCGCCTGTATCTGCCGCGCATCCTGTTGCACTCCGAGTCACCAATCTGGACGAAGCGATCGCGATTCTGCGATCGGCGGGAGCTCAAATCCAACCAAACGGCGATGGCCGCATCGTCATCCAGCCCCCGCCCGGCGTATCATTAGAACTCATACAGGAGAAGGGAACTTCCGAAGGCTGACAGCTCACCATGAAAGCAGAAATCGGCATCATCGGCGGTAGCGGGCTCTACTCCATGCCCGGATTTGAAGCGTCCGAAGAGATCGTCATCAAGACTCCCTTCGGCGATCCCTCGGACAATTACGTCCTGGGCACGCTCGCGGGAAAGCGCGTCGCGTTCCTCACGCGCCACGGACGGGGCCACCGTATCTCGCCCTCGGAGCTCAACTTTCGCGCCAACATTTACGGCATGAAATCGGTCGGCGTCGAGCGCATCATCTCCCTCAGCGCCGTCGGATCGTTGAAGGAAGAGCATCATCCGCTGGATTTCGTCATCCCCGACCAGTTCTTCGACCGCACCCGCGGCCGTATCTCCACTTTTTTCGGCGAAGGGCTTGTGGCGCACATCAGCTTCGCCGATCCGATCTGCCCGCAGCTCGCCGAGGTGGTCGCCGCCGCGTGCCGGCACGCCGGCGTCAATACCAAAAAGGGCGGCACGTATCTCTGCATGGAAGGGCCGGCGTTTTCCACCAAGGCCGAGTCCAATATCTACCGGAGCTGGGGCATGGACGTCATCGGCATGACCAACCTCCAGGAAGCCAAGCTCGCGCGCGAAGCCGAGATCTGCTACGTCACCGTCGCCATGGTCACCGATTACGATTGCTGGCATCCGCATCACGATGCCGTGACGGTCAACGACATCATCGGCAACCTGGTGAAGAACGCCGAAAACGCCTGCGCCGTAGTGGCCGCGGCCGTCGCCGCCATGCCCGCTGGGCGCACCTGCACATGCGGGTCGGCCCTCGCGCACGCCATCCTGACCGATAAAACCGCCGTTCCGCCCGCCACCCGCCAGAAGCTAGGACTCCTCGTTGACAAGTACTTCGTGTAGCGACATCGCGCGCGAACTGCTCGCCCGCGCCATCGACGGCAACCCGCCCGCCGGGTTGCCGCGCGAGCTTCTGGAAGATTCCTGTGGGCAGGCGCTCTTCGGCATCCTCGCCGAAGGGCTCGCCGACCGCTTCGAGCCTGCGCTCTGCGATATCTATGCCGATCTCTTCGCGCGTGCCATCCCCGGCGCCGACCCCGCGCGCTACCGCCGCATCCGCACTCCGCGCCCCGTCGGGTTCGAGCCGCGCACCGTCGTCGTGCTTTCCCGCGTGACGCTCGGCGCCGATGTCGCCGTCACGAGCGTGCTCCTCGACGCCGCCAAGAGGCGCTTCCCACGCGCTCAAATTGTCTTCGCCGGACCATCCAAGAATTACGAGCTCTTCGCTGCTGATCCACGCATCGCGCACGCTCCGGTTTCCTATCGCCGCGGCACTCTGGCCGACCGTCTCGCCGTCCGCCACGATCTCGAATCGCTGGCCGCCCCGCCGGACGCGCTCGTCATCGATTCCGATTCGCGCCTGACGCAGCTCGGCCTGCTGCCCATCTGCTCCGAAGATCGCTATCACCTCTTCGAAAGCCGTGCCTATGGCGGCGCGAGCCATGCCTCGCTGCCGCCGCTGGCCGCCGCGTGGGCCGAAGAAACGTTCGGTATTGCGGGGGCGAAGCCGTACCTCGCGCTCGCCGGCGAACCGGCGCACCGCGGAGTGATTGCCGTCAGTCTGGGCGTCGGCGAGAATCCCGGCAAGCGCATTGCCGATCCGTTCGAAGAGAATCTCCTCGCGCTGCTCGCTGAATCGGGCGCCGAAATCTGCATCGACAAGGGAGC
>Ga0335072_10005601_pt1 | contig 18494 bp, 17 predicted proteins | sample Lox_Sample_21_FD_206725 | JGI IMG/M metagenome (GOLD analysis project Ga0335072, IMG submission 206725) | Soil microbial communities from Loxahatchee National Wildlife Refuge, Florida, United States - Lox_Sample_2.1 | ecosystem: Environmental > Terrestrial > Soil > Wetlands | place: USA... | reverse complement strand
GCCATCACTTCGTCCATGTCAACGCAGATGCGGCGCACGGGAGAACCTCTAGGAACAGGGGCCGAGGAACAGCAAAGCCCGAAGCAAGCTGCTCACGAAAAGGGTAACAGGGGCGGAGAGATGCACCAGGAGCGTGAGTTATTCTGCGGGTGCTGAATTCATCCGGCCGTCAGGCTCCGACCTGCCCCGGACGGCGGACAGCACGGCCGGTGCCGGGAGCGACTTCAGGTTGTGGGGCCTTGGGAGCAGGTTGCATGGCAGGATCCCAGTAGATAAGCCGGCTGCAACTGTCGCAGGTGAGCAACTCGCCTTCGCGAAGCTGGTTCCATGTCTGCGGCCGGACGCCCATGCGGCAGCCCGTGCACTGCTGGTTCTCGGCCCGCGCGATGCCGGTGCCGCGCAGCGCCGCAATCCGGTCAAAACGGGAAAGCCAGTCAGGCTCGATCTGCTGGCGGATAGTCTCGCGTTCGGCGTTGAGTGCGGCCAGTTGCGCAGCCAGTTCCTGCTGGCTGGCGGCCACGCGAGCGCGTGTCTTCTCCAGCGCATCGGCCAGCAGCTCAACCTGTGCGCGCGCCTGCGCCAGAGTCGCTTCGAGCGTTTCTGATCGCTCCATGCTGGCCAGCTCGTCGTTCTCAAGCCGATCAATCTCGACCGTGGCAAAGCCGACCTCGTGCTCAATCGCCTGGGCCTGCGCGGAATTCTTCACCGCGTCGAGCTGGGCGCGGAATTTCGCAGCCTTCTGCCGATGCCCGTCGATCTCGCGCTCGAGCCGCGTGCGCAGCGTCTCCTCACGATTAAGAGCAGATGAGGTATCGGCCGATTGCCGTTGAGCCGCGGCTAGCGCAGCCGCAGCCTGCTTCAGCTCCCCGGGTAGTGCGTTGACTTCCTTGGTCACGCGGGCGCGTTCCAGTTCCACGGCCTGCAGTTTGGCGAGTTGTTCAATCAGCGCTTGCATCCGTGCTCAAAAGTCTAAGGCATTGCGGCGCAATCACAAAATGGCCGCTGTTTCGCCTTCTCAGTTTTCTGTCCTATCATCCCGCATCAAACAACTATTTGAAGCGCTAAACGCCTCAAATCATCGTCCACCTTCCCATCCATGGCAGACCTTCGACGAGACTGCGACAATAGCGGATAAGCAGGGAATGTTCTCATGAGAAAGCAACATTCGTTCTGGCGGCGTCACCGGGTGCTGGCCTGGTTCGGTGGATTTGCTCTTCTTCTGCTTATTGCGGCGGGCATTGGCATTACCATCGTGCTGCACAATGCCGAGCCCATCCTGCGCACCCAGATTGTTGCAACCCTCGAGCGGCAGTTCCACGCTCGCGTTGAGCTCGACAGCTTTCACATCTCAATTGCCGGCGGTTTGCGCGCCGAGGGCCGCGGCCTGCGGATCTGGCCTCCGGCTCAGGTACAGGGCGTCACTGTGCCCTCATCCGCAGCCGGCCGGCCGCTCATCTCCATCGACGAGTTCCACTTCCGCGCGCCGCTTCACTACTCTCCCAACGCACCGCTGCGCATTTCTGTGGTTGAATTGCGCGGTCTCGTGGTCGATCTGCCCCCTGCGTCGCACTTTATTCACGCTGCCGGCGGTACGCCCTCAGCCGGCGCCGGCAGCGACGCGTTCAAGAAAGCTTTGCTCCACTTCCGCCTCGATGGCGTTGTGTGCCGCGACACCGTTCTTCGCCTTGAGACCAGCAAACCTGGCAAACTGCCCCTGGTCTTCCCCATCTCCAGCCTCAAACTCACCGGCATTTCGACAGCCGGAACCATGGGCTTCACGGCTGACCTCGTGAATGCGGTCCCGCGCGGAACAGTTCACACGACCGGCAAGTTCGGGCCATGGAGCGACAGCGACCCGGGAGAGAGCGCAATTGAGGGTCAGTACATCTTCGACAACGCCAACTTGGGCGACTTTAAAGACATCGCCGGAACTCTCCACTCCGCCGGCAGTTACACGGGGACCCTGCGCGAGCTTGCGGTCAACGGCGCCGCCGACGTGCCAAACTTTGCGCTCACGCACATTGGCACTGCCATGCCGCTGCACGCGCAATTCAACGCGAAGGTGGATGCGACCAACGGCGACACCTGGCTTCAGCCCGTCGACGCGGTCCTCGGAGAGTCGCATTTCACCGTTGAAGGCCAGGTGGTGCGCGTGCCGCTAAACGATACCGAAGCATCAGCGAGCAAGAATCCGCATACAAATCCGCGCGCCGAGCCGCAGACCAAGGGCCACGACATTTCGCTGATGGTCAACGTGCCTCAGGGCCGCATGGAGGACTTTTTGCGGCTTGTCACCAAGTCGGGCGAGCCCATACTCACCGGAGTGCTGAACTTGAAAACCTCGCTCGATATCCCTCCCGGAAACGACCCCGTTCACCTGCGCATCCGGCTCAAAGGCAACTTCCTGCTCGACAACGCGCAGTTCACCAGCGCCAAGATTCAGGATCGCGTGAATGAGCTTAGCCTGCGCGGGCAGGGGATCACGAAATCCAGGGACAAGAGCAGCGCCGCACCCGCCGAGGCGACCATGCAGAGCAGCTTTACCGTGGCCGATGGCGTGGTTACGCTGCCCGACCTCGTCTACCAGGTACCCGGTGCCAACATCGCACTGAGTGGCACCTACGTGGTCGACGGCGGCGCGCTCAACTTCGCCGGCAAGGCAAAGATGCAGGCTACCGTCTCGCAGATGATCGGCGGATGGAAGGGCGCGCTGGCCTCGCCGCTCGATCGGTTCTTCAAAAAAGACGGCGCAGGCACCGAGGTCGGCGTTAGCGTGGACGGTACGCGCGACAGTCCGCAGTTCGGGTTCGATCTTGGGAAAATCAAGCACACCTCGCCGCAAAGGCCTGGCGCGAACATTCCCGACAACGGGCCAGTTACCGTGCCTCCACAACAGCAGTGATCGCCGATTTCAGGCCTCTCGACGCTCATCCGGAACCGAGCGCGGCATGCTTCCCGCACCCATCAGCACCAGCGAGCGCTGCGCGAATGGCGAGTAAACCAGAAGCGTGGTACAGGCCAGCGCCAGTCCAAAGTTGATGTGGTGCAGCAGGAGAAATGGCGACAGCGCCCATAATTCGTCGAATACGAGCACAATTGGCCAAACCTTGAGCAGCTTTTGCCGCACTCCCGGCGGATGGAAGAGCACCGCGCACAGCAGAAACGCGCGTACCGGGATCAGGATCGCGGCCGTCGCAATCACCGTGCCGTAAACAACCGCTGCACGCGGCAGCGGTGAAAGCAGGCCTTCAATCTCAGCCAGGTTGCCGAGCGCCCCCACGTAAAAGCCGAGATACATGAGTTGGAAAAGAACGTAGAGCGTTTGCACAACCGCGTAGGGCGATTTGGGCAGGTCTTCTTCGCTGGCGAGAATTCCAAAGCCGGATTTGCCATCGTTCGCAGCTTCGGACGCTGGCCCGGCTTCGAAAATAACATCTCCGGTTGTGGCTTCTTCGTTGGGCATTTCCTGCCGTCCCGGCGCCACGACAATTTCGGCGCCGGTGATCCGTTCCACGGGCGCGATGAAACGGTAGCCGCGCCGCGCCAGCGTCTCAATAAACCGCGGGCTTCCGGCCGTGTCTCCCAGCGCCTCGCGAATCCGGTTCACAGCTGAGTTCACGCCGTGGTCGTAGTCAACAAAGGTACCCTCGGGCCACAGCTCACGCGAGATCTCTTCACGCGTGACAAGCCTGCGTGGCCGCTCCAGCAGCATCAGCAGCACCTGGAACGGTTGAGCGTTCAGCCGCACACGCACTCCCCGCCGCCGCAGTTCCCCCGTTCCTGCGTCCGCCTCGAACACTCCGAAGCGATAGCGCCGCTCTTGATTGGGCTCTGACATTGACTCGCGTTCAGTTTACTCGATGGAGAACTCGCTCAGCCCACCTTCAACGAAATGGAGAACTCCAGCTAACCCTTCTCCATGCAGCGCGTTGCGCCGTGACAATCATTCGAGCCGAAATGATGGCCCAGGTATTGCGCTGAACCGTCTCAAGGGGCAGAGTACACACCATGAACCGTGAGTCACCCCCGAAACGAAACGCGAGTTTGAAGGCAAGAGCTCAGGCTGGCGCCGCTGCCTTTCTTATGACCGCATCCTGGCTGGCTGTTTTTGTGTCGATCGCGGCGCCGCAGCCCGCAGTTGCGGGCCCTTCAGCCGAGGCCATTTCCGGCTTTAACTCATACATCGTCCGGCTCGAATCCCGGCTGGCCCGGCAGCACAGTTCGGCTGACGCATTCCTCGCTCCGTTTGACGCTACCCGCGTGCGCCGCGGCGAAGTGGTCATCGAGCAGCTCACGGCCAAATCCGGAACCAACCTTCCCGGGGCGATGCTCCACCACTGGCGCGGCACCACATTCGTTCCTGGCGCAACGGCCGCGGAACTCGAGAAGCTCCTGCGCGACTACAGCCGTTACCCAAAGGTCTACGCGCCCCAGGTCCTCACAGCCAAAGTGCTCGCCCAGGATGGCGACCACTTTCAGACCGCCCTACGCGTTAGCCAGAAGCACGTGATCAGAGTGGTGCTCGACACAACCTACGACATTTATTTCTTTCCCGCTGCTGCCATGCCTGACGCGCGCTCCGGCGTGCGCGGATACAACATCTCGCACTCTACACGGATCTCCGAGATCGCCTCGCCCGGCACGGCCAGCGAACGCGCGCTCGATGCGGGCCACGAGCACGGTTTTCTATGGCGGCTCAACACCTATTGGAGTTGGAAGGAGCGCGACGGCGGCCTCTATATGCAGATCGAAACGGTCTCCCTCACGCGTTCCGTCCCCACCGGGCTCGGCTGGGCGATCTGGCCATTCATCGAGAGCATTCCGCGCGAGAGCATGGAGTTCACTCTGCGCTCCACTGCCAATGCGTTAAGGCGTTCGCCGCAATCAGAAAGGACAACCCCATGAGCGCACTTGCATCCATGTCCACCAAATCCGGTTTCCACTCTGCCACCCGAATCAACCGCTCTTTGACCGCGCCCATCGAAAAACGCGCGCTTGAATGGATGGCCGTTCGCGCCCCGCGCTGGGTGACGAGCGACCGCCTCACGCTATTGGGCTTCTCCGCGCAGATTGCGTGCGGTGTCTCGTTCGCCCTTGCCCGCTATCACCGCATGATGCTCCTCGGCGTCATCGTGTGCCTGGCGCTCAACTGGCTGGGCGACTCGCTCGACGGAACGCTGGCCCGCGTGCGCCGTATCGAGCGGCCGCGCTACGGCTTCTACGTCGACCACATGGCCGATGTCTTCGGGTCAGTGGCTCTCATGCTGGGGCTTGGCTGCTCCGGCATGTTGCGTCCCGCGGTCGCGGTCGCCATGCTGCTGGCGTTTCTTGTGCTCGCTGCCGAGAGCTTCCTCGCCACCTATACACTCGCGCGCTTCCAGCTTTCACAGGGCCTGTTCGGACCCACTGAGATTCGCATCGTGCTGGCGATCGGCACGCTTAAACTCCTACGCAACCCCTGGGCCACAATCTTCGGCCACAGGATTCTGCTCTTTGATATTGGTGGATCCATTGCCGCATCGATGATGTTCGCCATGGCCGTGACGGTTACCCTTCGGCACATTCTGCAGCTTTACCGCGAGGAGCCGGTCAAATGAGATGGGTGAAAACGCTGATTCGATTGGGAAAGTTCAACCTGGTGGGCGCAGGTGGAGTGGTGGTGCAGCTTGTGCTGCTGTCGGTATTCAACCGTCTCGCGCCCGGCCATTATCTAGTGGCGACAGCAGCGGCCATTGAGATCACGCTGCTGCACAACTTCGCATGGCATGTGCGGTACACGTGGCGCGACCGTCGCGACGGTTCCGCACTCATCGTCCGGCTCCTTCGTTTTCATCTTGCGAATGGTATGGTCTCGTTCTTCGGCAACATTGCGTTGATGCGATTGCTGGTGGGGTACGGGCATCTGCCGGTGCTTGCAGCCAACGGAATTGCGATTGCTGGCTGCTCGATTGTGAACTTCGCCTTGTCTGACCTGTGGGCGTTCGCGCGGGTTCGGTCGAGTTGGGCCTGAACCGGTCCTGGCCGCCGCACAAAAAATCCCTGAAATAGCCGCGTCCAACAAATTCCATACAATATCTGCACTCCTCATCCGTCTTCACCAGTGGATGGAACAGCCGGTAAGCATGAGCCTTACGACCGAGCAGAACCGCCAGATCTCCGAGATCATTGCGGGACAGAGGTTGCGGCTACGCAATTTCATCCGCCGGCACGTGCCCACCGAGGCTGACGTTGAAGACCTGCTGCAGGACGTATTTCTGCAGGCGATCGAGTCCTACCGGTTGCCGGAACCGGTTGAGCAGTGGGGCGCGTGGATGTTTCGCGTGGCCCGCAACCGCGTCGTGGACTTTTTCCGCAGGCGGCGGGCGAGGGGAACGGAGGGAAACGCAGCAGCGAACGGCGACGATGCGGCGCGGTGGCCTGAGGACGATTTGCCCTCGCGCGAGGCCGGGCCGACCGAGGCTTATGCGCGGGCCGTTTTGCAGACCGAGCTCGATGAAGCGCTTGACGAGCTGCCAGCCGAACAGCGCGAGGCGTTTGTGGCCCACGAGATCGAAGGCCTGAGCTTTAAGGAGATTTCGGCGCGCACCGGGGTGAGCGTGAACACGCTCCTCTCGCGCAAGCATTACGCGGTGCTGCATCTGCGCCGCCGTCTGAGCGACATCTACGAGGAATTTGTGAACAAGGGAGAAGACTGAAATGAAAAACAGAATGCCGCGCAGCCTCAAGTTTACGCTGATCGCAATTGCGGCTCCGATCGTAATCGCGCTCGTCCTTTCACTCTTTGGATGGGTGACAATGAGCCTGTGGAACTGGCTGCTGCCGGGGCTCTTCGGATGGAAGGTCATCACTTTCTGGCAGGCCATTGGGCTGGTAATCCTGTGCCGGCTGCTGTTTGGCGGCATGAGAGGCCCGAGAGGCGGCGGCCCGCGCTGGCGCCACCGCATGGGCGAGCATTGGCAAAATATGACGCCCGAGGAGCGCGAGAAGTTCCGCCAGGAGATGGCCAGCCGCCGGGCCTGCTCGCGCGAGCCGGAGCCGGAAGCGAAACCTGACGCTTGATCGCACCGGGACTTACGTCGCAAATGGCCTGCGTGTCCCGAGGGTACAATTCCTCGCGCACAACCCGCAGGCAGCCTCCCGCCCGATGCGAAGCCAAGGCCCAAAGTGATAGCTTGCTTGAGTTGGACTCTTTCGGTCCGGCTGGGCAACTGGGGGCATCATGCAGCATCTGAATCGAGCGAGACTCATTCTGGCGGGCTTGGCGGCGGCCCTTATTCTTGGGCCGGCAGCGCTCGCCGCGGAGGGCCAGACAGTGCCCGCCAAACCACGGGCAACAAAGACGGCTGCAAGCCAGCAGAGCGAGCGCGACTGGTGGAAAAACGCCGTCATCTACGAGATTTACCCGCGCAGTTATCAGGACACGAACGGCGATGGCATCGGCGACCTGAACGGGATCACCAGCCACCTCGACTACCTGAAGGAACTCGGCGTCGACGCCATCTGGCTCACGCCCATTTATCCCTCGCCGCAGGTCGACTTCGGTTACGACATCTCCGACTATCGCGCCATCGATCCCCAGTACGGCACCATGGCCGACTTCGACCGCTTGGTTGACGAGGCCGGCAAGCGCAATATCCGCGTGATTATGGACATGGTGATGAACCACACGTCTGACCAGCACAAGTGGTTCCTCGAATCCCGTTCGTCGCGCACCAACCCCTATCGCGACTGGTATGTGTGGCATGATGGCAAGGGCGAAACCAAAACCAGCCCCGGCGAACCGCCCAACAACTGGCAATCCTACTTCGGCCATTCTGCCTGGCAGTGGGATGCCAAAACCCGCCAGTACTACTACCACAAGTTCTATGTCCAGCAGCCCGATCTCAACTGGCGCAATCCCGCGGTGCACGAGGCCTTCAAAGACATCTTGGCCTTCTGGCTGCAGCGCGGAGTCGCCGGATTTCGTTTTGACGCCATTACCGCGCTTTATGAGGATCCGGAGCTGCGCGACGAAGGCGTGGTGAAAGACAAAAACGGCAACCCGATCATCAATGCCTACGGCGATCCGCAGCTTGACGACTCGCGTACTAACAACCAGCCCGGTGTGCACCAAGTCATTGCCGAGATGCGCGCCGAGGCGGACAAATTCGACTTGAGATCGTTTCCGGGTGCACGCGTGCTGATAGGTGAAACTTATCTGCCTAACATCGCAGAACTGGCCAAGATGTACGGGAGCGTGGCGCATCCTGAGTTCGAGTTGCCGATGGATACGCAGGTTGGAATGATCAACAAGCTCAACGTGGCTACGTTCCGGTCGAAGCTGACCGACGTTGAAACCAGGATCGACGGCAACGTACCCCTGCTCTTGTTCGACAACCACGACAATCCGCGCATGGACGTGCGCTACGGCGACGGTGTTCACAACACGCAAATCGAGCGGGTCATCGCAACGGTGCTTTTTGCCTCGCGCGGCGCGGCGCTGATGTACTACGGCGACGAGATTGGCATGGTTACCACCCCACCCAAGACCAAAGCCGACGTGAAGGACCCCATCGGTATCACCGGTTGGCCCAAAGAAAAAGGGCGCGACGGCGAGCGCACGCCCATGCAGTGGAATACCGAGCCGAACGCCGGATTCACCACCGGATCCCCATGGTTGCCGGTACCGCCCAGCGCCGAGGAGAAGAATGTTGAGGTCGAGCGCAACGATCCTGACTCGCTCTTCAGCTGGTATCGCGCCCTCATTCGCCTTAAGAAGACCGTACCGGCCTTTGAGCACGGCGCCAACATCATGCTCGACACCGAAAACACGAGCGTGCTGAGCTGGCTGCGCCAGGCGCCCGGCATGCCGCAGGCGGTGGTCAGCGTAAACTTTACGGCGCAGCCGCAGATCGTCAATCTGCAGTCCGGCGGTTCGGGCCTTACTGCCGGCACCCTGCACACGCTCCTCAAGTCGCCCGGCGGAGTCGATCCCAAATCGCTCGACCAGATTGTTCTGGCCCCGTTCGGCATCTACATCGGCGAAGTGCAATAGGTGAGCGGCGGAGCGCATTCGAATCAGAGATCTGCGCCGCTGCACAGTCCATTCACCCGGTCAGCGCCGCAACTTCAGGGGCAACTTTCCGTCCAAGAGACTGGTGACGTCATTTATCCTAACCATCTCTCCAGTCATCAAAGAGGCCCAGACTGCGTTTCTCCAATTCCAACCTTTCTCGAGCGCCACGCGCTTCGCTTCGTTTTTCTGGACTGCCAATCTGCACGTGCGCCTTGCTGCTTGTCGTCGTTGCCGGCGCAACGAGGGCCCCTGCTCAAGCGGTCGCAGATCCGCCCGCTGCGTCCGCATCGTCGGTCCCGCTTCCTTCACCGTCAGGATCTGTTCGCGGGGTTGTGGAAGGCAAAGACGGCACAGTTTATCAGGGCGTGCGCGTCACGCTTACCAATGCCGGAGCCGAGCAGTCGCTCGAGACCGACGCCGACGGCGGGTTCCTTTTTAATGGAGTCACGCCGGGTCCATTCACGCTCAAGTTCGTTTCCCAGGGATTCGTGACGCAAACCACATCGGCAGAGCTTCAATCCGGCGAAGCCTTCAGTGTGCCGAATGTCGTGCTGGCCATGAAGGAATCAGTCAGCGAGGTTCACGTTTCGGCCGAAGAGCAGGAATTGATTGCCGATCACCAGATTCAGATCGAGGAGAAACAACGGGTCTTCGGCGTGCTGCCCAATTACTACGTCATCTACTCTCCCAACCCGATGCCTCTCACCACAAAACAGAAGTTCAGGCTCGCATGGCACGCCAATGTTGACCCATTCAACTGGCTGACCACGGCCGGTTTTGCGGGCATCGAGCAGGCCACCAACACTTTTCCCGGGTACGGCCAGGGCATGCAGGGCTACGGCAAGCGCTTCGGGGCCAACGCCGCCGATAACTTTTTCGGCGCCATGATTGGCGGCGCCATTTTCCCCTCGCTCTTCCATCAGGATCCCCGCTACTTCTACAAGGGTACGGGTACCATCAAGTCGCGGATCGGATATGCGCTCGCCAACGCCTTCATCTGCAAGGGCGACAACATGCGTTGGCAATTCAATTACTCCGGAATCCTCGGCGGATTGGCCTCTGGCGGCATCTCGAACCTGTACTACCCAGCCAGTGATAAGAGCGACGCGGCGGTCACATTCGAGGGCGCGGGCATAGGAATTGCGGGCACAGCCGTGCAGAATCTTTTTCAGGAGTTCCTGATTAAGAAGCTGACGCCGGGTGCGGGCAGGCAGGCGACGCCGTGATGGTGACTCCCATTTGTCGACACTTTACGGGATGAAAGCTGGCTGCCGCGAACAAATCTGGTCTGAATGACCAGAAATATGGTCTAATTTATTGGGAGATTACAGACGATGGCGCGGTGGCAGGTTCAGGAAGCAAAGACACGGTTCAGTGAAGTAATCGAGAAGGCCCAGAAAAAAGGCCCTCAGATCATTACGCGCCACGGAACCGAGCGGGCCGTGGTGCTCTCAATAGAAGAGTACCGCTCATTGACGGCGCATAAACCGAATCTAAGAGATTACCTTCTGGGTGGGCCGAAAGTCGACAATTTCGAAATTGAGCCGGACGGCGATACAGGCCGCGAGATTGAACTGTGAGCCCCTCGCCAGCTTACCTTCTCGACACAAACGTCCTCAGTGAGACCCGCAAGAAGAAAGCGGATGCCGGTGTAATCGCTTTTCTCAAGGCAGTTGATCCATCTTCGCTCTATTTGAGTGTTCTGACGATTGGCGAATTGCGCAAAGGCGTGGCTGCAAAAATGCGTAGGGACCCAATTGCGGCAAAGAGTCTTTCGGCGTGGTTGCAGGGGCTCGAGGTTGGATTTGCTGACCGCATGTTCGGCATCGATGCGGCTGCGGCCCGACTCTGGGGCGATTTGTCCAGTGATCGACCGCGTCCCGTGGTCGACACATTGCTCGCAGCGACTGCAATCCTGCACGGCCTGACCTTTGTCACGCGCAACACTCGCGATGTGCGAGGAATACGCGTAGCACTCCATAATCCGTGGATTGAATAGCCCCGCCGCCTTGCCCGTCCCCCATCCCGCATGTTTGACTGGTTCCCGTCACCAGGAGTGTTCTCATGTCCTACGTTCTCGCCCTCGACCAGGGGACAACCAGTTCGCGAGCCATCCTCTTCGATCAGAACGGCGCCATTGCCGCCGTCGCCCAGAAGGAATTTGAGCAGTTCTATCCGCAGACCGGCTGGGTCGAGCACGACCCGACTGAGATTCTCACCAGCCAGATGAGCTGCGCTGTCGAGGCGCTGGGTAAGGTAAACGCCCGGCCGCGCGACCTGGCGGCCATCGGCATCACCAACCAGCGCGAGACGGTGATTGTATGGGAACGCGCAACCGGCAAGCCCATCCACCCGGCGATTGTATGGCAGGACCGCCGTACCGCCCCCTTCTGCAAAGAGCTCGAGGAGCGCGGCCTCGCGGACACGGTTGCCAGCAAGACCGGCCTCGTGCTCGATCCCTATTTCTCGGCGACCAAGGTCCGCTGGATCCTCGACAATGTTGATGGTGCGCGCAGCCGCGCCGAGCGCGGCGAGCTTGCATTCGGAACCGTCGACTCCTGGCTCATCTGGAACTTGACGAGCGGCCACAAGCATGTGACGGATGTTACAAATGCCTCCCGCACGCTGCTCTACAACATCGTCAAAGGCGAGTGGGACAAAGAAATGCTCCGCATCTTTGACGTTCCGGAGCAAATCCTGCCGGAAGTAGTTTGGTCGAGCCAGCAGGTAGGTGAAGTAACCACGTCGCTTGGTCTGGCAGGCGCAAACATTGCGGGCATCGCCGGCGATCAGCAGGCCGCGCTCTTCGGCCAGTTGTGCTGGCAGGCGGGCGAGGCCAAAAACACTTACGGCACCGGCTGCTTCCTGCTGCAGAACATCGGCTCCCAATTCGTTCGCTCGCGCCACAAGCTCATCACCACGCTCGCCGCCAGCGCCCAGCCGCGCCGCGAGTACGCACTCGAGGGCAGCATCTTCATCGGCGGAGCAGTTGTGCAATGGCTGCGCGACAACCTCAAGCTCATCGGCGCCTCAAACGATGTTGAAGCGTTGGCCAAGACCGTCAACGATTCGGGCGGCGTGGTCTTTGTTCCCGCTTTTGTCGGCCTGGGCGCGCCGCACTGGGACCCTCACGCCAGTGGCACGCTTATCGGCCTCAGCCGCGGCACAACGCCCGGCCAAATCGCGAGGGCTGCGCTCGAGGCCATCGCCTTCCAGGTGGCCGACGTCCTGGACGCCGTGCACAGCGAAACCTCAACCCCACTCGCCGCGCTACGCGTCGATGGCGGCGCCGCGGTGAACGACCTGCTCATGCAGTTCCAGGCTGATATTCTCGGCGTGCCGGTCGTGCGCCCGCTCGTGACGGAGACCACTGCGCTGGGAGCGGCCTATCTGGCAGGCTTGGCGACGGGATTCTGGACCAGCACTGAGGATCTCAAGGCAAGTCGCGCGGGCGACGTGCGCTTCGAGCCGCAAATGAGCGCCACAGAACGCGCCGAGCGCAGCGCCCGTTGGCAAAAGGCAGTGGAACGCGCAAAACAATGGAACGTGTAGGAAATCGCGAAGCACGAATCACGAAGCACGGAAAGGCGTCACATGCAGCGTGACCAGATGATCCAGAAGCTGCGGGAGCGGTCAGCAACCGCCCACCCGTGGGACATCGTCATCATCGGCGGCGGCGCAACTGGAATGGGGGTCGCGGTCGATGCGGCCACGCGCGGATTCAGCGTGGCCCTGGTTGAGGCACACGACTTCGGCAAGGGCACGAGCAGCCGCTCCACCAAGCTGGTTCATGGCGGCGTGCGCTATCTCGAGCAGGGGAACATTCCGCTCGTCATGTCGGCACTCAAAGAGCGCGGCCTTCTGCGCCAGAACGCTCCGCACCTGGTTCATGACCTCGCGTTCGTGGTGCCCAACTACTCCTGGTGGGAAGCGCCGTTTTACGGCATCGGCCTCAAGCTCTACGACTTGCTCGCCGGCAAATACGGCTTCGGTCGTTCCACGCTCTTATCCAAAGAAGAGACTCTGGCCAAGCTGCCGGCACTCGAGCCCGAGGGACTTCTCGGCGGCGTGGTTTACTACGACGGCCAGTTCGACGACTCGAGGCTCCTCATCCATCTCGCCATGACGGCGGCTGACCATGGCGCAACCGTGGTGAACTATTGCCCCGCGACGGCTCTGCTCAAGGACTCCGAGGGCTACGTGAACGGCGTAGTGGCACGCGACGGCGAAACAGGCGAGGAATTCACGTTGCAGGCGCGGGTGGTGGTCAATGCCACCGGCGTTTTCACTGACTCAGTGCGCCGTCTCGCCGATCCCGGCCTGGAGCCCATGATGGTCACCAGCCAGGGTATTCATCTCGTTTTCCATCGCTCCTTCCTCGCCGGCGATACTGCGCTCATGGTACCGCGCACCAGCGACGGCCGCGTTCTGTTTGTCATTCCCTGGCACGGACACGCCGTGGCCGGAACAACCGACACTCCCGTCGACGAACCCAGCCTTGAGCCGCGCCCGTTTGAAGAAGAGATTGAGTTTGTGCTCGAAACAGCCGGCCGCTACTTCACGCGGCCTCCCAGCCGTGCCGACGTGCTGGCCGTCTACGTCGGGCTTCGGCCTCTCGTCAGCACCGAAGGCAAGGGTGAAGGCCAAACCTCAACCCTCTCGCGCGACCACGTCATCCACGTCGAATCCTCGGGCCTGCTCACCATCACCGGCGGCAAGTGGACCACCTATCGCCACATGGCCGAGGACTGCGTCGACCACGCCATCACTCTCGGGCGTCTCGACGATGCCGCCTGCGCCACAAAGAACCTCCACATTCACGGCTACGCTGCGGAACATCCGGCAACATTCCCGAAGCATCTTTCCGTCTATGGCTCTGACGCCGCAGCCATCGTCAACCTGGCCCAGGACCCCTCGCTCACCGCCCAGCTCAATCCCGCACTGCCGTACATCGGCGCCGAGGCCGTCTGGGCCGCGCGTAACGAAATGGCCCGGACCGTTGAAGATGTGCTCGCCCGCCGCACCCGCGCGCTCTTCCTTAACGCCCGCGCCGCATGCGAGATGGCCGAGCCCGTTGCCCGCCTGCTGGCCGCCGAATTCAACCAAGGCAGCGACTGGATTGCCGCGGAAGTTGCCCGATTCCATGCCCTTGCCGCGCAATACCAGGTCGCGTAACCCGCATTTTGCCCGCGATTGGAAAAACCAGGGTCCCGCGTGTCACTCTGGACATCTGATTGATTGCCGGGTCGCCCCCGGCCCAACAATCAAAACACGGAGGTCAACCATGGCGGCATGCACACATCTCGCTGAGTTCGACAAGAATGCCAAGGCCCGCAGCAAGGGTTGCGAAGAATGTCTGAAGACTGGCGACTCGTGGGTGCATCTGCGCCGCTGCCTCACTTGCGGCCACGTGGGTTGCTGCGACTCGTCAAAGAACCGCCACGCCCGCGCGCATTTCCACGAGACACAGCATCCACTCATCCAATCGGCCGAACGCGGCGAAAACTGGCGCTGGTGTTACATCGACGATGCGTACCTGTAAGAGCAAGTCGCTTCAGGCGGGAGTGTTGGCAGTTCGCGGTCGATTGGGTCCGATTCAGAGAGCAGTTTGCATTCTCATTGCGTAGCACTGTTATGATGCGGGGCAAGGTGGAGCGCTCCAAGCATGGAACATGCCGTGCCCTATTGGGCGCGGTGTGAGCCTCTCTGGGGTTACCCCAGGGGAACGTGAATAACTTGCCACTCCATCGCGCGATCTCCACTGCGCTCCCCCGCAGACATGACCGCGCCATGCACGACTCGTTGGAGTGCACCGCTGCAATACCAGAAGCCCAATCCGCAATTCTTGCTGGCGCTGGCGCGAACGATGCTCGCCGGCGAAGCAACGCCAAAGGCAATCGCCGAGCGGCTGCGTCAGTCTCTGGGCCGCGACTCGCAATGGATCAACGGGCTGGCAAAAAGATACGCGCAGGAGTTTGCCCGGGGCACTCGGCCACGCGCCAAGGCCGTAGTTGAATTTCTCGTCACCGATGCTGGTTTCAACGGCGCTTATGCGCGAAGCAAAGTGAAGCCAGCCGTTGTTGACCGCTTCTCGTCTCCAGCCGAGATGCTTCCAGTTCGCGCGGCGGCCAAGTGGGAGATCCCCGCGATTGAAACCGAGGGCGCGCTGGCCACATGGCTACGAGCTACCTCCGAAGAGCTGGAGTGGTTTTCCGATTTTAAGCGCTTTGGCGCGCGCAGCCGCGAAGAAAAACTGCGCCACTACAACTATCGCCTGTTGGCCAAGCCGGGCGGCAGCGTGCGACTGATTGAAGCTCCCAAGCAGCGACTCAAGCAGATGCAGCGCGCGATCCTCACCGGGATTCTCGAAAGAATTCCAGCTCACAGCGTAGCCCATGGGTTCGTGAAGGGGCGGTCGATCAAGACATTTGCCGCCCCCCATATCGGCCAGCACGTGGTGCTGCGCATGGACATGCGCGACTTCTTTCCGTCGATCCGTTCGGCGCGCGTGCAGGCGCTGTTTCGAACAGCGGGCTACCCTGAGCGAGTGGCCGACTTGCTGGGTGGGCTGTGCACCACAGCCACGCCGGGCCATGTCTTCAGCACAAAACTTGTCTCGAATCCGGAGTTCACAGCCGACCCGCTCGCCATGTTTCACGCATGGCAAACCTACGCCTATCCGCACCTGCCGCAGGGCGCTCCCACATCGCCCGCGCTCGCGAACCTGTGCGGGTATCGCGCCGACTGCCGCTTAAGCGGACTGGCGCGCGCGGCCGGTGCAACTTACACCCGCTACGCGGACGACCTGGCCTTTTCAGGCGGCGCAGATTTCGACCGATGCGTGGAGCGGTTTGCGATTCATGCGGCGGTAATCCTGCTCGAAGAGGGCTTTGAAGTGAATCACCGCAAGACGCGCGTGATGCGCCGCGGAGTTCGACAATATCTGGCCGGCGTGGTGGCGAACGAGCACTTGAACGTGATTCGCGCAGACTTTGATCGCCTTAAGGCCACGCTCACCAACTGTGCGCGCTTGGGGCCGGCGAGCCAGAACCGCGAAGGCCACGCAAACTTTGGTGCACACCTCGCCGGGCGCATCTCGTTTGTGCAAATGCTGAACCCGCAAAAGGGCGCGAGGCTCAAAAAGATCTTCGAGCAGATTGCGTGGCCGGAAGGCGAATGACTTCGGAGCCGCTTACCCCAGCTCCACCTCGATCGATTTCTTCTCCGCATCCAGCTTCACGATTTTGAAGCTGCGCAGCTGGCCCTCTGCCAGCGGCTCGGGCTTGGCTTCCTGAGCCGGCGCTTTGCCCTTCCATCGCGCCTTCAGCATCGACGAGAGCTGCGAGAGATCCGGCTTGCCCGGAGCTTGCGCCTCGACTGCCGGCGCAGCGGCCTTCGCCGCGCTCGCTCTGCCCACGCGGCCAGTCGCTCTTATTCCGTCGCCCAAATCAACCTGAAGCGCGGAGCCCTTCACTTCGACTACTCGCCCTGAGACGGAGTCGCCGGGCTTGTGCTCGGCGATGTACTCGTCGATGCTGGTCGGAATGAGCTGTTTCATCGAGAGCTTCATCTGCCGCTTTTCCGTGTCGATCGCCAGCACCAGCGCCTGCACTTTCTGGCCGGTGTGCACCGCTTCGCTGGGATGGTTGAGCCGACGGTCGGCCACAATCTCGCTGATGTGCACCAGGCCCTCAACGCCTTCGGCAATTTCAACGAAGGCACCGAAGCTCATCATTTTGGTCACGGTGCCAGTAACCTGCGAGCCCGCCGGATAGCGACGCTGCGCTTCAACCCACGGATCGGCAAGCGTCTGCTTCAACCCAAGCGCGATGCGTTTCTCTCCCGGCTTCACGGAGAGAATCACGGCATCCACGCGGTCGCCGCTCTTGAGCAGGTCCGATGGGTGGCGTACCTTTTTGGCCCACGACATCTCGGAGATGTGAACCAGCCCCTCGAGTCCCGGTTCGATCTCGACAAACGAGCCAAAATCCATGAGCCGTGTCACCGTGCCCGATACCCGCGCGCCAACCGGGTAGCGTTCGACTGCTGTCTCCCAAGGCTCCGGCTGAAGCTGCTTCAACCCCAGCGAAATCCTCTTCGTCTCGGGATCGATTCTGAGAATCTTCAGCGTCAGCTCCTGGCCCACGGTCAGCACGTCTTCAGGTTTGGCGATGCGAGCGCGCGAAATGTCGCTCACGTGCAGCAGCCCGTCAATACCGCCAATCTCCGCGCCGCCGATGGTCACAAAGGCGCCGTAGGGCATGATGGTGCGCACGGTTCCGGTCACCACGTCGCCCTCGTTCAGCGCTGCGCGGCGTCCCTCGAGTTCGGCGCGCGCCTGCTCCTCCAGCACCACGCGGCGATCCACGACTACGTCTTCATCGGTCGTATCGAGCTTGGTGATGCGGCAGGTAATCTGCTGCCCCACCAGTGCCTCTAGTTCGGCTGCGTCGCGCGTGCCGCTGCGGCTGGCCGGCATAAATGCCCGCACGCCCAAGTCCACGCTCAGCCCACCCTTCACCACCGCCGTTACGGTGCCGGCCACGGCGGTCTTTTCAGCAAATGCCCGCTCCAGGGCACTCCAGTCCCGCGGCTGTACCACCTTGAAGCGCGAAAGCTCGTAGTAGTTCTCTTCGTTGCGGCCGGTGATCGACACCGGAAAGCAGTCGCCCGGTTTTACTCCCTCTGCGTTGTTCTCAAACGCCGAGCGTGGCAGCACGCCTTCCATTTTGTAACCGATGTCGAGAATCACCTGGTCCGCGGAGACTGAAATCACCGTGCCCTCGAGCCTGTTCTGTGCGGCCCGATGCATGTGTGTTCGCTCGTAGTCGCGCAGCACGTCGCCGAAAGACTCCTCCGGCTCTTTGGGAACCTCGAGTGCCGGCGGTTCTTCCGCTGCCGGCGGCGCCGCAACCTCAACTACAGGCTCCTGGTCGTCAGTGGTCGCCGCCGCGGTTGCCGCGTTTTCAATCGCAACCGCGTTTACTTCGGTCTTCGTCGCCGGTTCCGTTGCGCTTGACTCTGCGGCGGCTTCGGTTTCGAGTTTCAGCGCCGTCTCGGCATCAGCGTTGGCGCCGGTCACGGATTCGATGGGTGTCTCGTCGCTCATAAAGGGTTCGGTTTCCATTGTTTCACGGCCAAGTGGCGCGGGCTTTCGAACTCCGCTGCGGCGTTCAAAATGAATATTCCTTGAATCGCACAGGTCAATGTATGAGCCGTCACCGCTCCGCGCCTGGCGCGCCATTACGATGGGCGTTACGCGAAAAGAGAGCCAAGTGACAAAGAAACTCAAAGTCGCCGCATCAGGGATCATCGCGGTTCTGCTGCAATGGGCTCTCGCCATTTCTGCCTGGGGCGGATGGAGGCCTTTCTTCTCTCATCGCGCATTTATTGCTCTTGCGGCGGTCACGCTGGTCTTGATTGTGGTGGCGCCGTTCAC
>Ga0335072_10005600_pt1 | contig 18495 bp, 10 predicted proteins | sample Lox_Sample_21_FD_206725 | JGI IMG/M metagenome (GOLD analysis project Ga0335072, IMG submission 206725) | Soil microbial communities from Loxahatchee National Wildlife Refuge, Florida, United States - Lox_Sample_2.1 | ecosystem: Environmental > Terrestrial > Soil > Wetlands | place: USA... | reverse complement strand
AGCAAAGTTCCAGGGAAAGAGATTCCAGGTCACGTGTTTAAGCCATGAACTAATATTCTAGCTCTGAGGCAGACTGAGATAAAGTCACTTCTCTCCAAACATTCACCTTGAACTTCTTGTGCCAACGTACAGTACCCAGCAAGCTCAACATCACGCCCCAAGCTTGTCGGCATAATGGTGGAATCAGAAGTGGCTCCCAAGTTTGCTCCATTCTTGGGAATGGTCAGTACGACCCATTCGATTTGAAGAACAGTCCACTGATGATTGGAATAGGCAGGCATTGCCGCAGCAATGATCTTTGGATGTGAGAACGCTTTTAGATGCTCTCAGAACTGTTACTAATCGTTTCAGGTATCGGCGCAGCGTACGGAACTGCCAAGTCAGGCATTGGTATTGCTGGAGTCGGCACATTTCGATCGGATTTAATCATGAAGGCAAGTTACCATAGTTCCAGTCCTGCTTTAACTTTCGCTGACAACTCTGGCTTCTAGTCCCTCATTCCAGTCGTCATGTCTGGTATCATCGCCGTCTACTCCCTTGTCATAGCGGTTTTAATAGCAGGAGACATGGAACCACCTCCGAGCCAAAACTATGCTCTTTTCACGTATGAATAGCGTCATTACTGAGGAGAGAAGGGAAAGCTAACGGACAGATACAGTGGATTCTTACATCTTGCAGCTGGCCTATGTGTCGGCCTAACCGGACTCGCTGCGGGTTATGCAATTGGTATAGTTGGGGATATGGGAGTGCGATCATACATGCAACAATCAAGGATTTTCGTGGGAATGGTTCTAATCCTCATTTTCGGCGAAGTTCTGGGCCTGTACGGATTGATAGTGGCACTCATTCTTAACACGAAGAGCAGAGGTTGATTCATTTTTGTCATACGAGACAATGGCGTCGCCTTGTACAGTACAGGTTCATGTAAAAGGCATGTAGAAGGATCGGGCCTTCAATTGGAGATGGGACTGTGGTTCGGCATTGCTTGGCGTTCAGGTTCGTGGTATGCACGTCGCGATAACTCTAAACAATCTTGTAGTGTTGTGCAATGGAAATCAGATCACACCATGCTATCCACTAAGAGCTCTGGCCAAAACGATATATGAACTCTTTCAATCGTGGTATTGTCATCTATGGAGCCTCTAGAAATTGCTATCTTAACGCTGACAGTATAAGTCCAAAGAGGTTCCTCGAGATTCATCCCTACGCCACCTATAATGCTCACGCCCTAAAATGCTGTACGATGCCATGCAAACGATCAATAACGACCGGAAAGATAGCGTTAGCACTATCTTCAATCAATCTCTCAAAATGCCTAATTGCATCTTCTTCAGTCATCTCTAGGTGAAACCTCTCTTTAACCTTTAACACTGCCTTATCCGGCTCTAATTTGATATCTGGAATATTTGCGTCAACCATGAGACTAAACAGGTTAAGGATCAAATTAGATGAATTCCGCAAAGTTGTGTAGGCAGTGAAGCAATATTGCTTGAATTGTTGATATTGCTCGGATGATGATCCTCCCATACCATCAACCATCTCCTTGCAAAGCTTCATAGCTGGAGCAAAGGGTTTGGGGTCGCGGCCCAGAATAAAGCCAAAGTCGGCATGGAAGAAATGCCCATCAGGAGCGAGTAGGAGATTATCAAGGTGCCGGTCACCAACACCAAGAAGATAAGTAATAACGCAGTAGCCTGCACACGATTTGACGAAGGTATCTAGTGTCTCCTTTCGTACTCCTAGTGGAGCTTTGTCGTCAGGATTGTTGATCTTCATATAAGTCAAAGCGGGATTGCTCTTGTATTTCGACGTAACGGCTTGGAGGCTGACCGATCGAACGAATTGAGCAGCTCCAGCAGTTGCTCCTGTTGCAAGAATCTTATACGGCGACAGCTTGAGGTCCAAATTCTCCTTCTGCAGTAATTGATCCATAAGCGTAATGATCTGAATTACTAGCTGGTCTTGTCGCAGATCATCGCCAGTCTTGAACATAATTGGATATTTACGGCCACTAGAAGTTTTGAAAGTCATCATGATTGGGAACAAGGATGACTTGAATACCACTGTTTCTTCAGGATAGACCCCAATCACCATAACCGATGGGTCCAAAGGTAAAGGTAAAGGCGGATCGATATTAAGAAGTTCATTCTTCGGGTCCGCGAGAAAGTGTTTGACTCGTTCTATCTTGCGTGGAATTGGCTCCCGTACCGTCTTCACCTCGCTGGATATTTTAGAAAGGACAGCAATCAGCTCTCCCTGTCGAAGAAGAACCTTCCTCGTCTCAACCCCGTCCGGAAGCTTCACCAGCTCTGTCATAAAGTCATACTCTACCTTTGCAAACAGCTTACGATATTCAGCACCTTGATCTTCGCTTTTATCGTCACATTCTACCATAAGATACCAGTGGAAGTAATTTCCCAGCAAGAAGTTATTAGTTGCCCTCGCAATTAAGAATCTTGCGAGCGACGAGTCTTGTGTCGCATCTTGCGTTGATTCAGGCGAAATATGCTCGAATTTGAGAGCTTGCACAAGTTGCAAGAGATATAGTAGAAGCTCGTCATCGTCAGACTTGCGCAGACGATCAACCGCATAAGCTCGAACAGCTGGGTTGTCGAATGTTGGACCTAGCAGCTCAAGGGCGTCATCGACATCAATCTCAGTCCATTTCGTAAGGATCTGAACTGCTTGTCGTGATTCACTCTGATCTTGCCAGTTCACTGACTTCACAAATTTGGTCAAAGCGCGCTTGTCTCTAGTAAGGTGGTGACGAAATTTCCAGACAAGATCCTTTTCCTCGGGACTCAAGACATGGGTTGGTGAGTATGCCATGATTCCATTGAGCTCATCCCTAACTTTTGCATTCGGCTTCAAGTCTCGATCCATTACACCAGTACGGTGACTCCGAACAAGACGTCGATGCTTACTCTCCGCAGGGTTATCCTTAGAACCAACTTCGGGATCATATATACGAATCAAACGGCCTCCGAATCCTCCATTATTCCTTTCGCCCATTCCATCAATTCCTGGGCCAAACTGGACTTCTGGCGGGGGCTTGAGTATGATATTCGACTGGGACGATGATAAATGTTGTATCGAGGAAATTGGAGGTGGTGGATATTCGTGATCAGAAAAGACAACTGGAAAGTCAAATCTCGGAAGTTCGACATACAGGGTGAACCTTTCGTCTTCGATCGGATCAAATTGGGCGTCTCCATCTACCCTAGGGGTCTTCGACGCTTCGTTCCCAACATTATCGGGTGTCATCGCAGTACCATGGCTTTTGCTTCTGTTCCGCTGCAATGCCCGCAAGGCAGAGTTTGATGCCTGAAGACCTCGCTTCTCCGTTCCACGAAATACAAGCTGATCTAGCCAATCAATTCGGGGAATCTCGCCCATTTCGTGCTTTTTGAACAGCTTCTCCAACCTTTCAAGCTCTTCTCCCTCCTTGTCGACCAAAACTTCATGGTCCACCCCATTCTTGTTGCTTCGCCGCACGGACGGAAGCGAGGATGGCGTTGAAGTGGTTGCCAATCCATCAGCAGCCTTATGGCGGTGGACGTAACACTTTTGGCGACCTCTCTGTAGGGTGTTTTCTTTATCAAAAAGGGGTAATGTTGTACCTCCAAAGGGAACTGCATGACCCATCGCTCCTTCACCACCAGTAGGTGACAGATCCCAAATAGTAATCGCCAGTTGTGATGTCAAAGGAAGAGTCGAGTAATTTATGGGTAGAGTAAGCCATTCGTTCCACCTAGGAGCAAAATCATAAGCCTATGCTATCTTCTCAGAACATGACGACATCTACTATGAACTCACTTTCTTTCATTTTTGAAAGGCTTATATGCTGTTTGAATGGGCACAGTCAGTGGTTTAGAATCTGCCCAGAGCTGGACTGTAACGTAAAGATCCGAGTGAGGACTACCAAGCCCCGAAGTCAGCATGTGTAACATAACCCCCATATTCGAACGTCCGCACCTGATGTTGGATCCAATATGCCGTAAGTCAGGGCGCTTGATAAGAGTCGAGAACGGAATCTGTGCCTGCTCTCCCTCCAAACTCGCACTGTACAGCTGTTAGCATGGCAGCTCAAGCAGATATAGACGGTTAAATATACACACATTCTGATATTCAGAGGAATGTCCAGGGCCTCCGAACTCGCAAATGAAAAAGGATCCATGGCCCATCTTCCCCAGATTCTTTTAGGAGGAAATCAGAAATTCCAACGGTCCGCCTTGTCGGTGCCAGAGGAGTAGGCCCGTGCACTGCAAGGAACCCTGCCACGTTCCTATCGCGTCGCCATATTCGACGCGACTTTTTGACTCTCCTAACCATTCACACACACTCCTCATTCAACAAACAGAAGGACTTTCGTATAGCCAAATCAGAACCTTTTCGGATCCAACACGTCCCCTGTGTATCTTCGCAGTCTGCTCTATCTTGTTGTGTACGAAACACAAGCATTTCTTGTGAGATTGGTGCGTCATTCTATGACGCGAGGCTGTATGCGCCAACTCGACAAATAAACCTGTCTTACCTCAAACATTTTTGGAACTACAAATAGCTACGGCGATGGCACGGCATATAAAAATGTCTGAGTCGCCCGATCTGGAGTTCGATGTCGACATTTACGGAGCGACACCTGAGCCAAATGGGCGACGACAACCTCGTAAAGCGACAACCCACGGTGCCTCAGTGTCTCCGTCTCCAACAGCATCAACCTCGTCAGATAAGGAGAACATGGGACAGAGCACAAGGACCAGGAGCAAGAGCCAAGCCGCCATGGGTCCTCCCCGGCTACCGACTCCATCTTCAAACTCAGTAAGGTCTGGAAAGAGGAAGAGAACCAATACCGGGGATCCTTTGTCAACAACAAATCATCAGCGCCGCCGAACAGCAGAGTCATGCGGGGATGAGTCGGACAACTCAGCAGACGCCTATGATCCAGATCAACCCATTGAAGAACGACGAGTAATTCGAGGGCAGCTGAGAGACATTGAGAAGGACCTGGCCGAAAATCGTGCCCAATACCTCCACCCGGAGTCAACGGGGTTGTTGGACGCATTACACAAGGCAAATGAAGTCTCCAGTTCGGTGAAACAACCTACAGATGCGACCATTGATTCTCGTATACTTGTCACGACTGCTGATTATGCATACAAGAAAACTGTCCAGGCTATATCAGGGGAGTCCGTGCAAGGGGTGGACGCGGACCAGTTCATCGCAAAGTGTATAGGCTTCATGAGGCGAGCAGAAGGAGCAATGGAAGGCCAACGAGAGGCCCCAAGAGCTACACAACGCCGACGGAGGGGGCAGAATGAGGGAGAAGACTCAGACGATGCTGGTGGAGACGATGGAGATATGCTCAACTGGGCGCATCTTGGTCGATTTGCTTGTCTCCAATATAATGCTCGCCCTTCAGTGCCTGGCTTCCTTCTTGGACCCCTATCTGTCGAAAAGAGAGCGCGAAAACCTGTGCAACGGAGTCAAGGCTTGAAGCATAGCAATCTGAAGCTGACACAACCCGAAGTCGTCTCACCTGAGGATGTCGAAAAGTCTGAGAATGCCAACCTAACTGTGCTCTGCTCAAGGATTCTGGGTCGGCTGAAGAAGGTTCAGCGCGATGGTCAGACAGCGGTTGAAAATGAATACACTGAGGATATGAGTCAGGCAGAGATCAACAGATTAATGGACAAATATGGAGTGCACGAGGGCGGTGGAGTGGACTATTTTAAATTCGTCGTTAACCCTTATTCATTCGGTCAGACGGTGGAGAACATGTTTTATGTCAGTTTCTTGATTCGTGATGGGAAGGCGGGCATCACTATCGTTGATAACGGCCTACCTGTGCTTGGTAAGAGAGACCTTTGCTATGCTGGCGTCAGACAAACTGACATGTCGCTACAGAAGCTACAGAACCCCGTGGCCGCAATGGGCAGACACAAGATGGTGTGTCAAAGCATCAAGCCGTGCTTGCTCTCGACATGACCGCATGGAAAGAGTTAATAGAGGTTTTTGGCATCACAGAGCCTATGATACCACATAGAGAGGAGGAGGTTAATCATCCGGGCACCCGAGGTTGGTACACATGATTCAGAGATCAAGGCGTTCTGAGGTTTTTTGCTCTTTGCCTGGCGCCACGTAACTATATGGCGAGTTCAAGGCAATTATTCATTACCTGGTGGCTATGATTGCATTGTACATATATAGACACCGTCGTTTCACAACAACTGGAGAACTTCCCATTCTATCTGTATAAATCAGCTAGAAATGTAGTTCGTCCAACCTGATGATTTCTTTGGAACATTTAACCTTATCATATTACTCTAATAGTGAAACTAGACCAGTCCTTCAACGGGATTGCAATTAGACCTCTTCTAATACAAGAGCTTTGTCAAAACAACATGCAAATGAAGATAGCTATCCATCTGACCGATGAGCAACTTTTAGCGCGAAACTTCTTCAGGGTATTCAGGGTATCAATCGGTAAATTCTAGGATATCTACCACTAACTCTACAGCATGTCCTTCGCTAAATATTTCGAATGCCAAGACGCTAAAAGTTCATGGAGGCCGGACAGGGGGGGAAAAAAGAAAAAAAAACAAAAAATAATATCCTCAGGTCGCTGACTTTGAGTTGCGTCGGCCGGGAATCGAGTGGTTACATAGGGAGAATTCACACCCGGGGCCCATCGAAGACGACAGTTATCTTTACAGATCACGTGGCTATGATGGATTTTACCACTCATTTTCCCTTATCACCACTTCTTTTCCACAAGCTCATTATTTGTTGCCAACTCTCTTAACAACATTATCTGCTCCTTCCTTATCATTATAGTACTCTTCTTTAACTTTAAATTGATTTCGGGGATATATGGCATCTACTCAGATAATCCATCGAATTAAAAAAGGAGCAACTGTTCGTCCACTCGCAGTGCTTGCGGTACCCGCGAACTGACTTGCACAAGCTGCCAAAAGCGACGCAAGAGCTGTTATGGAGGACGCCTAGGCGTTAACTGCGAACGGCTGGGTTTCCAATGTTCTCTTCTGTCTGAGCAAAACCTTGCCTGGATAGGAGGGACCACTGACGGGAGGCGTCGTAGACCTTGCCTTGGAGGAAGCCCACGTAATGCATGCAAGCATTGCAAGAGTTCGCATTCGAATTGCTCTCTTATAAAGTTTAAACAGCCCCGTCCCGCCGCCCTCAACTGCCTAGCACTCCTAATGTCCGTTGAATATCTGTCCGGCTAGAAGCAGGCAGCAGCATCCGACTTGACGATATAGAGAATCTCTCCCAGCTCCTGCCAACCTTTCAAATCTCCTACTCAAATACGTCAAACTTGGAAACTTTTCTTGCCCTGTTTGATTTTATAGGGGCCTTTACTCCCTACAATAGATTTAAGAGCAGTGTCGTTGCTACAAACCATTTTGTAACTGATATTTGTCTTAGACACAGCCACTCACATAGCTCGATTGCTCTAGCTGATTTGTTGGCCAATGGGCCTTGGAATGTGCAGACTCATGACCATTTTTGACTTTTCGATTCTCCTCTACCTAGCAGTAACGATGGTCACTGCTGGCACTAATAGCAGGAACCTCCTAGAAAATATACTGAAGGAGCTTGGGGCATTCTGTGTAATGATTCTGCACAGCGTGAACTGCTGTCAGGTAGTATTGGGACTCCTAAGTTGTACGCTAACTCTGCCTCCAACCTATCCCCTTTATACAATTCAACTAAGAGCAAGTATGGCAACATAGACTTACAGTTTTTAGATAGTACTACATTATTCACTTGCTAATATAAAGCAAACTAGCTGTAGTAGGGCAAGCCCTCCTCGACTTTCAACGATTCAACCTGCGAGAGAAAATTGAGGATTCCTGACGCTACTAGTATAAGTCGAAATTGTTCTGCAGAAGATTTAAAACCTCTAGCATATTCAGCTACAACGCTCTTAGACATAAACAGCTAATACAGCCTAGTTGTCTATATATACAAAATTAAACAAACGCTAATTTGGAAGGAACATTTTAGATTTCTTAGTTATTTAAAGGCTTACCTAGGCAAGACTGTGTTATATATAGCACTATAGCTTGCCTTATATATATATTGTGAACTGTAGAGAAGAAGTGCTCATAGAACTACTATAGCGGTTGTGCAGAATAGAAGCTTCTTGTCTATTGCTGAACTAGAGGTTACACATGGAATTTACATAACCATCTCCGCACAGAAAGCGAATCCTATAGTCCGGGCGCCACAGAAGCAAGCTATAAGAGGAGATCAATTTGGTGCACAAATGAGAACTTGAAACTGATAGCAGCTAAGATACTTACTTCAACTCTGCTGTGGTTGCATATTTGTTCCCTTGCATTGCCTTTCAATAATTTGCGCTTAGCACTGTAGCTTATAAGAGACACAGCGGCTACAAATTGGCCTAGATAGTCAAGCTACCATTAAAGTCTTTAGATCATTCTTAGTTATAGAGGATTAAACAACGCAGTTGTTTCTGTCACTCTCCTTGGTCCTCATTCTTTTCTTCCCTTATACAAGCTAGACCAATGTAACATAAATAATATAGGTATTTCTTGTATTCATTCACTTACAACTTTTAAGGCTTTATAGGGCTAAGTTTAGCAGAGTTTCTTTAGTCGTTATTCGTGTGCAGGATCAGCAGAAAGCCTTGTTGAGATAAGCAACCTTGAATGTTGTATAACTACTTTATGTGAACAGCTCCTCCTTAGTAAGTAGGCAATTTAGGCCTTACCAACTTTTTATTTCTGTACCAAATCCCTGTAGCACGTTTTACGTTCACCTTTCCGTTTCGTGCTATACTTGCATTGCTCCTTATACTCAATCTCTCTTTTAGGCAGTAGGCGTCTGTGTTAGGTATTCATTGTCACTGCAGCCTTGTCTCACCGACCTCACTAATACTTCTCAAGCAGCAAGGTTGAGTATGCAGAATCTAATTTTACGCAACAAACGCTTCCTCCATTTCCTCTTTTGCAAATTTCAGATGGGCGATAAAATTTATATGGTCTTAGCAAGTTAGCAACAACTAGTTTCGTCCTTTGCACTCTGCTCCGCAAATAACGCATTGCAAAGGAAACATCTGCATCTTCATCCTCAAGCATCCCTTATAGTTGTTGCACAGCCTTCTACACCCTTCGTTAAGAGATTCTATTCGCTTTAGCATTACACAAGGCTATATCCTGTCTAAGTGTTTCTATATTGTTAGCACTGTACGGGATGCTTATACAAGCAAACAAACGTTCTACAAGAAACAGCAAAAGAGCTTGAAAAGAAGATTAGAGCAGTCCTAAAAAACTAAGAGGAACTTATTGTAGACTTAGTCTAACATGATGTATGTAATAATATAAGTAATAAGGTTTGTAATTGGCTGCTAATCATAAACAGCTAGGCAAACTGGGATATGCATGCTACAAGCAAGCTTATAAGGCGCTAAGAAATGTGGATTTGCAGGGGAAGTGCTATATATATGTTATTAATAGTAATTCCTCTGTTAGTTACTCAGTTTAAAGTGAAGAGAAGGAGGGATGGAATTGGACTGATTTAAGCAAAATTGAATAAGGGTATACGGTGTGGGATGAGTTGGTTCTTTACTTAAAACAAGCGTATAGCAGTAGTAATCATCTATCAAAACCAGCTTTATGATTGTACTAATCAGTTATTGTTGTGAGCTGCTGTTATAACACACTTTGCTATTGAAAATGCCATCTATCTCGTACAAAGCTGCTCCGATTTAGCATCTACAGACTAAAACCCCCTTCTAGCACTAGTGGAGCAGGTATGTTATATTCTGATCTTGTACAATATGCAGGAGCCAACAGCAAACTGTTTCCTTTTAGGGCTAGCAATATCTGTCTTATAGAACGGGCCAGTGGTTCTTAGATATTTTTGTTCGCGCTTTGTTATGTTAGCAAAGTCGCACAGCTTCACTTGTCCTGCATCGTCAAGGAGGATGTTTGGAGGCTGTAGGTCGCTATAGAAGTAACTAAGGTGTTCAAGCCACGCTGCAGCAGAACAGATCTGTGCAATCTAGCTGTATTTCTAACTGGTCTTCCACTTTGTTGCTTTAGACGATTGTTAAGGTTTTCTAGCATTCGTAGAAGGAAGATGTTGTTAGCTGTAGAGAGGAAGCTCTAGAGGATGTTCGGATGAGGGTTTGAATTGAGGACCTCGTACATATTTTCTCGTATTCGAAATGCTTCATCGAGTCCTTCATCTCGCAATGCTTCGTTCCATTAGTGTCATCTTCAAATCTCCAAGGAAGCTTGAGGACGATGTCGGTAGATACGACGACGAATCCATCCCGACCTCCATGGAGGAAAGACGTGCCTGAGAATGGGTTCCACAAAACCCAGCGTGACTGTGGACTTCTCGACATGGTGCCAAATTGAAGGAAGCTTAACACGGAACTAAATCGATTCAGGGGCTGACCGGAAGCAGGAGTGTTGAGAATTTCAGACCCAGCTACTGAGGCATAGCTGATCGATTCACCATGTGCCATGATTGGCCATACTTTTACATCATGGAAAAGGTAACGGTCAGGATCCCTTGCTTTGACTGACCAGCATCTGCGTGGTTGCCTCGCGCTAATGGTCTACTAGCGTATGATGAAGTGTGATGAGATGCGCTGTGAGAATGTCCACCAATCCAGGGTAACGAGTGTCAACTAGGCTTTTCCCACTTATATAGCGTCTAAATCTCTTGCGTCATGTTGGGCGACATACTGTATCGAAATGTCAATATATGCGTACTTATACTTCCATTCTCTTTTAAATAAAATAGATACACAAGGACTTAGGATGTAGGTAGTTTGAGTCCTTGTACACCTTTTTCTGTAAGAAGAGGCATACTGATACTTCTGCACACTTTAAAGGTGTCGAGGTGGAAAACATCAGAGTTTTGTTATATAATAAGATAAGAACATTTCGTCTACATTATAAAATTGCGTTGCTGGTTTAATGGTGTTAAATACATCAACTGCCGATGCGCTAGTCCTAATCGGGCGTTGGTGGTTTAGTGGTAAAATCCATCGTTGCCAATCATGCATGGTCGATGGGCCCCGGGTGTAAGACCTCATCACTTCCAGAAATGAGAAACCTGCTAACTCAATCAAGTCGATTCCCGGCCGACGCAAAGCTTTCTAATTTTTTTTTAATTCTGCATTCTAGCTTTTTCTTCTTCCTCCAAGGACTATGCCATAATTAACCTAACCTAATACTCTATTTTTCTCCTCTAATGTGCGGACTGCCTTTTCCACCTATTTTCGCTTAGTTCCATACGAAGCGACATTGCGTTGTACGTAAACGATTATCATTCCACAAGAGCACATTCTTAAAGACATTAGGCCATCGTGGGAGGCACGAACTCTCTGATATACAAGCATTCCAAGAGTTTCCTGCTGTAAATTTCGCTCATTTTTGGTCCCTATCCTTCAGGGTACCTAGACAATGGAGGAAGGGATGTCCACCTCTGTTCTTTTATATACTTTCCTTCTCCTCTACCATTTCACTTTCAACTTGTACGTTGATCACTAACTACGACTAAGCTTTACGGCTTTGCTTTAAAGCGGAAATTGAAAGCTTGCTAGGTGGCCAGCAGTACCCATGCTGCACAATACTATGGATGCTAGAATATATCGCCTTCCTTATAAAATCAGCACTGCTCATCGCATGTGTATTGACAAGTAGTCGTACAATATGTTACATTGCCACTCCTGCGTGGGGCGAGATAAATCCATCTTAGGTGTAATAACAGCTTCAATTTGTGAATGTTATGGATCGTAGGCATCAGAATGCCGAGCTCTTCTCTGTGAAATTTTCGCATCCTGTACACCTTGCGTTCCTAATTGATTGTCTTCTCGAAATCCATTATTTGGAATCTTTGTGTTACTTGCACTGCGAGCTCTTGAGGAACTGAATTCAGTCGCCTCCGCCAGTCTGTGACTTAGGAACTAGTTCGGGCGAGGGTCTCTCCAACATCACCATTTCCCAGATCAATGTGAGAGTGTTGGTGACGGTCTCTGTCTGTGCTGGCAGTAGCCTGGAGGCGTTTTCTCACTAGCAAAGGTTCTTGAGATTAAAGATTTTCAGCGTAAGATATCTCACTGGCGCAACTCGTTCCGATCTCGGCTAATCTCCTCCCTTTCGGATCTCTCACCAATCCTTTGACGTAGCACAAACCTTACGCATGGCTAGCTCCAAATAGGACTCCTCTATCCACATATCTTTATTGCATTGCTGAATACCATTGGGTTAACCTCTCGAATTCAAGTCCATGCTGAGTACAAGTTGATCGATCTAAGGTCATACACTATATATAACTTTATCTCTCAGATCACTGGGCGAGATTCAACTTAAATCAACAGTAAAAGATATAGGAGGCTCAATTGACCATATACTAGTATTTAGTTCAAAACGGAATGGCGCCGCTACCCGTGGAGGAACTCCTGAAAGGAGGTCACTTGATCTTAGTCAAGATGGCACGTACAGGTCTCTCCTTCGAGACATTACATCGAAGAGGCTCATTCCATTGCTTGATGCGAAAGACATTGTCAAGACAAATACGACGCAGTGAAGGGCGATCAGTGGTCGTACTGAAGAAATACAAAAAGCCAAAAATCACAACCGGCGAGGAACATGTCAAGAAGGTCATCACGAGGATGACGCTTTGAAACTGCTTACGCATTTTCATATGGCTCTCTATAATTATGCCTCCGAGGAATCTGTGCGGGACATTTTGCCAAAAAAAAAATATGGAGATTCCTTTACTCTATAGCACATAAACAGAGCTATGATTTTTCGTTGGTGCACGACATCCCAATATAGAGGCACCACATAGCTGCTCAAAGTAGTCGAGCAGATTGTTGAACGAGTTGGTGGCGAAACTTTGACAAAAGAGCAGCGGACGACGTTGTTCGGCAAAATATACTCTTAGTATCCATTATGGACCTTACTAAGTTTCCGGAGTCATGAGGCAAAAATCTGTCGGATTTGCGTCGATTTATAGGGTTAAAAAAAGATGGCCCAGCCAGATAGTTACCTAGGATTCTAACATAGCAAAAGATCCGAAGTGGATCGTTTCCTGCCTCTGGCAAGACTTCCCTTAGAAAACTGAAGTTGGGAGACCTACCAGGGGTGGTCAGGACACTTATCTTCTAAGTGACAGTAAACTAAAACTGTGACAGTTAGCATTGTGATGATACTTGGTGATTCCATCAGAGTTAAAGTACGAACAAGCACGCGACCCAAAACCCAGCAACGCCAGCCATACTATAAGCGAGGCACATCACAAGGCTGACCTGACTTTAATTAATCACGAAAGGGACAGATACAGTAATCTGCGAACATTAATGATTTTATGTTTTTGCCCCACATTCCGATGCACTAGACTATTATGGTCTAGTGCATGTCCCTCGCTCCAGGGCATTGCCTGTGAAATTTAGATTGCTGCCTAAGGATTCCATAATCCGCGCCGCAATCGGCATTAGTTTCTATTGTGTCACATGATATACATGCCTGAGGATACATCGTCTGTCTTGTAAACAATTCTGGCAACCTGGATTGAATTACATCCTCCCTGTTGTGTTTCCCCCAGATACTGTTATAGAGCACCTTACATCCTTCCAAACCCTCTATCCTTCCGAATATCCTCAAGTCTATTACGTCTTTTTATAATTTGCAAAGTTAGCAATACTAAACACTGACTCAAATGATACACTCGTAGCAGGAATAATGTTATAACCTGGTGCTATTCGAGCAAGGATTGGATAAAAGGTTGATGCACCCTGCCAGAATTCAGTAAATGTCTTTTTATCGCTCTTCTTGGGAAGAGGTTCATCAAGATGCCATGATATGCAAGCTCATCGACCGAATCGTCATCCTAATCAGTATTCTCTTCTGTATATCCAAGCCTTATGATACTGTACTAAAAAGTTGTAAATCCAAGTTTTGGCAGGGCAGTCATACCATCATACCACCCTTCTGATGTCACCAGCTCCGGGTCTAAGGGCTTGGCCGGGCTTGACCACGACAACAGCTCGGAATTGTAAATGCAACAAAATCGCGATTCTGAAGTTTTATGAGAAATACGGCAAGCAAATGAACCCCTGCAGCATCTGCCGTCTTGTAATATTCAGATTTGTTTCACACTGCGCTTCACATTTCCAATATGTACAATTCCTATACCAAATTTTGCCTGCACAAATCTCCAGCCTACACAATTCCCTAGCAACTTTATTCTGGTACGCCAAAGATTCTGGCACACTAAGTTTATGTTTCAACGCAGGTTGATAAGAAATATATTTCCAAATCTGGAGGCCTCTGCTACAGCTTTGGAAGCACTATTCCCTTAATGCAAAGGTCAACCCTGACTACGACTGGTACAAGTACTGTATCGGAATCCCTGTTTGGCGCAGGTTTGAATCTCACATGATTTGCATTTGCCTTTATTAGTCGGAATCCCGACAACAATAAGCTGCAACCGAGCCGCCGAACCGAGCTGTAGAACCAAGTCATAGAACTAAGTAGCAGAACCAAGTCGCAGAACCGGGCCGCTGAACCGAGTCGCGGAGCGGAGCTGTAGATCTAATATAAGAAGATGAAAGAATTCCCTTCCTATTACCTTAACGGCCTCACTCTCCTCCACGTCTTCTCTCTCCTCCACGGCTTCTCTCTCCCCTGCGACGTCTCTCCCCTTACAGCCTCTTTCTCCTCTATGGCGTCCCATCTACGGTATCTCTATGGCGTCTCTCTTAAATGTTCATTTGCTAAACCTAAGTTAGATCCTAGCTTAAGCGGTTGCATCTTCGCAAATATTTACGAAAACCAGTACTTAGCCAGTATATGATCAACAGGGGGCATAATGCTCCACCAGCAATTGCATATCCTTGCCTTTATGGGTATAGCGTTGGTACGCCTGAGTACGGCTGCATATTGGGATTGCAGTGGTGACACTGGGGGGAATATACAATGTCGTGTCACCCTAAATCCTAGTAACATTTTCTGGGTTAACATGGCAAATGGACAATCATGTACACATGACGGCCGCTATTGTGGTCAAGTAGTAGTCGTCTCGGACTTGAAATGGCAGTTTGATGTGACGAATAATGGAGTGTCATGTACTGGCAGCTGCCAACCTCTACCACACTGCAATCCCGATAATGAGTGTTGGGGCACATGCCAAAATGAGGCGTGTTAAGAAGGGTACTTTGTAGCAGAATTTATATGTATAAAAGCTCAGCTGCTATTTATTAGTAGTATTTCTTACTCTTATGCATTCTGTGTTGCAGCTGTGGCAAACTAAAAAATGTAAACAAAAGAATACGAAGGCGGCGGAATACTGTATATGGATTAAAGGCATTAAGAAATGCCTGTCGATCCCGTGCTAGCTCTATTGACAACTATCTGTGAGCTATTTGGCCGTTGGGGAACAACAAGATGCACCTGAGTTGTTGTGCTAGAGTACGAGGCGGTTAGGAAACCCTCCTTGATTTAGATACCGCAGCGACTCAATGGAGACACAAGATGTGGGGAACCCGGCATCTCCCTTCTGATCTTGATTGCCCTCTAGTCTTTATACAATCCAGACAAAGGCCTAGCTTCAGGCTCTTGCGATTTAGCGAAAAACTCCTCAATCGGATTAAGATCAAGTGAGTATATGGCGGCAGAGCTTCACACTAGCATCATAACACATTTCCTCGATCCGCTTTGTGTGACGGAAGGAGGCATTATCCATAACAAGAACCGACTTCGGCTCCGGTCATTTGCCGCACAAAGGTAGGAGCTGCTCAATGAAATCCTCAAACATGGTACTGTCTGTAGATCCCCAGAAGACGCGTGCGAGAATAATGCCATCTTGTGTATATGCTAACAATATTTGATATCGCTTTTCACGCTGGAATTAGGAAATTCGAATTGGAGTCGTACTAAGTGGAGACTATCCTGTCTGTCTAGATCCAATCCGTTTGTCACAGCCAGATTCATCTACAAAAACATAGTGATATGAACGAAATTCTGACGTATTAAGCAGGTACAAATCTTGGAGATCAGCATTCCGTGCCTTTGCTATACAGCTAATTGTTTTTTGGGTCCAACTACGGGAAGTTAGCACTCTGCTAACGCCGTAAGTTGTTACATGCACCTGAAAGTGGATCTACAGAAAGTCGACCATCTCGTCTTAATATAGCCAAGGCTTGTCTAGCAAGTGTTTTGCAAGATTCGGCGCCATTCTGGGGAGTGAATAACTTTTGAGCAAGCCACTTTTGTCGACTCTGGTATTGTCGAAAGAACAGGTGGCGCGTTCAGATGCCGCAGAATTGGAGCTAGGTTGCTAAAAGGTTCCATAAGGCCGACGATGGTTCCTTAGGCATTCGTTGTATCACATGACACAATAGAACTAATGCCGATTGCGGCGCACATTACGGGTTTCTTAGGCAGCAATGTAACTCTCACGTGCGATACTCTGGAGCAGGGAACGTAAGCTAGCCATAATAGTCTAGTGCATCGGAATGTGGGGCCAAAACATAAAATCATTAATGTTCGGACCTGACGCCAATTTCGCACGTTACTGTAACTCAATTTGAAGTGATTTTTGTTTGTGGCTTTTGTGCGTTAATTCTGAATAAGGGTCTAGAGCATGCGGCCAAGCGAGGCGCAGCGTGTCCGCAGCGTGAATTTACACAAGCCAACAGCACGAGGCTGACGCTAAGCGAAGCTCTAGGCCTAAAAGGGACAGCTAGGTACCGACGCAGCTACCTTACTTCAACTATACATTGACTGCGCCTTCCTCTCATCTCTTCCTTCTTCCTTTTCTTTCACCTCGTGCTGTCTTGCTCTCTTCTTTTCTTACATAGCTGTCATGAAATCGTAGAAATCATGGCAACAGGTCTCCCCATGGCCTCCCTCTCGCTCTATATCTTCACGTTCAATTGTGGCCACAAGTTGATCGATAAAGCTGCAGTTGCTTCTCAGCTCTTCAATGGCCTGGAGGACTCTATACTCCCTGACCTGCTTGTTGTATCTTTACAGGAGGTATCTCCGATTGCGCAGTCATTCATAGGCGGATCTTTCCTGGTTCCCTATTTCGCTAGGTTCGAAGATGCCGTGAACACCGCAGCTAAACAAATTTCGGGAATCTCTACTGATCGATACACCCCAATTGTCGCACGACATGTTGGAATGACAGCTATCATTGTATTTGCCAAAGATCCGGCAACCGTCGAAGGCATCGAGACAGCTGGGGTAGGTTTGGGTGCCTCGGAGATAGGCAATAAAGGTGCTGTAGGCGTCAGACTAGTGTATCGAGATGTGAACAGCACCAGCGAAGCTTCAACCGAGTTGACCTTTGTTGCAGCTCACCTGGCCGCTATGGAGGAGGAGCTTGAGAAGCGGAATGAAGACTGGAAGAATATTGTGCGAGGACTGGTGTTTTCCTCGACTTTGAGTGAACGCCAGGGTAATGCAACCTCACTCTCTGCTACAGCTATCGAAGACGAGCAACCTCTCTTATCGATATCAACACAGGCCGCGGGCATATATAAACCAACCTCCCATTTGTTCGTGGCCGGCGACCTCAATTACCGCACATCAGTTCTCAAACCGAGTCCTCTGGACCATCGTGATTCCTTTCCACAACCGCACCATGACGAAAGTTCTCCTCAACACCATTTCAACTTATTTGAAAACGATCAGCTTACTCAAGAGCGGAAGGCGGGTCGAACCTGTCATGGCTTGGTCGAAGCGGACGTGACTTTTCCGCCAACCTACAAATATAATTCCGATGAACCTTTCCTCGTTCCAGATAACGAGATCTCGCACTGGAGTTGGGCAAAGCATAGATGGCCAAGCTGGTGTGATCGAATACTTTATCTCGAGGTTCCGCCATGGCTCAAGAGACAGGCTCCTGAGGCGGAGATCATTCCCCACAAATATCTGGCACTACCACTCTTCCCGACGTCTGATCATCGGGCTGTTGTCTTGGGATTCTCAGTACCATTGATCCCAATCCCAAAGCCTGATGAAGATGAGGAGAGCGACGACCCAAGAATTAAGCCACCATTCACTATCAATCCTGACTGGAAGACTAATAGGGAGAAAGCAAGACGGCTTGAACTTATTTCGGGATTCACCATGTATCTCACGGGCACATGGGAAGGCTGGGGTGTTCTTCTAGCTACCGCTGTAGGTATTATTGGCAGCTTCTTCATACTCAAGTCATTCTTAGAATTTTAGAAGCTTAGATTATCAGAAGTTGCTTTTACATATAACAGGCATTATAACTTCCCCTCTAGTGGGTTTTAATGTTGAGTATGTGAGTCTTAATCATGCTAACGCCTCCGCCTTGAATATTCGACTTCGTAACCCTGTATCTCTGACTTCCAAGCTATGTACGGTTTTACTAAGTTGTAAGGTGATTGGTGATTTCTTATAATCTTGCGAGGGATTACGATATTCGAAAAGCAAACGTTATCAAACACTT
>Ga0335072_10005599_pt1 | contig 18495 bp, 13 predicted proteins | sample Lox_Sample_21_FD_206725 | JGI IMG/M metagenome (GOLD analysis project Ga0335072, IMG submission 206725) | Soil microbial communities from Loxahatchee National Wildlife Refuge, Florida, United States - Lox_Sample_2.1 | ecosystem: Environmental > Terrestrial > Soil > Wetlands | place: USA... | reverse complement strand
CAGCGTGCATGGCCGGCCGGCAGCCGCGAGCCTCGCCGCCGCGGGCCCGGTCGACGGCGTGATCCTGTCCGACGCGACGGACGCGCAACGGCATTATCGCCGCCTTGCGGCCGAAGTGGGGGCCGCGCGCGTGCTATGCCCCAATTTCCTCCGCGTGTCGGTCAACGAGCCCGGCGAGGACGAAACCGGCGAGGACGAAACCGGCGAGGACGAGCCCAGCGAGGCAAAACGATGAAGCGCTGGTACGTGGTCCATACCCAGGCGGCGAACTCAAGATAATTGTCTGGACATACGTCCATGCCAGATTGCCAGCCCAGACACCGTCTAGTTCCAACTTTGACTCCTGACCGGCCCCTCGGGACTCGATAACACCATTTTACCAAATACCAATTCCGGGCGCTGGGGACTGCATGGAGAGCTTCATCGGCCGGGAACCTACAACGATCGTATTCTCAGAGGGGCCGCACCTGGCTAGCGCGGGCATTGTCTTGCCCTGCCGATCATCACCGCGTTACCTGACGGCCCAAGAATCCCAAGATGATTATTGATGAGACCGTCAAAAGGAATTAACGAACGTAGTCGCAATATCGGGCAAACTCCGCTTTCAGAACGCGAAGGCGCTTCGATCGCGGCTTAGAATGCCGTCTCGTCCTTAGCGTAATTGGATGTGAATTGGGATATATATCTGGAATTTACGCTAGGGCTCGCGTGCGTCCCGGTTTCCGCGCGTCTTTCATGACGCAAATTCGACCTACATTCGCATTTTACTTGCTTGGGCAATGACGTCCTCATAGAGTCTTTCGTATTCGCGCACGATCGCCGAGAGCGAGAAATTCTCGACGATCCGCCGCCGGGCGCCGAGCCCGGCCGCTTTAAGGCTGTCTGGGCCTACGTCGATCAGCTCGCGCCAAGCCTGGGCCAAAGCAATCGGATCACGTGGAGCTATGATACGGCCGGTGTCGCCAACGATAAGCCGTGCGTCGCCAACTGCGGTGCTAACGCAGGGAATCCCGACCGCCATTGACTCGGCGAGGACGTTCGAGAACCCTTCACCGAACGCCGACGCCAGGGTCACGATGTCGAGGGCATTAAGTTGCCGGGGCATGTCATGTTGCTCGCCGAGAAGGAACGTCATATCGCTAAGCCCATTGAGCCGGATCATCTCTGTTAAGGCATAATTCCGGTCGTCGATGTTCTTACCCATTGCCAAGAATCTAACACGCGGCGTCGTTTGTACTAGAATTCGGGCAGCAGCAAAGAAGTTAGCGTGATCCTTCATCGGGTCGAAACGCGCCGGGAAACCGATCAGGATCTGATCGTTTTCGATCCCAAGCTCGCGCCGAACCATTGCGCGCGCCTCCGGGTCAGGGCGAAAGACATTAACATCGAAGCCGTTCGGAATAATACGCCAGGCCTTGGGCCGGTATCCGATGCGCTCATGGATTGCCTTGCCGGATTGCGAATTCGCGATCACCATCGTTGGCAAATGCGAGAGATGCACCAGGACCCGGAGGATGATCTTGGAACGCAGAGAGTAGTGCGACATATCCATGTCAGAACAGCGCAGATTCCAAAGAATCGCCGGCGTGCGTGCGATCGTTCCAGCTAACAGGCCGAGAAGATCGGCATGGTAAAGCCAGGTCTGTAAGATAGTCGCGCTCCGCAACACGCCGATCATACGGAAAAGGCCACGCGGAATGAAATCATCGCGCTTCATGTCTAGGGAAATCACCTGGATGCCGCATTCCGCAAAGGCGGGACCAAGTTTCCCTGGACCAGTGATCGAAACCACGATGTTGTCGAAACGGCTCCGATCCATGTGCGTCACGAGCTTCAATAACATATTCTCCGCGCCGCCGATTTCGAGGTCATTGATGATATGAACGATCATGATACGCCCAGACTTTTGTCCGCCGCCACGTGACATTCCAGGCCGACCGAATAGGCGGGATGCGAAACGCATCTGTCTCAAACCATCACTGCTGCGCAACACGAGATGCCAATAGAAGGTCAACCCGCGATATGGATAGAGCCAGATTGACCGCAAGGTGCTCATGATCGCTGCGGTTATGCGATGATCGTGGAACAGGGCCGCCGCCTGTTCGTAATGCAACGTCGACTGGAGCTTGCGGCGTGCCTCCGGCGAACGGGCAGCCGCAATGGACTGATGATTGAGCCATATCTGCTCGTTTGCGCGCTCGACCGTTGCGGGCGACGGCCAGTCTGGGCCGGAATGGTAAATGGATAGCACCTCCGGCACACAAGTCAGCGGGTAGACGGCGGCGCAACGAAGCAGCCAATCCCAATCTTCGAAACGCTTCAAAGACTCATCGTAGTAGCCAACGGTCTTATACACCGCACGTCGAACCATTAGCCCAGACCCGGCGTTGACATTGCAGCCTCCGAGGAGAAGCGAATACCAATCTTGCGACGCCTTCAATAAGCGCAACTCGCGCCGGCCGAGTAAATCGCGTGCGAGGCTGAAACTCACAAGCGATGCCGCCGTCTCCGGCGCACTACTTTCGAGTGCTCCGAGCTGGCGTGCGAGATATTGGGGCATCCATTCGTCGTCGCAATCAATCAGCGCAACGTATTCGCCTCGCGCGGCACGGATGCCCGTATTTCGCGCAGCTCCAGCGCCTATATTGGCGTCGTGGCGCAGCAGCCGGATTCGAGGATCGGCAATTTGCGTCAGCACGGTACATAGTTCATCGGTCGATGCGTCATCGACGATAATGACCTCGAAATCCTGGAAAGTTTGGGCGAAGATTGACTCCAGCGCCCGGCCGACCGTAGTTGTGCCGTTGTAGATCGGCATGACAATACTGATGCGTGGGATGGGGTTCACACGCGCGCTCCTCGACAACCTGCAAAATAAACAATCTTCATGCGACCTGCCGCGCCGTTCGTCGGGCCAATTTGTCCCAACCGAGTAGACCGGGTGCGATGTTAATTCAGCTATGAGCTCTTCAGCAATGGTGCGCTATCTTTCGAGCTGGCCATTACGCGAAGGCGAGCATGAAGACCTCGTGCGTTGGAACTATACAGCCGCGCGTTGAATAGAACCAAGAGTCGTTGCGTATTTGTGCTGTGAGTCTTCCACGAGGACCTGGATCAAAAGCAAGATTAAGTCCAATCCAATCACCTTAGAGAAATCGCGTTATCTGGGATAGCGCCGGATCGCAATGTCCGTCAGATCGTGGTTATATAGGACGAATTCCCGATTCCAAACGCATTTCAACACATACATGGGCGGGGACATTAATAACTTGCTCGTGCATTACGTCGGCGAAATGAAGGTTGCATATTGGACGCGCACGCTCGACAGATTGAGATCCGAATTCAGGATGTTCGCGGATTATTACCGACATACCGACAGGGAACGAGCGTAATGTCCGCGCCTGTCGTCTAATGTAGTTGCTCATCGAGGGCATACGTTAATCGGGTTACCGCGCTCTCGACCTGCGCCGATGTGTGGCCATTGAGTTGATCGAACGACAGGGTCACAATCGGTCCGACCACGCATTCCAGCGCGGCGTGCGGGTTCCACGCGTATTCGATCGCGATAACAGCCGGCGTACCTTTCCCACGCTGGCCAGGCCGACGATAACGGACCGAAAAATACCCCCTATTTCCAAATAGCTTCTTTATTTGATCGGCGGGGGTATTTTCGCGACCACGTTCGAGATCGCGCTCGGCTGCCTTGCTTGAGGACCAGAGCCGAGGGAAGCAACGCGCCAGTTCGGACGGAGAGAGAGGTAGGACGCCCTTGGCAGCGGCAAACGCGCGTTCAAGACGCGTTCCGCCGCTGCGCAGGTCGGGCCAAGAGATAACCTGGTCGACGGTCACGTCGCAAACCACATTGCTGAGCAGGTATACCGCCTTTGGCTCACCATTATAGATGAGCCGAAGGCGGTCCAACGCTTGCTCGGTTTCCCGTTCGCGGATCTGCTCAAGAACCCTCTGGCAACGCGGATCCGGGTGTACGGTCACGGTTTCGAAATGGACCGCGTGATCGCGAAGACGAACCCTCCGGCTTTGCTCAACATATTCGCTGCAGGCCGCAAAAGGCTCAGCATCCATCGACCATAGGGCGCGGGATATGGCCTCTATAGCAATTGGGGGCGGTTGCTGCCGACCCAGAATGATGGCCGCCCTGCACTCGGACCAGGCATTCTTTCCCCGCAATGCGCCAAAATGTGCCAGGCGGACGTGGTCGCAAGTGTTCGGATGCCGTTTGGCGAGCTCCGTTTTTAGGTCTTCCTCGATTTTTTTGTACGTCACCAAAAGGGTCTCGCCGTAACGGCGCGCCACACTTGCAGCAAAATCCACCACCTCCGTACGCTGCTGGGCGGCCTTCTGCTTCCGTTCATTTGATACCGTTGGGGTCTCATGTTGCCGCAAAAATCCGGTGAGGGACGCGCGTGAGAAGACCTTCCGGGAAATTTGGGTGACCGTGCAATGCCGCTCAATCGTCACATCCGCGTCAATCAACCGGTCGCCCCAGACGCGTCGGTTGAGCGCGAGGTCCGCCGATCCATCGATCAGCAGTACCGGTACATCCGCCGCGATCTTTGGCCGTTGCAGGCGATGGACATAGACGCGCTCCTGTACTTCACGCCGGCCATCGACGGTCACGTCTGCGCGTGGCTCGTAGACGACGGCGTTCGCCTGCGGACGAGGAATATCGATTTCAGCGGCGAGAGCACGGAAGAACTGTCGCTGGGCAACAAATTCCCCACGGCCGAGCAAAGCCAAGTGCTGGTCGATCATGGTGTCGTCCATCGTCGGTGTTATACCGATATCAGCGTCGCGCTCGAGGGCGCCTAGGATACCAGCGCATTCGACGAGGTCGTCTCGCGTCACCCCCTTTTCCCGGAGTACCCGAAGGATTCCAACGTCCGGAGAGGCTGTGAGTGCGTCGGCTACCCTGCAGGTAATATCGTGGTACCGCTGGGTACGCGTGGCGCCCCATTCACGCCAGTCAAACTTAGGGTGATAGCCTCGCAGCTGCTGCGGATGGAATGCCGTGCCTGTCTTGACCAACACATTCCAATGTGTCTCGTCGACAACAACCACATCCGGCCTGGGTGCTGGCCCTGAGGTCAGCCCGAGATAATTATGTGCGAGGATATACACACCGTTTCCGCCCTGGCGCTGAGATTGGTATCCATCGTGTTTGCATGCCGCAAAGAACGGGCATCGAGGACCCTCTTCATCGCCACAGAGCGTTCGTTGGATACTTATGCCGGCGGCACCGACCTTTTCTGCGGTGAGATGTCGCGCGCACATGCGGCGCGCCGGGTCCACGGGGTGCGGCGCGCTGCGGCCGCGAATCAGGGCCGAATTAACTCCGAGCTTGGCCAGATCGTCTTGGCACTGTTTGCCGAGGTCGATCGAAGGCACTACCAGCCAGACAACGCTATTGGCGATCAGCCATGGGTGAGCTCGCAGCGCCTCGGCCACAGCACGTGTCTTGCCTGAGCCTGCCGGGGCCCGGACTTGAAGCCTCGGGGCCTTGCCGATGGACTTTATTTGAAAGCGGCGCTTCGCACGGTTCAGCGCGGCCTTCCGCAGGCCCGTTTCAAAGTCCTTCGCGCTATCCTGGTCGTCCGCAAACCCGACATCCTCGGACACCAAAGGGCCCGAGATCGACTCTCGCCGACGCATCACCTTGGTGACCAGCGCTTCGGCATGGCACTTCGCCCTAACACGTCTTTCGGCATCGGCGAAAAACTCCCCAATGCGCAGGTGTATTTGGTCGATTCCCGTCGCTCGGTCGCAATTGGGTGCTGGCCAATAGGGCGGCAAGGTCGGAGAACCAGCTAACTTGTCGCTTCCAAGATGCTTTGAACCCGTTATGGTGATGGGCTTCGAAACATCCTGGATACGGCACGCCGCGCCGATCTCCTCGCCGGCCGAGGTATCGAGAGCTTGGACAATCGGCGGCGCGCCGAAGGCAACGGGCGCCGTATCCTCGACAATGTTGCCAAGGCGGTTTTCGTTCTCATGATAGGTCATGCTCGATCCCGTGGCGGAATCGGCGCTTTGCCTATTGACTGACCGGACCGGAGAATATATCTAAAAGGTGTCAGACTTTAGATTTCCGGTCGGCGTTCGGTCCTTTGGGTCGGGCGCCGATCGTCTTTTGGGCCTCCGTCAATTGGATTCAAAAGTAGTGGTTGGTGTCGAAAGTAGGGCGGCTCGCTTCAGCCATAGTCAGGCCGCATTCGCCAAGGTCGGTTCTCCGACGTTAGAGTCGGATGATTCGGTCCCAACTGATTTCTCGTTTGGCGTCGGGGCTGCAGCCCGGATGGGTAAGCCACGCGCGTCGAGATTATTGATTGCGTGGCGATGCAGCGCGTCCTCGGGTCCCCGCTCGTAACTCGAGACGAAAATGAACTTTCGCCTCGATTGACCCGGTCCGTAGGCCTGAAGTTTGAAGTGCCCCCTCACCTCCGTACGCCAACCGAGGCGCCATGTCGCACCGGAAGATCCCGCCGCGTTCTTCCGTCCAAATTTGTTCGGGGGCGCTGTCAAATTCTCGACACGAAAGATCGATACTTTCTTTCTAAGGGCTTGCGACCTTCTCGGATTCCTATTGATTTCGCACTCGCTCAGGTATGGGACCGGCAGACGTTGAGCGCCATCGGCGATACTCCGATGCAAGACGAGAAGTGTGACGAGGTTGTCGACCTCACGGCGCAAAAGATCTTGGTCCACGCCTGGCGGGAAACCGTCTAGAACGATATCGCCGGTGTCATCCCACGCGGCATGAGCGACAAGCCTATTGCTACCCGGCTTCGTCATGATCAGCGAAGTGCCGAAACAACCGTCAGGATAAGGAACCAGAAAAATTGCGCGCGCTTCAACAGCGCCAACTCCATCCCCGGCACTTAACACGTGATGCGGCAATTCGATGTACCAGGGCGTACCACCCGCACGGCTATGAACCGCATTCTTGACAGTGTCGGATTGGCCCCTCGGGGGGCGCGTGCCGATGAATAGGTGCATCAACTCCTCGGATGCCCGAATTGCGATGGGCCGCGGCTCGTTTTCCCTCGGAGCACCGGCGTAAGGAAGAAACGGCAACACAAGGCTGTCGACCACGGAGCTATTGAAAAAACATCTCGCGCTATGGCCAAGAACCTCGTCATTGAGTGCACCGCTCTTCGCAAGGAAAATCGATGCGTTAATATCGACCCGTGCGACCTTGGAAAACACGTCGACATCTGAGAGCCTATTGACCCCGCACAGTTGCGATATGCCGCGCTTGCGATATTCCGATGCCGTGCGGGTCAGGTAGTCGTCCATCCACATTTGCATTTGCCCCTCCATGGGTTTCCTCGTGCGGTACGGGAAACATTGGTGCACGCGGAGGATTACTATGAGAATGACGGATACGTGATATCATTATTATTTACTAACAATAGGTTAATGAATATTCGCTATTTGACGGATTTCGGGACGCATTCATATACTAGGCATGTCATTCGCGGGCGTTATCAAAGCGACCCAAGAGGATGGGGCATTATCTGCACCGGACTATCGAGATGCTGAGCCAAGTGCCATTCAATTTGATGCGGATTCGATCTCCCAGCTTCGGGCCACGGATGGTCATCACGATCACCATACGGCGATCAAGCAACCCCGGACTGAATCGCCGTTAGTTTATTGCGAAGCTAACGCCATCGATCGCAACGTTTCTGTGGTAGATTGCTTCCTATTAGGTCAATGATCCCTTATAAAGTCCGCCCGATCCACACCGCGCGTCCAATCACGCGCTGTCCGACCGCTCTCACAAATTCGACAAGCCTCGACTCATCACCATCATAAACCAAGTAAATGCCAGGCTCTCGAACCAATCGCACCGAAACGTCGACAAGGACCAAATCTCCTTCTCGAATGACCATCTTTTTCCTATCGTCTATATTCGGCGCGCTGAACAAATCAGGCGGAACAAGATAAAGCACAAGATCTTCGGTGCGAGACGTGCGGATATTCGCGCTAAGATAAGCGTGCGCGAGCGCGAGCATCGACGGGACCGTAGCGACGAGCTCGCCGAACAAGACGTCACCGTCATGTATGAACCCTGCACCGCTTTTCGTTTTGATCTCTCCAGAGGGAATGCGAACCATATCTTTATCCGTGGGTTTCGCCGCCCGTTCTTTTGTAGTTCGTGAAAAGGTCGGCAAGGGACCAGTCCCGATTAGGTCACTAAACTTAATCTTTAGAATTTCCGCTAGACGGCGGAGAGTGTTTTTCCGTGGCCACCGCGAACGACCTTTCATTATGTCGGCGATAATACCGGGATTTCCAATTAGCCTGCTCAACTCACGATAACTTACGTCGTTTACGTCACAATATGAGAGGATGATCTTACGGAGGCGATCAAAGTCCGGTGCATTCTCGTCTTCGGCCAACTCGCGACCGATTGCACCACGTGAATTTCGCGCCTTGCTTGCGCGCGCAAACAGAAGATCGGGCGTGCCGGTATCATGAGAAAAATCCTCGGTCCGGCTGGTGCCAATCTTAATTGCGGTTGGCAATGGCGCGGCGATGGCTTGCGACCTAGCCGCGGTCGTCAATTGGCGTTGATCAGCATCTCTTGCAGATACGCGCGCGGGCTTGGAGAGCGTCTTCTGCCGTGATTGTTTTTGAGTAGTCTTCTGTGTAGGTGGAGGTGAAGATGGACTCGGATATATTTTCGTGCCGCGTTGTGCCGGCATAGATGACGCTTTAGTAATCAGCACTGAAATCGTCGTACCGTCTTTTTTCAGCGGCTTAGGTCCACATTCATCTGGCTCATATTTGTTGTCATCGCCGAGAATCACCGTGACGAAGAAGCTATGATCGTCCGTTTGTTCACTCCAAATCTCCTTTGGCCCCCACCTTCCGGCAAACTCTCGGACACATTCATCGTGAAAAATTAAACTCTCGTGGTTCCGCCTCGCCAATTCGTTTTCCCGGCCTTCTTGAAGGAACTCCTGCCAAAGCGCGGAGATTTCATCACGCACAGCCTCAGGACCACATTGAGACTTCCCCTCCGCCCTCTGCCTCGGCAACGCAGGGACGCGTTTTTTCATAAAACAGTCCCACTCGTGTGGATGTACATGACCAATATCAATGGTCCGCCAATGTCGCCGATGCGGCGCGCTCAAATTTGACCGAGCCGAATATGATTAGTCAACAGGGCTATCTACGGAGGTTTATGGTCCGTAATCCTACTTCAAACAAGAGTAGACGGACGATTCGGTGCGAGAGCGGACCCAGATGGCCGATAGACCGAGCCACGACGCCCCGGCAGCCCTGTCGTCGGGGCTATTTCTAGACGACCGGATGGTCTCTCGACGACCACGACACCCACGGGGAAGTTCACGTTATTCGTCGGGATGTGGCGCGCCGACGGTGCGGCGAGAGTGCGACCGTGCTTCTCGTTTCAGCGCGCGCGGCCTTGGCCGCCAATTCCTCACCGGACGCCATGAACGCCGCGGTTTCCCGGGAAGCCTTAATCTTGTCCGCCGTCTCGAAGTAGTGCCGAGTCATGCGCTCCGAACGGTGGCCAAGGACTGGGGTCGCAAGCGGGGCGTGCTCCGGACCAGCCTGCACGAGGAACGTCGCGGCGGCGTCTCGGAAGCGATGTGGCGAGACGCCGCCGTTGACGAGATCGCCGGTGGCCTTGCGCATGGCCATATACAAAGCTGCCGCGGAGGCCGGCCCCCCGCCTTTCGCGATCCATACGCAGTCATGACCGGGGTCGTATTTTTGCCGGAAGACCGTTAACCACTCATCGAGGAAATCCCCTACCTCCTTGCGGTAAGTCCGCAGGCTCTCGACCTTTGCCTTCATCGTCTCGGGGCCGTAGCGCGCCAGGCGCGCCTCGACGTCAATATCGCGGATCCGGGTGCCTGCAAGCGCCCGAAGCCGCTCGGGCACATTTAGCCCGAAGCACAGCCAGAGCCCGTCGCGGTACATTTGAATGGATCGCCAGCCGGCATCCGGCCCGAGGCGCTGCGCGCGCAAGATGAGTTCCTTGCCCCGCCCATAGAGGGCGAGAGCGTCTACCACGTGGCTGTTCTTCTTCTTGGGCGTCTCCGCGGCTGCCTCGTCCAGCCGCTGGACGGTAGCGCATAGCCACGCTATCTCGGTGCCGCTGCGCCGATGCACCAGCCGTACGATCTTGAGGAGGGCGGCAACATAGCCCGCGATCGTACGCGGCACATTATTTTGACGCTCGCACGCCAGGATGAAGGCGCGCAGGCCGTCCGGTGTCACGGCATCGGGCATACCTAAGCGCCGGACGCACGCCAGGTACCGGCTGTAGACGCCAGCGCACTGGTAAGCCGTCTGTCGAACCCAGGGGCGCCCGGCCAAGGGATCTTCGGGGTCGAAGAGCGCCAGCCATCTCGCCTGCTCTTCCGCCGGCCAACCCATGCAATCCTTCTCGATGAGTTGTCGCGTGGTGACGGTATTGCAATACGCCACGACTACCTCCCCCCACGGATGGATGCCGACGCGGCTTGGCGCTCGCTGATCTCGATCAGCTTGTGGAATTGGCGCTGCGCCGCGATCGTGTTGAGTTCCGCATAGTAGGCCTTGGTCGTTTCGATGTCCCTGTGGCCGAGGATGGTCTGCACGAGACTCATTTTCGAGGGGTCTTGGTCGAGGATCACCTTGGCGCAGACGTGACGCTGCACGTGCAAGTTCAGCACAATTCCCGCCGCATCCCAGTTCCTCTCGCGGAAGGCCTTATTGAGCAGGCCCGGAGAGCGATATTTCATGCCCGCCGCCGGAAACAGATAAGGATTCGCATCGTCGGCTCCGACCGCCTTGGCCAGCACAGGGCGGAAATGCTCGATGTAGAATCGGATGACCTCGACGGTCTCGGGTGTAAGTGCGATCGGCTGGTCGTTCCTGTTCTTGGTCTTTGTCCAGTCGATGTAGATGAATCCCTCACCCCGGGCTGACGGAAGCCGAACATTCTGATGTGGGCCCAAGATGCAGAGCTCGGCCAGGTTCTGCCGTCGCGCGGGACAACACCGGGTGATGTGGTGAAGGACGCAGGCGGTCATGCTGTTGACATCCTCCAGCAGCAGCGCGCGGCCGTGCTTGGTCGCGCTTTCAAGCCGCCGTTCCGCCTGCTCGAGCAACGTGCGACGCACCTTGTGCCAGGCGTGGAACTTCGCGCTGTCATTGAACTGGCGCAGCCGTGCGGCATGGCGTGGTCCGATTTTCACGTGGGTGCGTCGACGCCACACCTTGCCATCCGCGCGTTCGCTAACTTCGATCACGTGGGGATCGACGTCGTCGAGGATACGGCTAATCTCATACAACGCGCCGCGACCAACGCGGAGATCGCACGCCATTCCCAGGAAAAGGGCAGCCATGTTACGGAAGGTGCTGTTACGCGCGAGGCTGTCGCCATCTTCGTCCGGCGACCGTTGAAGCCGTCGGTCGATCCCTATTTTAATGATTTCCCGAAGGATATCCGGTGCGAGCAGCTCTTTTATGGTCTGCGGCATGGTACCCTTGGCGATCGCGACGTTCGCCGCGTAAGTGATAACGGTCTTGGTATTGGCGATCGCGCGCCGGCTGCGCTTCGATTTGCGCCGTTTCTCCGTCTTTCGCCCCATGGCATCGATGCGGCTTTTCGCGGCCGCGGCCTTGTCGGAAGTGTCGACGACCAAGGTGGCGAGAGACGTCACTGGGTTCTCGGGCTTGAAGAATTTCGCTTCGTAGGCATCCCAGTCCCGCAGGAGCGCCTCCGGCAATTTTGCGAATGGCACGGCATGCGGCGAGCCGTGCCCGGGTCGATAAAGACGGGAAAGTTCCTGCCGCGGAAACTCCGACACGAGCCGCTGCAGGCGCTCCCAGGCGTAGACGATATCGCGCGCGACCGCGAAAGCGTTCTTACGCCCCTGGCGCTCGAGGTCTTCCTGGACCGAGGCGATCACCGTGTCAGTGACCTGGTCCGGAGCCATGTCGTGAATATGGCAGTACACAACGAGCGGCCAGAGCTTGCCGAGGTCACCGCCGGTGGCCGGATGGCTCTTGATCACCTCGACGAGCATGCGCCAGGGCCCGGTGAGCAGCGATCTTGACAGCCGTTGCCGTGCCCGATGATCGACCAGGCGCACGGCACGGCGAACGCGGGTGCAGAAGGCGTCGAACGACCCCTTCTTGAGCGCAAAATCGGCATGAGACAGCTGTCGGAGCTTGTCATCGACGGTGTGCAGCTTTGCCGGTACCTGCTCCATCGAGACGCCCAATTTCTTGGCGAGCCGGGCGAGGGCACCCTTGATGCGCCCTTTCTCCTTTCGGTCCCATCCTTGCATCTGGACCAGGATCGCGGCGTCCGCAAGGGTGGGGCGGTCTTCGCGGATGCGACGAATGAGGTCCTGGGGCAGCGCCGGAAGCTCCAAGGACTGCCGCAGATAGGTGTGTTCATCGCCGTAGCAGCCCACCGGTACATCGCCTCGTATGGCTTCGAAGCGTGAGAGAGCGGTATCGAGCGGCAGGGAGCTCAGAGAGGTGCGGTTGGCGGCGGCGATTCGTGCGAGCGCCCGGCGCGCCGCCATGGCGCCGGCGCGCGGCAGCGCGTTCGAGAACGCGGCGATCCGCGTGTCGAGGTCGGCAAGGGTTTCTATGGGGTCGTGGTTGGTGTCTAACATGATTACTCTCCAGACGCCGTGTTGTCCTCGCGGGCGACGGACAACACGGCGGCGGAGGTGGCCCGTTGGCGGGCCTGGGTGTTGGCTAGAAGAAAGGTCAAAAGAGGACGGTGTGGGACAGGTGTGGACAATGTGCCCGGGGTGTATGAAACGGGGGCTTCTAAAAAGATCCGTTTGAGACGCCCCCGTTTCGCACACCTTGCCCTAACCCGTTCAAATCGCAGGGCCAGGCGTGGACACGGAGGGACAAGGAGGATGGGGGGCATATTCGGGTCCCGGTCACGTCAGATGGACGATGTAGTCGTGGTAATCGACCCGCGAGACCAAGACGCGGCCACCCTCCCGGGTCGCACGCAAAAGTCCGGCATCGATTCTACGCCGAACACTCTTGACGCTGCATGCGAGCTTCGCGGCGACGTCCGCGACCGTGTAAAAATCCGGCGCAGGACACTCCTTCGTCCGCCGCCCGCGATCGTGGACTACGGTACTATCCGTCACGACATCGCCGTCAACGCGGCGCAGGCTACTTCTTGATCTGAGATTTCTTTTCATGGCTGTCTCCAATTCGGGACACGAGTGTCCAATAGAGACAGCTATAGGGCTGGATTCAGCCTGCAACAGAAGGCCGGTAAAATTTATTGTGTGAGAGATCGTTGCGGAGTCCGGTGGCCGCAACCATCTTGGCGCCTCTATTATTCGAGTTAGACGCCTCCCAGGCTCATAATCAGGCCGAGCGTCTCGATATCGGCAAGCCACGCGCAATGATTCCGGACCCAATCGGTCAGAAGACCGTACAACTGAAGGTCCTCCCACCGGGTTGGGTCTTCGTCGCCAATCCCCACGACCTGGACAAGCGGCAAGTTGGAACGTAGGCCGGTGCGCACGAGAATATCGACGTAATCCTCCTCGCCCGCAAGACGACCGGAACTCCGGAACACTCGCTCGATGTCGTGGCGGAGCGCTGTGATCTCGTTGGTAGTCAGACTTGCACCGTCAGCGCGATAGTCCGCCTCGAAGCAGGTCATTGGCATGTCGAGCTCGTGGATTGTTAAACGACACGCGCTCGCATTCGAGATCCATTGCGTCACTATGCCTTCAAGCTCAATGGATAGCCCTGGGCAATAACCGGTCACGGGCCGAACGGCCCGTACGGTTGGAACGCGGTTGAAGATTCGCCGACATGTCGCGCCCACCGTTGCCGCCCGACCGGCCAAACTGGTGGCGATGGTGTCGGTGAGCGACGGAACGATAGAGTGCATCGACGGCACTTTAGAATTGGAAATTTCGAAATTCGTCATCGGAGTTCTCCTTAGGTCAGGGTTCGGGGTTGGAGGGGCGGTCAGTGTGGGTCGCGTGGTTACGTCACAGCGACGCCGAGAGCCACAGCGCAAGCAGCAGGGTGTCTTGCATGGAAGTCTCGAGGGAACGAGGTAAGCGTGCGCGGCGTCACGACGCCGTGCGCGTTTCGATACTCAGAGGACGTTTGCCTCGGGGGAGCCCATGTCGCCAAGGGGCAACGCGAACAGGAATCCGAATTGCTCGCTGGCCGCAATCCAGCCAGCGTGGCGTTCGGTCCATTCGTTGATCGCGGCGACGGAATGGGGAGCGATCTTTGCGAGGTCAGAAGCGGGATTCATGATCATCACGAACAGCTCGCCGACGCGGCAACCGAAAGTGACGAACAGCTCCCTGGGGCAGGGCACACCGCTTGCGGCGATGGCATCCCGGATGTCGGCGATCGCCGTCTTGAGTTCGGCGACCGCGGCCGAGGACAGCACATCAGCGCCCTCAGGAATCAATTCGTCGAGCCTCACGATGCCGTTGATCGCCAGGACCGGCATGCCGTACTCGATCCCGATCGCGAGCCACTCGGCGACCGCCTTCGTAAGACTGTCCCGGAACTCAGCCAGAGGCGCACCCCCAAGCGCCATAACGCCAACGTCGAGGCGCCCCGAGATTTGATTATAGTCGAGCTTCACCCACTCGATCCGTCCTTGGAACCTCTTGCGTAGATGGTTGCGCAATGAAGGAAAAGTCGTCTCAGTAGTTTGGGTGATGTTGGTAGAAGTTTCGGTCACGCTCATCGTCGTCCTCCAGGTCAAACTTGGAGGCCTCGAGCCCATGGGCCGGCCCCCAGCGGAAGGCCGGACATGGGTGAGAGCGCCGAATGTGCTTTAGCCTCCTTCCGTTTACCGTTACGGGGAAGCTCTTTTGGGGGTATGTCCAAACGCAATTGGCACTGAACCTTTGAGCTCAACCCCTTCGGTGTTGTGGCCTATTGGCTCGGCGCGACTTCGGCTCCGTAACCCCCGACGCTGTCAGGTTACGCATAATGCCGATCGGAAGAATGGTCGTGCCCGGTTGAATTGCAGCGAATGAACACTGCGAAAAACAACCGATTGGCACGATTCCCCCTAACCCTGGAGTCAACTGGAGATACGAACCAGCGTCCAGCGGTGCCGTTAGCCCTGATCGTGCGCCGAGGCGCCGCAAGCCGATCGTCGAGCTTGAGACAAGCCGTCAATCTTCATAATCGCCTTGTCGAATCTATTCATGCACGCGAAGGCGGCAAGTTCGACGTCCGTCAATTCGATGACATCCAGTTTGTCCTCCTGGATGACCGTATCGGCGGCCATCACGGCGCAGTAGTTGTCGTACACGACTGCCATCATCCGCACGTACGCCTCTGTGGCAGCGCTCTTGGTCGGCGAAGTGCTAAGTCTCTCGAGTTCGCGCTCGGCTGCTTCGGCCATCATCTGGAGTGTTGGCAATGCTGCCTCACGGTCGGCTATCAGAGCACGACGCATCCACCGAGGCAAAGGGTCCGAATTGGCCACGGGTGTCTCCCCGAAGAGCGCGAAGTCAGTGTCTGCGTCTGATCTTGTCATGACTGGTCAAACTTTTCTTTTCGGTTGTGTCGCGGCGGCACCATGCGGTCGTCTTGGGGGTGGATATGGGTTCGTTTCGGAGAATTTGCCCGAGGGGACAATTTCCGCATCACCCAAGGCCGGACTCTCGCGGCATTAGAATTTTTCCGAGGGGGAGTCGACCGTACTTCTATGTCGTCCTCCTCCCTTCAAGATCGCCATGGCTCAAATATAACAGGCGCTGACATCGGCTCCGTCGGGCGCGCCGCCGAGGCAAAGTATGTAAACCAGGGAAACGCGCGGATTGCCTCTCAATATCGACCGATAATGTCGGTTCGGTTCCCCTTCTTTCCGAGTTGTGTCGCAATGACACCTTGCCGTTGCCTCCAATTATATATGGTTCGTTTTTTCAATCTTGTCCGAGTTCGCATAAACAAGTCTGGAACCGCATTAGAGTGCCCCGCAGCATGGCCGAGGAGCTTCTGACCGGGACTGAACAAGCATAACCCGATTCGCTAGATGCCGAAAGCCGGCATCGAGTATCCACCGGGGCCAACGGATCTTCGGCCGTTCCGTTCGAGGTCCCTGCGAGAGCCGAAATGCCGCCGGGCGCTCCTTTCGCTTGCGCCGGTCTCGCGCGTTTGCTCCAATGGCGCGATTCTGCGGCTGTAAAGGTCGAACGAACGGGCAATGCCATGCCCATCGGCGAAGGGGGAGCGGTGCCCGAGAGCGCTCACTATCTTGCTCGAGACCGCGACGTGCGCCTCGCGGTGTATGCTGGGTGGTTTCTTTGGATCGCGCTCACCGTCATCATTTCGGTCCTGGTCCTGCTTCATCCGAGCCGTTCTGACTTCGCCGATTACTATGATAGCGTCGCGGACTGGTGGTCGGGCCTCCCGCTTTATCGACCCGGCGCTTACGGCTTTCTGTATCTTCCGTCGAGTCCTCTGATATTCTCGCCGTTTGTAGCCCTGGGCGCGCCCGCCGGTGACATGGCGTGGCGGATTTTTTCCGTCGCCCTTTTCACCTATGGGCTGTGGCGACTCGTTCGCATCATGCAGCCCCGGCATGCGCGCGTGATGATGCCGACCGTGCTCGTCCTTTTGCTGCCGAGCGCCGGCGTAGATGTTCAGCGCGGTCAAGCGGAAATCGCGATGGTCGCATGCACGTTCCTCGCCGCAAGCTATGCGGCCGAATCGCTGTGGTGGCGGGCCGCCATTTGGCTCTGCGTCGGGGTGGCGCTGAAGCCGCTCGCATTCGTGCCGTTACTCCTGTATGGCGCCTTGTTCGGGCCCATGCGTCGCCCCCTGGCCATCGGCCTCATCGTCATTCTGTTGATGCCATTTTTTCATCCCGATCCAGCTTATGTCGCTGCGCAATATGTCTCGGCGTTCGGCAAACTCGTCCAATCGGCGGCTCCCGGACCTTATCATGCGGACGATTTCAACGCGATGCTGAACGCCTTCGGCGTCGATCTGCCAGTCAAATTAATGATCGGATTGCGCTTCGTCGCCGCGCTGGCAACGCTGGGGCTCGGAACAGTGGCGGTTCAACGTCTTTCGCGCGAGCAGGCATCGATCACCGTCACGTCGCTCGCAATCGCATACCTAATGGTTTTCAATCCGCGGACTGAACTCGGCAGCTATGTGGACCTTGCGGCCGTCGCGGGTCTCAATCTCGGCGTCGTATGGAATCGCAGGGGTTCCGGTCAACGCACAGCCTTGCTTTTCGGCCTGTTGATGCTTGGTCTCGGCACGCAAGCTTACGGCAACTGGATTTATCACCTGACGAAAATATGGCTCAAGCCGGTGCTCGCTCTTGCCTACTTTTGCTATCTTGCGCAGTTTGTTATTCGCGCGCCGCGTGCCGAGGCGCCGGCCGAAGCCGCTGGTTTCGACGCCAACGTGCACCATGGATCGAGTGCATGGCGATCCGAAGGGCTTTTGAGAGATCCGGCAAATTCGATTCTTTTCGCCGGACTTGGCGCCGTCCTGATCGGCGTTCTTTGGGGATGGCCCTTTTTCGCGGCATCGGCGCGCAATGGTTCCGTCCCGACGTCGAACGCGTCGTATTGGATCGCGCTTGCCGGGCCTGAAGACCCAGGGCCTTATCCGCCGTCCAATCTCCTCCTCAGCGATCCCCAGTATTTTTGGGAGCATGGGATTGGTAACGCGGTCGCCCTCGTCATCCATCTCAAGCACATGCCGCGCACCGCGACGCGCTACAGCTTGGCAACTGGGTCGCACCTTCCCGAGGCGATCGCGCGCATGTCCCGCGCATGGGAGCTCGAAGGATTTAGGGATGGCCACTGGACGGTCGTTGATCGGCGCGAAGGTTTGAAGCCTTGGAGCGCTTCGGAGATGCGGAGTTTTTCGGTCCAGAATCCCGGAAAATACGATAGGTATCGTTTCGTGTTCCCGGCCACAACGAGTCCCGGCCTTATTCGCATCTATCGTCTTGAGATGGTTTTTGCCAAGTGAATGATCTTTGTCGCACGGCCAAATCAGGTTGTGGACCAAAAACGTGAACTTATCCAATTATCCACCCATGAACCGGAGCGGCCTCTTAGCCTGAGCAGCTGGGCGCGCGCCGCCCATGGCGTCGGGCGACGAGATATGATTCGCCAGAGGTCATCGAATGCAATGGTTTGCATCTTGCCCGGGCGCGGCCGATCGCACCACCCGACTGCGCCATAATTTTGCCGCCGGAGTGAATTGAACACTCGACCCCGTCCTTACCAAGGACGGCTGAACACTCATTTAATCAAATACTTGTCAAAGACTACCCTAGATTTGCCCCACCTGGAACGCATGCGCGTTAGTCCAGTTTTATGCGCCTCCTGGTCGCGGGCGGCTTGCCGCTCATGGGCGGCATCATCGGCGGCGGCGGCGAGGTCTCGTGGCCGGTGCCGACGCGCGCGGGCGACCGGCTCAGCGTCGTGAGCGAGGTGATCGAGA
>Ga0335072_10005598_pt1 | contig 18497 bp, 18 predicted proteins | sample Lox_Sample_21_FD_206725 | JGI IMG/M metagenome (GOLD analysis project Ga0335072, IMG submission 206725) | Soil microbial communities from Loxahatchee National Wildlife Refuge, Florida, United States - Lox_Sample_2.1 | ecosystem: Environmental > Terrestrial > Soil > Wetlands | place: USA... | reverse complement strand
GGTTATCCCCCCGAGCGCATACACCGGAATCGACCCAGCGCAGCAAGCGGCGCCGAGTCCCTCGGCGCCGCTGGCTGCGCTGTAGGCAGGCTTTGACATCGGGTCGAAGACGGGCCCGAAGACGGCAAAGTCAGCGCCGCTGCTTGCGGAGGCGCTGACTTCATCCGGCCGATGAGTCGAAACGCCGATCAGCGCTGATGGCCCCATCAGCCGCCTCGCCTCAGCAACCGTCACTCCACCCGACGGAAGGTGGATGCCGTCCGCTCCGACCGCCAAGGCGACATCGAGCCGGTCGTTGATCAGCAATGGTGCTGAATGGCGGAGGCATATTGAGAGCGTCGCATTGGCGAGTTCGTAGAGTTCGCGCGATGCTAAATCTTTTTCGCGCAGCTGTACGGCGATCGCTCCTGGAAGCGCGAGGTCGTTCGCAGCTTTTAATGCCGCCTCGATTACAGCGAGCAGACCGCCATGAGACGCCGCTAGCTTCCGATCAGTGATCAGGTAGAGGGAGAAATTGGCTCGGCGCTCGTGCAAAGAGGGTATGGCAAGCGCAGTGACTAATCGATCAGTCCGCTGAGAGGACTTGACGCCGTCGCGTACAACTTCCGATCAATCCGTCCCGCCAGATACGCGAGCCGTCCCGCTTCGACGCCGAGCTTCATCGCCCGCGCCATAGCGATTGGATCCTTAGCGCAGGCAATTGCCGAATTGATCAACAGCCCGTCGCAGCCGAGTTCCATTGCCTCCGCCGCGTCCGATGCTGTACCGACGCCAGCGTCGACAATCACCGGTACCTTGGCCTGCTCCAGAATAATTCTCAGATTGTAGGGATTGCGTATGCCTAGCCCCGATCCGATTGGCGCCGCCAGCGGCATTACCGCGGCACAGCCCATTTCCGCAAGCTTAAGGCAGGTAACCGGATCGTCAGTAATATACGGCAGCACCCGAAAGCCTTCCTTGATTAGTATCCGCGCTGCTTCGAGCGTCGCCGGCACGTCGGGGAACAGCGTGCGCTCGTCGCCGATGACCTCCAGCTTGACCAAGTCGCCGACGCCGGCCTCGCGTGCCAGGCGGCAGGTCCGCACCGCGTCCTCAACCGTGTAACATCCGGCTGTGTTCGGCAGGATTTGATAAACCTCGGGGTCGATATAGTCGAGCAGATTAGGCTTGCTAGCCTCAGTGATATTCACGCGCCGCACCGCGACCGTCACAATCTCTGCGCCGCTTGCTTCAATCGCCAATTTGGTTTCAGCGAAGTCCTTATACTTGCCGGTGCCGACAATTAACCGCGAGCCGAATTTCTGTCCGGCGAGTTCAAATTGATCTGTTCTAGATCCCGTTCCGTTCTGCATACGCGTCCTCTGTTGTCGTGCAAGGCTGGCTGCGGTCAGCCGCCGCCGACGAAATTCACGATCTCGACCTTATCACCCGGACGAATTTCGACGCTGTCCCATGCCACCTTCGGCACGACATTGTGATTGATTTCTACGGCCACACGTCCCCGCTTGAGCTTGAGCCGCTCGATTAGCACGCCGATCCGTGCGTCGCCGATGAGCGTGTAAGGCTCTCCGTTGAGCTGAATTGTGATTTCTGAGGAATTGGTCATCGCACGCCGCCGGTCATCCATACCGGCCATTCGAGCGTGCTCTAATCCGGGCAGGCAATGTTTCCGTTTCTGCGCTTGGCTTCCCTCCGCCGGTATGACCCGGATCAGGTTCCAAGGGTCCTCGCTATCGAGGTCTCAGTGCAGGCCGCACGCCCCTAGCCGAGTGCCTATTATCACTCGCTATCCGCGAACTGTCAAAAAATCCATTTTTCATAAACAATACCTCGGTCATAACTGTTGAGAACTTCCGTTAGTCTTGTGGACGGTTCGCGGGCCACGCTTTGGCCCCCGATTGCACAGCCGTAGCTGCCGTCGGATGATTGCGATGGTGCGATTCTCTTCGCTACCGCGGCGTCCCGGTCGCGCGGAGCAACGACGGCTAATGTTCGAAGGCGGCACGATATAAAACCGTAAGGCAACTTTGACTCTGCATCATGACCAGGATCGCATGACCAGCGCCAACGATCGGCCCACTTTCGCGGAGATTGACCTCGGCGCCCTTCGCGCCAATTACCGCTCACTCACGGCTTACACTAACGGTGCCCGGATTATGGCCGTGGTCAAGGCTGACGCCTACGGTCACGGCGCGGTCGAAACCGCTCGGGTGCTGGCCGCCGATGGCTGCCTCCACTTTGGCGTCGCCACCGTCGAGGAAGCTCGCGAACTGCGCGCTGCGGGCCTCGATCAACGCATCTACTTGCTTGGCGGTTTCTTCGCCGATCAGGCCGAAGCGATCGTCGCTCTGAACCTGACTCCTGCGATCTTCGATCCGGCTCTGGTGGAGCCGCTGGCGGCGTGTGCCGTCAAATGTGGCCGTACGCCTTTTCCGGTCCATCTCGAACTCGATACGGGCGCAAGCCGCCTCGGGGTTATCCCGTCCGATCTCCCGCGCTTGATTGACTTACTGCGAGCCACGCCTGCACTCGACGTCGAAGGCGCTTGCACGTTGCTCGCCAATGCTGCCGATCCCTCCAGTCCGATTACTGAACACCAGTTGACCGTCTTCAAAGAATCAGTCGCAACTTTGCAAGCGGCCGGCTTAAACCTGCGACTAAATCATGTCGCCAATTCGGCCGCGATGGTCCTGCGTGAGGATGCCCACTTCAATCTGATGCGCCCCGGCCTCGCGATTTATGGTCTGCCGCCGGTTCCCGCCGTTCGCGACCGGGTTGATCTGCGCCCGGTGATGACGTTCAAGACGCGCTTGATGCAGGTCAAACGGGTTTCAGCGGGCAGTGGCGTCAGCTATGGTCATACCTTCATCGCGCCACGCGAGAGCACGATCGCGGTAATGGCGGTCGGTTACGCGGATGGTTACCGCCGCGGCTTGCAGCACGGCGGCGAAGTTCTGGTGCGCGGCCATCGCGCACCAGTAGTCGGCGCCATATGCATGGACTTGACGATGGCGGACGTTACCGATATCCCCGGCGTGCGTGCAGGCGATGAAGCGATTCTATGGGGTGGTGCGGGTGAGGCGATGATCAGTGTTAATGATGTGGCACGGATCGCCCAAACCATCTCATACGAGATGCTTTCGACGGTCGGCCGCCGCGTCCCGCGAATCTATCGAGGATAAAAGACCGGCGGACAAGGAGTCGCAAGCGCTAGTCCAGCCGATAGATCTGGCGGGTGGGTGTTGGAAGTTAGCCCTGGCTTGGATAGTTTTTGGCTAAGTTGGGTTTCGCGGGGGCTGAAATTTCTTGGAGCTAAGACGATGGCTACTGATGAAGCCCGCATCCGCCGTGCGTTGATCGGCGTCGCCGACAAGCAGGGACTCAGCGAACTGGCACGTGCGCTTGAGCACCATCGAGTTGAGATTATCTCGACTGGCGGCACCCGCAGCGCCCTGAAAGCGTCTGGCTTCAACGTCACTGCGGTCGAGCACTTCACCGACTTTCCCGAAATCCTTGACGGCCGCGTCAAGACGCTGCATCCGAAAATCCACGGCGGAATCCTCGCTCGCCGCTCCAACGAGTCGCATCGGAGGCAGATGGAACGCCACGCCATCGAGCCTATCGATCTTGTCGTCGTCAACTTCTATCCCTTCGAACAAACCGTTGCCCGCCCGGACGTGAGCCTCGACGAGGCGATCGAAAATATCGATATCGGCGGACCTGCGATGGTACGTGCCGCTGCAAAGAATTACGCCGATGTCGCAGTGGTCGTCGATCCCGCTGACTATCCCGAACTAATCGCCGAATTGGCCCGCCACGACGGTGCACTGACTATCGCGACGCGCTGGCGTCTGGCGCGCAAGGCCTTCGCCCGCGTCGCAGCGTACGACGCCGCAATCGCAAACTATCTCGGCCGCTTCGGCCTGGAACGTGATGGCATTCCTGATCCGCTTGGCGAAAGCTTCAGTCTGTCACTGCTACGTACAGCGTCGCTCCGTTACGGCGAGAATCCTCATCAGGCCGGAGCGATTTACGGCGACTTCGGCAAAATTACCGAGCAGCTTCACGGCCGCGAATTGTCTTTCAACAACGTCTTCGACATCAGCTCTGCGATTAATCTGATGCTCGAATTTCAGGATGTACTCGAACCCGTCGTGGCGATTCTGAAACACAATACGCCCTGCGGCGTCGGCGTGGGTGCGACTCTCAAACAGGCGTGGGACAAGGCCTTCGCGACCGATCCCGATTCGCCCTTCGGCGGCATCATAATCACTAATCGTGTCTGGGATATGGAGTTTGCCCGCGCCGTCGACGAGCTTTTTACCGAAGTCCTGATCGCGCCTGACTATCCCGCCGAAGTGCTCGAATTCCTGCGCAAGAAGAAGAACCGCCGTGTTATGCGCTTCCATCCGGACGCGGTCGATCGCAACGAGCTTGATTTGAAGAAGGTCGTCGGTGGCCTGCTGGTCCAAACTCCTGACCTGACAATCGAAGACCCGCGTCAGGGCAAAGTCGTCACCTGTCGCGCTCCTACGCCGGCCGAGCTCGACGCGCTCGCTTTCGGCATCCGCGTCTGCAAGCACATCAAGTCCAACGCGATCGCCTTCACGGCGGGCGATCGCACTCTCGCGATTGGCGGTGGCGCGACCTCGCGGATTGATCCGCTTTATGCCGCGCGCGAAAAGGCCGCACGTCTCGGCGTCTCTCTCAAAGGCTCGGTACTGGTCTCCGAAGCGCTCTTCCCCTTTCCTGACGGTCCCGAATTAGCCGCCGAGGCTGGCGCGACCGCAATTGCCCAACCAGGCGGCGCCGTCCGCGATAACGAAGTTATCGAGGCTGCCGATCGCCTCGGCCTAGCGATGGTCTTCACGGGCGTGCGCCATTTTCGTCATTGATGCGGCCTTTCACCCGTCCCGCTATAATCCCGATCCCATGACGGTTGCGCGCCAATGAAAGTTCTCGTGGTCGGCAGCGGCGGCCGCGAGCACGCGTTGTGCTGGCGGCTCCATCAGAGCCAGTCGGTATGGGGCCTGTTCTGCACGGGCGACAATCCCGGCATAGCGCAACTTGCCAAACCGGCCGCTACCGACCCTGAAGATAACGTCGCGCTGGCGGAATTCGCCGCCACCAATGCTATCGACCTCACGATCGTCGGTCCGGAAAATCCACTGGCTGCGGGCCTCGTCGACGAGTTTGATCGCCGCGGCTTATGCATCTTCGGTCCGACGCGAGCCGCTGCCCAGCTCGAATCAAGCAAGGCGTTCGCTAAAACTGTGATGCGCGAGGCGGGTATTCCCACGGCCGATTACGAAGTCTTCGATGACGCCGATTCCGCCCGCCGATATGTCCGCGGGGTCAAGCGGCCCTTGGTGGTGAAGGCCGACGGTCTAGCGCTCGGCAAGGGTGTGACGGTCTGCAACGACACCGACATGGCCCTGGCGGCCATCGCCGACTCGATGGATGCTGAGCGCTTTGGCTGCGCGGGCGCGCGCGTCGTGATCGAGGAAAAGCTGACCGGTGAAGAGCTTTCCTTCTTCGCACTGGCCGACGGCGAGGACGCGCTACCGCTCGGTTTCGTGCAGGATCACAAGCCGATTTTCGACGGCGACCGCGGTCCCAATACGGGTGGGATGGGCGCTTATTCGCCGGTTCCACGTTACGGCTCCGATTTCGAGGATCGCGTGATGCGCGAAGTCGTTCGCCCGACCCTGCGTGCAATGAGCGCTCGTGGCATGCCATTTCGCGGCGTCCTATTCGCGGGCCTGATGGTCGCCGATGATCGCATCAGTGTGCTCGAATTCAACACGCGTTTTGGCGACCCCGAATGCGAGGCGCTGATGATGCGCTTCGACGGCGACCTCGCCGAAACGCTCCTGGCTGTGGCGCAGGGCCGGTCCGCCGAGGCAGCATTCTCTCTATCGCCGCGTGCCGCCGTCAGCGTTGTACTCGCCTCGGGCGGCTATCCAGGCGACTATCGGAAAGGCTTCGCCATCAAGGGCCTGGAGCAAATCGAGGGCGGCGAACCGTCGCCGGCCAAAGTTCGCTGGGCGATGGATCGGGTGCGCGTCAAAGTCTTTCACGCTGGTACCGCACTTGATCAAGGCACTCTGGTTACTGCTGGGGGCCGCGTACTCGCTGTCACTGCGATGGCGACCGATCTGCGTGGCGCCATCGCCGCCGCCTACGAAGCCGCCGACATGATTCAATTTGACGGACGCCAGTTCCGGCGCGACATCGGCCATCGCGCATTGCCTGCAAGTTCCTAGCGAACCTATCTCATTGTATGAAAATGCTCCATTGCGACGATAATCTTGGGATTAGCTGCTATGCCTAATTCGGCTGCTATCATCGCCCACGATCACGCAATCGTTGCGGCTGTCAACGCATTACGCCAGGGGCAAATCGTTGTCTATCCAACGGAAACCTTCTACGGCCTCGCGGCCGACCCGTTCTCGCCAGACGCGATGGATCGTCTGTTTGCCTTGAAAGGGCGCGACTCCGCGAAAACCGTCGCACTGATCGCGCCCGACGCCGCTTCCGCTTTTGCGCTGGCATCAGACGTTCCCGCCATCGCGCGCAGGCTCTCCGATCGCTTCTGGCCTGGTCCGCTGACGCTGGTGCTTGCCGCCCGTATAGGGTTGCATGATTCTCTGATTGGACCGGACGGAGGGGTCGGCGTTCGCGTCTCGCCTCACTCTATCGCATCGGCACTCGCCGCCGGCCTCGGCCATCCGATCACCGCAACCAGCGCGAATCTCGCTGGCGAACCGCCCGCCACGACGGTTGCTGCCGCGCGAGCCGCTTTTAGCGACCGCGTAAGCGTCTATCTCGACGGCGGCGAGCTCACCGCAACGACTCCCAGCACGATCGTGGTTTGCGACCACAACGGTTGGCGCGTCATCCGAGCGGGCGCGATTGCCACCGATCAAATTATTGCCACGCTCGATGCAACGGAACCTCGATGACCACGTCTGAGCAACGCATCGAAGCATTCTCTGCCTTGGTCTTCGATACTGCGAAGGCTGGCGCCCTCCGCGATCTCATCGCGCCGCCGTACGACCTGGTCGATACTGCGCAGCAGCAAGCCCTCTATGCGCGCAGCCCTTTCAATGTGATTCGTCTTGAACTGAACCGCGACGCTGACCCCTACGCTTCGGCGGCTACGACCCTCGATAACTGGATCCGCGAGCGCGTGCTCGTTCGTCATGCCCCGCCGGCTCTTTTCCATTACACCCAGCGCTTCGAGGTTGCCGGTAAGCTACTCGCTCGCAGCGGGATCATCGCGCGCGTGCGCCTCGAGGCTTTCAGCAGCGGACGCATCTTGCCGCACGAAAAGACCTTTCCGAAGGCGAAAGAGGATCGCCTGCGACTCCTGACCGCGACGCGCACCAACATCAGTTCGATTTTCGGTCTCTATCCGTCCACCGATAGCGGCTTGAAGGCGCTCCTGGCGGCTATCGCGGCACGCACGCCTTCATTTGAAGCGGTCGACGATAATGGCTTCGCGCATGAGATTCGCAGCATCGTTGCCGGTGAAGAAATCGCCGCGATTCAAAGCGCGCTTGCTGAGGTGCAGATTCTCATTGCCGATGGCCATCACCGCTACGAAACGGCGCTCGAATATCAGCGGCGCTGCCGAGCCGCCCAACCCGATTCATTAGCGAGTCACGGCTATGATTCCGTAATGATGACGCTGGTTGCGTTCGACGATCCCGGCCTGGTGATTCTGCCGACTCATCGCGTTGTGCGCGCGATCGCTCCTGCTCCGCTCGCTTCATTTGCGGCCCGCGCGCGTGAGCATTTTATCATGGAAGAGTTTGCCTCTGGCAGTGTGCTTCAGTCCGCTCTCATCCAAAGAGGGCGAGGCGCCCTCGCGCTTGCACTGAAAGGTCAGGCGCTTCGGCTTCTGACCCTGCGCAATGCCGCTGCGATGGCCGCCGCCGCGCCCGATCTACCGCCCGCCGTGCGCGACCTTGACGTTGCCCGCCTGCATACTCTGATTCTGGACCGCATCTGCGGTATCGGCGCCGATCAAGTCCGACAGGGTGGTAACATCACCTACACGATCGATGCTCCCGGTGCGCTCGCGAGCGTTGCCCGCGGTGACGCCGATGGAGCCTTCCTAATGAATCCGCCGACTGTCGATGACGTCGCGCGCGTCAGTGCGATTGGCGCGACAATGCCCGAAAAGTCGACCTATTTCTTTCCCAAGCTGGTTACCGGCATGGTGCTGAATCCTCTTGACGTTCAGGTCGCGTGAGCGGGTCGTATCGTTTGCCATCATGCGCTCGCTCGATCGTCGATGAGCGCGGCTGATCATTTAGGCCGATCGCGCCTGCTGCTCGTTCGTCATGGCGAGACGACGGGCAATTCGAGCATTCGTTACTACGGCCGCACCGACGTCGGCTTATCCGATCTCGGCCGCCGCCAAATGCAAGCCACCCGCACCGCCCTTGCTCAAGGCTTCGGACACGGCAAAGATGTGGCTCGTTTCGATCCGGTATTCGCCAGCCCGCTGAGCCGTGCGCGCGAAGGCGCAATGATCATCGCCAGCATCGAGCCGATTCTGATCGATGAATTCGTTGAGATTGATTTCGGCCTCTTCGAGGGCCTCACTGCCGATGAGATTCGCGACCGGCATCCCGACGATTTCGCTCATTGGAATAACCATCGCCTTGATTCCGATTACGCCTATCCGCACGGCGAGAGCCGCACTGCGTTTTTGGAGCGGGTCCATCGCGGCGCTGCTCGCATGCTTGCCCTAATTGATGACGCGCATCGTGATCGCGGCGGCACCGCAATTGTCATTGCTCATCGCGGCGTGGTTCGCGCGATTACCCAACGCCTTGCGAATGTCTCACCGGTGATAGAACTCGCCTCTATGCAGAGCTTAATTCGGGATTCTGCAAAAACTCCGTGGCGCCCCGAATTCCTCGACGATACATTCCATCTGGCTGATATCGAATAGTTACTTACGCTGAGTGCGAGCGAGACCTCAGAATTCTAACGCGGAGACTCGCGGACTGGCGCCCGGCTTCGCAAGCGAGGCCTATGATTCGAGCCGCGACGTAACCTCGGCGACCGTCATTAGATCGACACCCCCGTCCCGCCAGCGCTGGCGAAAGGATGGCCCTTCGTCACCGATATCCGCCGTCGCGTCAGTCACGACATGCAGCCGCTTGCCGAAGTGCTGCAGGCCCCGCACCGCATCTGCAACGCAGACTTCCGTATAGACGCCGTAGACCACGACGTCGCTGTAATCCCTGAGTATCGCGGCGAGGATTGCCGCCGTATTGCGATTACCGGCGAAGGCGTCGAAAAGCTGCTTCTCAAAAATCAGTTCACCGCGCCATGCAATCGCTGCCGCTCGCTCCACGTGAGTCAAATGGCGATTTTCAATGAATAATGGATGCTGCGGCATAGTCGCCTCGATCTTGAACTGGCCTTCCGTACCGTCCATGCAATGGTCAGGATATTTGCCGCCATTGCGTTCGAGTTCCAGGTCGCCCGCAAAATGACGGTCGGTGGTCGCGACGATGCGTATCTCAAGCCGGCGCGCCAGTTCGGTCATCGCTCGTAGTGCCGGGATGATCCGCTCCGTCCCTGCAATGCACAGCCGCCCACCGCGCAGGATAAAGTCTCGCTGCGTATCGACATCATAAAACAGAGTGGTTTCCGGTTGCATCGTTAACCTCTCGAATCATCCTGCCGAGGCCTCGCTTAGAAATGCTCCGGCTCCCGCTCCTTGCGGTTGTCACATTCGAGTTGCACGGTCATGTGATTGATCTTGAATTTATCCTCCAGCACGTCGGCCATTTCGCTCAATACACGATCGTGATCCGCCTCCGCCACCACCACGGCGTGCGCCGACAATGCATACTGGCGGCTGGCGAGGCACCACACATGAAGGTCATGCACTTCGGTCGTACCCGTCACCGCCAACAGCCCGTCGCGTACTTCGTTGAGGTCGATATGCGGCGGTACCGATTCGAGCAGGATATCCACGCTCTCGCGCACCAATCCCCAAGACCCGTAAATTATCAGGCAGCCAATCAGAATACTCACTGCCGGATCGGCCATGCTCCGTCCTGCAAGCCAGGTAATCGCGCCAGCGATCAGGACGCCGATTGAACTCGCGAGGTCCGATAGCACGTGCAGGAACACTGCCCGCCGCGCCATGCCGCTGCCATGGCCATGGCCGTCGTCGTCGCCCGCGGTCATCCATGCGGAAAACGAATTGATTCCGATTCCCACCGCCGCGACCATCATGACCTCGAGTCCCTTAACCGGTTCGGGATTGCGCAGCCGCCCAGCCGCCTCGATCCAGACAAAAATCACGAGCACCCACAGCATTACGCCGTTGACCAGCGCTCCGAGAATCTCTGCGCGGAGATAGCCGTAGGTCCGCGCGCCTTGCGCCGGTTTCGCTGCGACCCATAGTGTGAAGAGGCTTAGGCACAGTGCCGCGATATCGGTCAGCAGGTGAACCGCGTCGGTCATCAGCGCGAGGCTATTAGCCAGGTATCCGGCGGTCAGTTCGATTACGAAATAGGCTGTGGTGACGGCGAGTACCGTCCACAGCCGCTGATTATCGGAGGTCGACTGATGCCGGTTGGCCTGCCCGATCGCGATAGCCTCTGATGCTGCCACGTTACTTGATCCGCGAAATTGCTTCGTACTCCAGCGAAACAACCACGCCAGGCCACACTCTTTGGAATCTTCGACGCAGCCTAATGTTGAAGTTCCTCAATCATAACTGATCAGAGCGCTACAATTGACTGGCTCAAGCCGCTGACGCCCGCCCAACGCCGTCAACTCAATCATGAACGCGCAGCCGACGACGTTGCCACCCAGCCGCTTGACCAGCCCAACAGTGGCGCGTGCGGTCCCACCGGTTGCCAGCAGATCATCGACGATTAGCACTCGCGACTTTCCTTCGAGCGAATCGTCGTGCATGTTCAACGACGCGCTTCCATACTCGAGGTCGTAGCTTTCGGTGATGGTGCGGAAGGGCAGCTTGCCGGGCTTGCGCGCGATCGTCAGCCCTACGCCAAGGCGATATGCGACCGGCGCGCCAATTATAAACCCGCGCGACTCGATCCCGACGATCATGTCAACTTTCCCAAGCCACGGTTCAGCGATTTGGTCGACCACGGCGGCCAGCGCACGCGAATCTGCGATCACCGGCGTGATATCGTAGAAGAGGATTCCGGGCTGCGGAAAATCAGGAATATTACGTATTAATTCTTTCAGTTCGTCGTTGGTCATCGTTCTGTAGGTGAGCGTTAGTGACTCGCCCGCAGGATACTAGGAATCTTCCGCCGGATTCTAGTCAACTCCGTTGCGCGCAAAGGTTATTCCTCCAGCTCGAACGGGTGGCGGCAGATAGGCGAGCGGATTCTGCGGATGGTTCTCGTAACGCACCTCGAAATGCAGGTTTGGACCGGTCGCCCGCCCGGTCATCCCCATCTCGGCGATCTCCTGACCACGCGCGACGGTCGCCCCCGCACTCGTCACGTTACGCTCGTTATGTCCATATACAGTCGCGTAGTTCGCGCTATGCTGAATAATCACAACGTTGCCGTAACCACGCAGCCGTCCCGCGAAAATCACGGTTCCACTATCTGCGGCCAGAATTGGAGTGCCGAGTGGCGCCGCGATATCGATGCCGTCATGCATTGCTCCATGGCGCATCCCGAATGGGGACGAGACGGTGCCCGCCGCCACCGGCCATGCGAACTGGCGATCGGCCGGGACCACGTCCCATGGATTACCGAGACCGAGAGCCGAGGCGGTGGCGAAGTCTTGCTCACCGGTTCCTGCTGAGTGATGCCCCGGAATTATCAGGCGTTCGCCAATGTGCAACTCGCGAGGATCAGCGATCTCGTTCGCTGCCATCAGCGCGTCAACGCTAATCTTATATTCCTGAGCTACATGATAAAGAGTGTCGCCCGGCTGAACGACATGGATGGCGGCTCGATGGGTTGGATAAAAGTGTGAAGTTTCATCGGAATGGCTGGAACATCCGGCGAGCGCGATCACCACGATCAGGCTCAGTCCCAAGCCGAAGCCGCCCAACCGAATGTTTCGCCAATGGCGATCGCTGACCGCTTCGATTAAGGCTGCGACACCTTGATCCACCGCCACCACTCCACAACCACAGCCGACATCATCCCATCTTCGCCCGTCTCATCGCTTTATTTTTGAGGCGGCGCCCTCTAGGTTTCGTCCGGCGGCGCGTCCTTGAAGCCATGTCGTCCCGACATCGGTACGAAGACGCATTCGCCGAAATACTCTTCCTGCCATACGCCATTCTTACGGCCGATTCGCACCAGTGTCTGCAATTCATCTTCACCGATAGGCGCGATCAAGCGCCCATCCGGACGCAACTGGTCGAGCAGCGGCCGCGTGATTCCTGGCATCGCCGCGGTCACAATCACGACGTCGAATGGTGCATGATCAGGCCATCCGTCAGACCCGTCGCCGCAGCGCAGCATGACATTGCCTATCCCCATCGCCCTGAGGATCGCGCCAGCCCGCTGATGCAATCCGCGATCGATTTCAACCGAGTAAATCTGCCCCGCCAGCCGCGACAGAATCGCCGCCTGATATCCTGAGCCTGTGCCAATCTCGAGCACGCGCTCATTGCCGATCAACGCCGAAGCTTCGCTCATCAGGGCGACCATGTAGGGCTGCGAAATCGTCTGCCCTGATCCGATGGGCAGGGGACCGTCGTCGTAGGCGTGCTCGGCCAACTCACCGGGTAGGAAACGCTCGCGCTCGACCGTACGCATCGCCGTTAGTACCCTTTTGTTCTTGATCCCGCGCTGTTCAAGCTGTTCGGTCACCATCCGAGTGCGGGCCTTTGACTGATCGATGCGCATTACGGCCCACTATACGCGCAGGTGACTCATGCTCATAGCCAATGGCGGTGAACCATCTAGCTGCGAGGCTTTTATCGGTCCGCTCACGACTTCAAATCGAGCTAACGTCCGTTTCCCTTTCATCCCGCGCCCAAGTTATATTTGGCGAGGATGGCGAGCGGCTGGAGGGGCAGGGCGCATCCTGCCGCAATGCCAAGCCGCCCTTACGGTTTCAACAATTGCGAGCGGAGACATGTTGCATGGCGGCTACACCATATACTGAAGAGAAATTCCGCGTCGGCGAAACCGATCTGATCGTGCTTAAAGGCGGCAGCGGCAAACCGTTACTCGTCTTTCACGGCGAACTCGGATTCCCCGGCTGGCTCAAATGGAACGAGGCACTCGCACAGAAGCGTACCCTCTATATCCCTCTGCACCCCGGCTTCGGCAAATCTCCGATGGCCGGATGGGTCATGGATATGCGTGATCTGGCGTCCTTCTATTCGCGGTTCATCCGCGAGCAGAAGCTTACGCCCGCAGATGTGATCGGCTTCTCGCTCGGCGGATGGCTCGCGGCCGAGATGGCCGTCGCCAACCCGGCCCAATTTAGCAAGATGATTCTGGTCGGGGCGACCGGGCTGCGTCCGCCATCCGGCGAAATCGCGGATCTATTCACCGTCACGGCGCGCGGCTATCTCAACAAAAGTGTGCTGGACACGCAGAATCCCGAATTTGCGCGCATGTTCGGCGGCGAACAGACCCCTAAGCAGTTCGAGGAATGGGAAGATGCGCGGGCAGAGACCGCCCGCATCGCATGGAAACCCTATATGTTCACGCAGAGCATGGAGCATCTGTTGGATAATGTCGTCGGCCTCCCAACGCTGCTGCTCTGGGGCAAGCAGGATCGCAACGTTCCGCTATCCGTGGCCGAGCTTTACAACAAAAAGATCGCCGGCTCGAAGCTCGTTAGCTTCGACAACTGCGGTCATCTGCCTGAAGTCGAAAAGAGTGCCGATTTTATCCGCGAAGTCACGAATTTCCTCGGCTGATTCCTCCTTGAAAGGGTCATGCCGATGTTCAAAACGATGCGAAATTACGCTAGCGCCGCGTCGCGCTGAGGAGGTCTCGCAATGCATCTGATGTTCTTTACCGAGAGGGCCTATCACGCTGTTCCTGAAGACGAAGTTCTCAGGATCCGCAGCTTCTTCGGCGTGCCGAACAAATTTTTCGACGCGCAGAAGGGCTCGGAATTGCTCAATGAATATATCGACGAAAAGATCCTCTGCGACGAACTTGGGTTCGACGGGGTGATGCTCAACGAGCATCATGGCACGCCCTTCTGCATGGGCGCCGTGATGGACGTCGAGGCCTCGATTCTAGCGCGCGCAACCAAGCGGGCGCGCATCGTCCTGCTCGGCAATCCGATGCCAGTGGTCGGGAATCCGCTGCGCCTCGCTGAAGAACTGGCGATGATCGACCTGCTCTCTAAGGGACGCCTCGTCTCAGGCTTCATCCGCGGCGCCGGCAGCGAGCAGCTCTTCAACAATGCGAATCCCGCCTACAATCGCGAATACTTCGACGAGGCCCACGACCTTATCATCGCGGCTTGGACGAAGCCGGGTCCGTTCCGATGGGAGGGCAAGCATTTTCATTATCGCTTCGTTAATCCATGGGTGCTGCCGATGCAAAAGCCGCATCCGCCAATATGGATTCCCGGCTTAATTAGCCCGGAAACGGTGATCTGGTGCGCAAAGCACCGCTATCCTTACGTCGCGCTGGCGACCAGCCTCAAGCCGACTCTCGAACTCTGGAACATGTACGGCAAGACTGCGGCTGAAATGGGTTATCAGGCGGGGCCTGAGAACTTCGGTTACCTGCAACCGGTTTTCTGTGCTGAAACCGACGCGAAGGCCGAAGAAATGGGCAAGGCCTTCCTCTATGGCGGCGGCTTCTCGCATTTTGCGCGTCCCGAATGGATGTTCCCTCCCGGCTACAACTCTAAAGAGGCGACACGGCGACTTGCCAGCCAGGCGGCCAACCCAAATCTGCCGCATGCCGCGCTCGATCGCGACCCCGCCAACGATGCCGAGATTCAGGAACTGAAGGCGCGCCTCTACGCGACTTATCCGGACTGGCAGAAGCAGGGTCAGATTATCACCGGCACTCCTAAAACGATCGTGCCCAAGCTGCGCCACGTCCTCGAAGTATTGCGCCCGGGTATCTTTTCGTTTTGGCTTGACGGACCAGTGCCGCTCGAGGAACGCCGCAAATGCGTCACGTTGCTCGGCAAGGAAGTTCTGCCGCAGCTTCGCGAGATCGGCAAGGAACTCGGCCTCGAGGATCCGTTCTCGCGCACGCCGGGTACGCGCCCATTAGTGGGTGGCAAACCCGAGCCGGTCGGCCACGAGGAACTGATCCAAGCCTCTGCCTAGTTCTCTAATTTTTCCTAGTTTCCTGACAGCGGGACCGCTGACGCGGTCCCGCTCTTTTCTTTTCCCGCGCTTCAATCGAAATCAAACAGGCAGTCCGGCTTCATCTGTGTCTTTGCAGGTAATCTACTTTGACTAATCAAGATTGGGGTCATGCCATGATGGATATACGTAGAGAGTTGTTTCGCTATGCTGATCTAAAATGTCATTTGTGGAACGAATACTTCATTGATCTATTCACCGGTCTGGAAGAATGCGAACCGCTGGATAGCTTCGACGAGATCGACGACAGGTTGTTTAAGACTCTAGTGTGCCGCCCGCTGGGGATAAAGCTGCCAGACTATTCATATGGAAAGTCCAGGGCCATCAAGCAAATCGTTATAAGGCCGCAGGCCCATACTAGCGAGATAGTCATCATGTTTCGCATTCCAGATACTCAAAGAAATATTTGGGAGAAAAATCAGGTCATCAAGGCGGATGGAATGTCGTGCTGGTTTATAGATTTCTTTCAATGGGACCGATATGACTATTTGAAACTCCCGTTAGTTGAATGCGTTGTGTTTGATTGGCCAGCACATCCAGAATTAGTAGGGCGCGAGGCCTTGATCGAACCCATGTACCTTGACTTTTTTCTTGCAGGCTCCGAGAAAGAGAATGATGCAGACGGGTGAGCCACTGGTTTTTCCAGCGGTTCCTTTGACTGCAGGCCCACAAATAAAGAATTGCCGGAAAACTCGCCTGCTTGAGCCAAGTCAGCCACTTCAGTAACGTCGCAATGGCTTCACGTCGATTAGTGGTGGCGGGTTATGCATGCGGTTGATGAACTCGGATTCAAGCTCGATCTCGATCATTCCCCCAAACGCATCGTCTCATTGGTCCCCTGCTGGACCGAGACCCTCTTCGCCCTCGGATGCGCTACTGAAATTGTCGGCGTAACCCATCTGTGCATCGCATCCGCCGCTGCCGGCCTGCCTCGAGTCGGCGGCACCAAGAATCCCGATCTCGACACGATTGTTAAGCTCGAACCCGATTTCGTCCTCGCCAACGCCGAGGAGAATCGCCGCGAGGATATCGAGCATCTGCGTGCTGCCGGTATCACCGTTTTCACTACTTATCCGCGCACTATCGCGAACGCGGTCGATTCGATCCTGAGGCTGGGTCGCGTGCTTGGCCGCGAGCCTGAGGCGGGTGTTCTGGTGCGCGACATCGTGCGCTCGGTCAGCGAAATCGAGACCGTACTCGGCGTATGGACCAAGCTGCGCTTTCGTGTCTTCTGTCCAGTTTGGAAAGATCCCTGGACGGTCTTCAACGCGGACACTTATGCCCACGACGTCCTGCGGATGCTCGGGTTCAACAACGTCTATGCCGCCGCGGGCGAGCGCTATCCCCAGACCTCACTCGAAGAAGCGGTCGCGCTCCGTCCCGATTTCGTGCTGCTACCCGACGAGCCTTACGCCTTCGGCCCCAAAGACGTCGAGGCGCTGAAGCCGCTATTGCCGCCGCCGCTCAGCCGCCGCGTCATCCTGATCGATGGCCGCGACCTCCATTGGTATGGTGCGCGGATGGTCAACGGGCTCAAGTCGTTGGCGACACTGCTCTCGCGCGTCCGCGCCTCCGCCATCTGATTCCGCGTTTGCGCGCGGCCGGTGAAGGCGACTAAACAAGGGAAGGGCGCTATCGATGGGCGCCGCCTGCTTAACGATGAAATTCAGGCTCGCGTCCGCCTGACCTACGGCGCGGGCAGCGCTTAGTTAAGGAGAAACTCACATCATGGCCGCTATTGCGCCGCTCACCGGAATCAAAGTTATCGATCTGACCAAGCTCGCTCCCGGACCTCATTGCACGATGATCCTCGGCGATCTTGGCGCCGACATAATCAAGGTCGAGGAGCCGGGTGCCCCGACTGGCCGCCGTGCCGAGCAGGCTGGACCCGCAGGCGTCACGCGTCCATCGGGACGCGCTATCCCCACCAACGCACTCGCCCGCAACAAGCGTTCGATCGGCCTGAATCTAAAAAGCGCCTTCGGTAAGGAGGCTTTCCTCAAGCTGACCGACTCGGCTGACGTCGTTGTCGAGGAATACCGGCCCGGCGTCGCCAAGCGCCTTGGCATAGATTATGAGACGCTGGAGAAGCGGAATCCCAAGCTCATCTATTGCGCTGTTACCGGCTTCGGCCAGACCGGCCCCTATCGGGATCTCGTCGGCCACGATCTTAACTACATCGCTACGGCTGGCGCGCTCTCCTTGATTGGCCGTAAGGACCAACCCCCGACGATTCCGCTAAATCTGCTTGCCGATTACGCTGGCGGCGGGATGCATGCCGCGATCGGCGTGCTCGCTGCTCTAGTTGCCCGCAGCAGCACCGGCCGCGGTCAATTCGTCGACGCCGCGATGCTTGACGGCACCATGCTCCTGATTGCATCTGCGCTCTCGACCCATTTCCAGACCGGGAAAGTTCCACGCCGCGGTAACAACCAGGTGGATGGTGCGTCGCCATTCTACAATATGTATGAAACGAAGGACGGCAAGACCATCACGATCGGCTCAATCGAGCCGTGGTTCTACGCCAACCTTTGCCGCGCGCTCGGATGCGAGGAGTTTATCGAAGACCAGCAAAACAAGGAGCGTTGGGATGCTATGAGCGCGCGCTTCACCGAAGTCTTCAAGACGCGCACGCGCGATGAATGGTTCGACCATTTGACGAAGTCCGATATCTGCGTGGGCCGGATGCTCACCCTTGACGAATTGGCCGAGGATCCCCAAATCCGTGCGCGCAACATGATTGTCGAGGTCGCGACGCCGTCTGGCGAGAAGGTCAAGCAGGTCGGCGTCTCACTGAAATTCTCCGACACCCCTGGATCGATTCGCTCGACCGCGCCCGCACTGGGCCAGCACACGGACGAGATTCTCGCCGATCTCGGCTACAGCGCTGCCGCGATTGCCCGCTCACGCGAAGAGGGCGTGATTCGCTGACCTAGGTGGAGGCGACGAGATCGAGTCGTTCAGGAATCGTGTCACGATAACTGCGGCTGTCTTCTTCTGCCTATCGGCGCTAAGGTCGAATTAGAATGAGTAGCCGACCCGCACCCGCGATGTTCATCAAGCAGGCCCTCGAACCGCTCATGATCGAGCGCGCCGAAGGCCCGTGGCTCTATTCACGCGACGGCCGCAGAATCCTCGACGCCAGCGCCGGTGCAGTCGTCGT
>Ga0335072_10005597_pt1 | contig 18502 bp, 15 predicted proteins | sample Lox_Sample_21_FD_206725 | JGI IMG/M metagenome (GOLD analysis project Ga0335072, IMG submission 206725) | Soil microbial communities from Loxahatchee National Wildlife Refuge, Florida, United States - Lox_Sample_2.1 | ecosystem: Environmental > Terrestrial > Soil > Wetlands | place: USA... | reverse complement strand
CAGCGAAGCGAGCTCGGCAGCTCGTGTTCGGACCCGCCGGGCTGACCCCCGACGACATCGACGTGACCGGCGCTTATGACTGTTTCACCTTCTCCACCACGATGCTGCTCGAGCGGTTCGGATTCTGTGAGCCAGGCGCCGGGGGGGAGTACGTCTCCAGCGGCGCCATCGAGCTCACCGGGCGCCGGCCGAACAACACCTCCGGCGGGCAGCTGTGCGAGGGCTACACCAACGGCCTCAGCCTGGTGATCGAGAACGTCCGCCAGCTCCGCGGCCAGGCTGACGACTTCTGCCCGGATGGCGCCCGCGGGTCGCACACGTACGACTACCAGCCTGGCGGCTGCCGTCAGGTCCGCTCGGCGGAGGTCGCCATGAACATGGGCTGGCGCACGCCGAGCACGCAGAGCGCGATGATCATGGCGAGGGACTGAACCATGACGAACACGGTGATCGAGTACCGCGGGGTGCAGATTCAGATCGACGAGCTCGAGCGGCCGTATTTCACGGCCGCCGCCGAGGGGACGCTCTTGGTGCAGGAATGCACGCAGTGCGCGATTCCGCGGTATCCGCCGAGCGCCCGTTGCCTCGCGTGTGCTTCGTCCCAGTGGAAGTGGCGGCCCAGCGACGGGCGTGGCCGGGTCTCGGCCTGCGTGATTGTTGAGCGCGGCGTCAGGGCCGAATTCGAGGCCCCCTACGCGGTCGGGCTCGTGGCGCTCGACGACGTGGATGTCACCGATCACCCCGAGCACGCGGTGCGGATCCTGAGCTGCATCCGGGGGCGGGACGGCGGCCGGCTCAGCGAGCCCGTTCCCGACGGCTCGCCAGTCGAAGTCGAGTTCGAACCACTAGCGGAAGGCTTCGCGCTGCCCATGTTCCGGATGGCCTGAAGCCCACCGTCGGCAGGCTCATCAGCCCATCAGAGATGTCCCGGGGCTACACACTGTGTTACTGAAGCCATTGTTCTGCACATTCTGGCACTTGTCGCGCTGCCCGCGGCTGCGGAGTATTTGAACAAGCCCTTGGTGGTGGGCCATTCATGGCTATCATCCCGGCGGTGCAGCGAGAAATCAACAGTTCCTAACAGGCCTCGTGGTCCGTAATGCACCCAGTACAGCATCAATACCACACAACGATGCAGGTGGATCTAGAGGGGGAAGACAGTTATGGGTAGCAAGAAGCGCTGGAGTATATGCGTGTCTGTCGGAGCGATGATGGCCACCGTCGTAATTGGCGGCTGCTCCTCCTCTAGCGGCTCCGCGAATACGGCGGCCGCGGGCGGGAAAGCGTCCTGCCCTATCAACATACTGCTGGTGGACAACTTCTCCGGCTCAGGTTCCCAGAACGGATCGGCGAATCTAGCTGGCGAGAATGTGGCAATCAACGACGTCAACAAGTCGGGCGGCGTTCTCGGCTGCCCGCTGAAGCTAACCACGGTCGACGACAACAGCAACTACAACACCACGCTCCCGCTGCTTGAGGCCGCGCTGGCCAAGCAGAATTACCCGCTGGTGTCGGTGTCCGACTACTCCGCGACCAGCGTCGCTCCCTACCTGAACCGGCAGAAGGTACTGACCATCGGCGGTGCATCCTCCGTTGGATACTCCGAACCGGGCGGCCCCTACCCGTACGACTTCGACACTAATTTCGTGACCGCAAAGCCGGACCTCGCAGCGCTAGACTCCCTGATCGCGAAGGGGTACAAGCGAGTTGCGATTATCGTGGACAATACGGCCACCGGCGCATCCGACCTGAAGGCCATGATCCCCGCCGCGAAGAGCGCAGGCGTGACTATTACCGATACCGAGCGTATTGACCTGTCCGGGGTCGACTTCACGTCTGCCGTCGAACGCGCTCGCGCGAGTAACCCGGACGCGCTTCTGTACGACGCGTCATACACGGCGGCCGCGCACCTCGAGACGGATATCCACACCATCGGCTGGAAGATTCCCGTCGTCGCGGGGATGACCGCCTCGGCAACCAACTTCCAAGGACTGATACCGGAGTCATATCTGACTGGCCAGTATATATTCGGCCCAGCCAGCATGGCGTATCCCTCGGAGGGCGCGATGCAGGACTTCGTGACCTCACTCAAGAATTCCGGCGTGAATATCGACAACTTCCTATTCGGTTACAGCTCGCAGTACGACGCGGTTATCGAGTTCGCATGGGCGGCTAACCAGACCCACTCGCTGAACTCCCAGACCCTGGCGAATTATCTGCACCAGCACGGCTCCGCCACTGTCCCGGGCCTGGCTGGCGGCACCTCCACCGGCTACACGCCTACGTCGGGGGAATGGAACGGGCAGCTAGCCATGATGCGCGCCGGCTACTACAACGACGGCCGCCTCGACTCGGTCGGCGCCTACATCAACGCTCCTAGTCTGCCGGCCGGCTTCTTCTCGTGATCAGTTGCCGGACATACGGCACCCATCGTTCCCCGGGCCGGTACAGCGCGTGCCGGCCCGGGGAACGGGGGCGCGACCTGGAGAGCGGAGGATAACGGCAAAGTGAGCGAGTTCCTGAATTCACTGGCCACCGGATTCGGTCTCGGCTCGGTCTACGGGCTGGTGGCGCTCAGCTTTTCGTTCATCTACCGGGCGACGGGGACTTTCAACTTCGCCCAGGGTCAGCTCGTCACCATCGGTTCTCTCTTGGCCTACACCTTGAGCGTGAAAGCTGGGCTGCCAGTTCTCGTGACGTTGATTATTCTCGCCGCGACAGTTGCCGTGCTCGGCGGGCTCACCGAACGCGTGGCCATCTGGCCCCTCGCCGGGCGCCTCGACGACAACAACATGACCTGGCTGATTTCAACGCTTGGCGTGGCGGTGTTGCTCACCGGGGCGGCCGAGCGGATATGGGGCACGGTACCTCAGGGCGTCCCGAACTACGTCGGCCCGGCGGTCCTGCACTTCGGCTCGGGCGTCGACGTGCCAACGCCACTGGTGGTCGCCATTGTCGTCGCCATCGCGATGGCGGTGGCGATCGAGTTGTTTCAGCGGTACAGCCTATGGGGCAAGCTGATGCGCGCAGTAGCCGATAACAGGCGCGGTGTCGAGCTGGCCGGGATCAATGTAGTTACCGTCGGCCTCGCGTCCTTCACGCTCGGCGGGCTGCTATCTGGCATCGCCGGCATGGTGATCGCGCCGGTGACCTACGCCGACAGCACACTGGGTTTCGACTTCGTCATCTACGCTTTCGCCGCCTTCGCGATCGGCGGGTTCGTGAGCCACTGGGGCGCACTCCTGGGCGGCTGGATAGTCGGCTGCACCGAGAGCCTCGGTGGCGTATACCTCGGCCTCGAGTATCAGGACGTTGTCCTGTTCGGATTGCTGATCGTGGTGCTGGTGCTGCGGCCAGAGGGCCTTATCGCGGCGCGGGCTGCGAGGCGAGTCTGATGACGCGGACGTCGCTCCGCAATGCCATCGGGCGAAGCGGCGCGCTACGGAAGCCAGGGCAGCGATCAGTCGCCGGGGTGAGCCATCTGGATGGTGCTTCGTCGTGGGTGCGGCAGATCAGGCGTCAGCAGGTCCGCAGCAGCGGCATCGCTATGCTTGCCGTCGTACTGGTGATCTTTGGTTTGCTGGATCAGCAGCAGGAATACCTGCTCACCGGCGTTACGGCGCTGACGCTGGCTATCGCCGCCAGCGGCCTGGGGTTCGCGCTGGGACTCGGTGGCGAATTCATCCTCGGCCAGCTTGCCCTGTTCGCCGTCTCGTCGTATGTGACCGCGTGGCTAACCGTCGGGCACAACTGGAACTTCTGGGTTGCCTGCGTGGGCGGAATCGTGGCGGCAGTGCTCGTCGGTCTTGTCCTGAGCCTCGTAGGGCTGCGAACGTCGAGCTTCTACTTCGCGCTGGTGGGATTCTTCCTGGTCTACCTGATCCCTGAGATCACGCAGATCTTCTCCGCCCAGACCGGAGGCACAGCCGGTCTCGCGGTGCCGGACATTCCGAGCTTCTTCGGCACCCAACTGGACACCAGGGGAATGTTCCTCCTGGCCGCGGCCGTACTAGTGGTTGCCCTCATTTTCCTCGACAACCTCCGGCGATCGCCGCTCGGCTCCCACCTGCGGCACATGCGGGACGCGCCTGCCTGCCTGGCCGTAGCCGGGGTACGAGCGAGCACGGTGCGTATCGTGACGTACTTGGTGAGCTCCGCTCTCGCCGGCGCCGGCGGGGCGATCTACAGCCACATCACGGGCTACCTGCTGCCCACTGACTTCGACCTGACCACGACGGTCATGCTCTTCGCCGCGGTCATCGTCGGCGGTTCCACCACGCTTCTGGGACCCACGATCGGTGTCCTCATCCTTTACATGCTCCCGAACACCGTGTTCAACATCCAGAGTTACGCGGACCTTGTGTACGGGGCGACCGTCCTCGCATCGGTGCTGTTGTTCCGCGGCCGCGCGGGCACGGTGATCGGCAACCGGTACCGGCGCATCAAGGACAGCATGCTGCGCGGCGGCAACCGGGCGGGCGTCAGTCCCGACCGCCCGCGGGCACCGGGAACCAGTGGCTCGGTCGATGAGCTGGTCGACATCCTCTGGGGACTGCGGGAAGGCCGTCAGCAGCAGGCGCAAGCGGGGCCGTTGCTGGTCCGCGGCATCCGGAAGAGCTTCGCGGGTGTCGCGGCTCTTGACATGAGCCCGGAGACCGTCATGCGCACCAACCCGGGTGAGGTGCATCTGCTGCTGGGACCCAACGGCTCGGGCAAGAGCACGCTGCTCAACGCGATCTGCGGACTGGTACGGGTTGACGGTGGCACGGTCCGGCTGGGGGACACCGAGCTCACCGGGCTGCCGGCGTTCCGGGTCGCCCGCGCCGGTATCTCGCGGTCCTTCCAGTCGCCGAGCCTGCCCGCTGAGGTGACCCCGCGCGATCTCATCTCCAGCGCGCTGTGCCAGCTGCGATCGCTGTCCTATCTGCATTGGGCCACCCTCGACCGCAAGGCACGCCGAGCGTTGCGCGAGTCACGACGGACGGCGCACCGCATCTGCGCGGTGACGAACCTCAGCGCGGCGGAGAATAGGCCATGCGTCGAGTTGACCTCGGGTCAGCGCCGGATTCTCGACGTGCTCCTGGCCGTGATCTCCGGGTCCCGGATCGTCTTGCTCGACGAGCCGGCGGCCGGCCTGTCGGAGGCGGAGCGCGAGCAGCTCGGCAGGATGGTTCGCGGGCTCGCCCGGCGCGGCATCGGGTTCCTGGTCGTCGAGCATGACCTGAATCTTGCCTTTAACATCGCAGACTGCCTGACCGTCATGGCGGGTGGCCGGATCGTGATTCACGGGACTCCGGACGAGGTCCGGTCCAGCGCGTCCGCGCGGGAGATTTTCACTGGAGTGAAGGTATGAGCCGCCTCGCCCTGGCCGATGCGTTTGCCGGATACGTCGGTACCGACGTTCTGCGCGCTGTCAGCGTTGCGGTGAGCGAGTCGGAGTGGGTCGGCCTGCTCGGCCCGAACGGCGCCGGCAAGTCGACAGTTCTCAAGGCGATCACGGGACAGCTGCGGCTGAGGGCAGGCAGCCGCACCGTCGGCGAGGAGGATGCCCGCCGCTGGCGCCCGCACCGGTTCGCGCGGGCCGGCGTCCGGTGGGTCGGTGAGCCGCGGCCAATCTTCCCCACCCTCAGCGTCGCCGAAAATCTCGCCATCGGGGGGATCACCCGCCGGGCGGATCATGACGCACTCGCCCGCCACGTCTATGACCTGATGCCGGTACTCTACGACAAGCGAACGGTCGCGGCCTCCCAGCTCAGCGGCGGGCAGCAGCAGATGCTGGCGATCGGCCAGGCGCTGATGAGCGAGCCGAGGTTCCTCTGCCTGGACGAGCCGTCGCTGGGGCTGGCGCCGGCGGCGGTGGCGGCCATGACCGACTTGATTCACGAGCTGGTGGCCTCGGGCGTCGGGGTTCTGTGGGCGGAGCAGTATCCCGAGGTGGTGCTCGGCCACTGCTCTTCGGTCGTGGTGCTCAGCGCGGGAACCGTCGTCCGGGCCGCGCCGGTCGCTGACGTCACGCGCAGCGATATCGAAAGCGCCTACCTCGGCGAGAGGTCATACGAGGACGCGCCTCCGCCGGAGACCCACGGCAATGAGCGCGATGAGGCCGATTCAGCCCGCGAACGGACCCGGCCATGAATGAGCGAGAATTGCACGGCCGGAGGGTTGATCTCGACGGTGCGATCGACATGCACGTCCACTTCGGCCCCGAACCGTTCGTGTCGCAGTTGTCCCAGGCGACGTTCTCCGTAGATCCGGCCGCGGCGGCCCGGGACGCCGCGGCGGCCGGCATGGCGGCCATCGTGCTCAAGCCGCACGAATTCGGCTCCGCGGTCGCGGCGCACCTCGCCCAGGCGGCCGCGCCGTCGGTCACGGTCCTCAGCGGCATCTGCTGCGACTATCCCGTCGGCGGACTGAATCCCGTGGCCGTCGAGACCGCATTGCGAGCGGGCGGCAAAGTGGTGTGGCTGCCGACGATCTCAAGCCGCCAGAGCGATCCGGCGCATCTGAAGATGCTGTTCGGAGACGTGCCCGGCATCGCCGTCACCGACGACGAGGGAAAGCTGGTGAAACCGGCACGGATCATCATGGATCTCGTTCGCGAGCACGACGCGGTGCTTGCCACCGGTCACATCACGAAGGCCGAGCACTTCGCGGTGGCACGGGAGTTCGGCAACCGCGGCCGCCTGCTGGTAACGCACGCGATGCAGCGCGTGTTCGGACCCGAGCTCACCCCCGGGCACTGCGCCGAGCTCGCCGGACTCGGCGCGATGATCGAGTTCAGCGCGCACACCTGCGCCGGGATCCCCGCGGGGGCGACAACGATAGCCGCGGCGATCCGGACGGTCGGCAGCAGTCGCGTGATCCTGTCCAGCGACTTCGGCTGGACGCCGCCCGAGCCCAAGCTACCGCGGCCCGCGAAGGGCCTGCAGAGATATATCGATGCCTTGTGGGAGGCCGGGGCAACGGAGCAGGAGCTGCGCCGCATGGCATGTGTCAATCCGGCGCGGCTGCTCGGGCTGGCCGGCTGACGCTCTCACAGGCCGAAGAGCCGACGCGCATTCCCGCCGCAGATCAGCTCCTTCGCGGTATCCGGCAGCGAGGAGGCGCATATCTGCCGAAGCAGGTGAGTGCTCGGCTGACCGGGTGCGACGGAGTAGGTATCCGAGCCGAACAGCACGCGCTCGGCGCCGAATTCCCGGGCGAACGACGCGATTCGCTCGAAGGTGTACGACAGTGCCGTGTCGAACACGAGATTCGGGCACAGGTCGGCCGCTTCCGCACAGTACAACGTGCTCTCGTAGGTAGAGAACGCGTCCAAGACCAGGACCGGCGCCCGGGGCAGGCGACGCACCAGCTGGACGATCTTCCAGAGCGCTTCGTCGCAGTCCTCGGGATAGGCGTGCAGTACCGGCAGCATGCCGAGATCGAGCGCGGCCGCCACGATCGCGGCAGCGCTGGGGTCGTTCATCGAGATCCCCTGGAATCGCGCGTGCATGCTCACTGCCCTGATACCGAGCTGGTCGCGGCAGCGCCGCAGCTCCTCCAGGCCGGCCCGGCCGTGGGTCGGCTCCACGATGCACGCGGCCGCGGGGAACCGGTCGGCATGGGCATCGCGATACGCAGCGATATGGTCGTTGATCCGCACCGAGTCGGCCACGCCGGCGCTGCGATCGTAGGAGTGGCTGGGAATTATGAACGCTTGGTCGACACCCTCCGCATCCATGACCGCAAGCCGCCGGCGGACTTCGTCATCGTCGCGCTGCCCGGCTCCGGAACCGAGATTGCTCTCCGGCTGCCCTACATGGTGGTGGACGTCAAACACGAGCATCGCTTTCTTTTATGCGTGCTGTTTTGCTTCACAGTAACCGGCGCCTTCTATTTCACAGGAGGGACATGTTGTCTCAATCCAATAGATAACCTGGACGGGTTATCTATTGGATTCCTCAAGGCGATTCCGCATATTTGTCCTGTGGGAAAGCTGGGCAATCTGCATGGTGTCCGCGTCGTGGAGATCGGCGACGAACAGGCCGAATACGCCGGGCTCCTGCTGGCAGGCATGGGTGCGGAGGTCATCAAGATCGAACCGCCCGGTGGCAGCCCGTCGCGCTCCATGCCGCCGTTCTACCGGGACGAGCCCGACGTGAACACGTCCCTGCAGTTCTGGGCCTACAACCGCGGCAAGCGGTCGGTAGTGCTCGACCCCCAGTCCGCAGCGGGCCTCTCCGCCCTGCAGACCCTGGCCGAACGAGCCGACATCGTCCTGACGTCGGCCAAGCCCGGCCTGCGCCAGGCCACCGACATCGACTGCCAGGCGATGATGCGGAACCTGCCATCGCTGGTAGTGGCGCGGATGACACCATTCGGTGACAACGGCCCGTGGGCGAAGTTCGTGGCATCCGACCTCGTGCACCTGGCACTCGGTGGCGTCGCGGCCAACTGCGGCTACGACCCGGACCCCTCAGGCACCTTCGATCTGCCGCCGATCGCACCGCAGTTCTGGCACTCCTATCACATTGCCGGAGACCAGCTCGCGGGCGGCATCGTCGCCGCGCTCATTTACCGGAACCGATCCGGCCACGGACAGTACGTCTCGTGCGCCGTGCACGAGGCGGTGTCGAAGAACACCGAACTCGACGTGCCGTCGTGGGTGATGCGCCGCCTTCCGTTCTACCGGCAGACCTGCCAGCATGCCGCCGAGATCGCCTACCGGATTCCGTGCATCGCCGCGACGAAGGACGGTCGCTGGATGATGACCCGGTGGTCGGATGACGTCGCGCTGCGGAAGTTCCTGGACTCCTACGGCATGGCAGGGGATCTGGAAAAGCACGAGTCCCCGCCGCCCGGCGTTGCCGAGACCGCGCAGTCCCTCGGCCGGGCGATACCGGGGATACCTATCGACGGTCGGCTCGCGGATCTGCAGGCTCACCGGATGGCGGTGGTTGCCCGCTTCGTGGGGGCCTTCACCTACGAGAACTTTCCCTGGCGCGAGGCGCAGGACGCCGGCCTGATCTTCGCTCCGCTGCGCAAGCCACACGAGAACGCTGCCGAGGGCCACTGGATGGACCGGGGGACGTTCGCGGATGTACCCCACCCGGAACTCGGGCGCTCCTTCCGCTACCCGGTGAGCCGCTGGCGCAGCTCGGCGACTACCTGGCTCACCGGCCGTCGCGCCCCGCTGCTCGGCGAGGACACCGCGGCCGTCCTCGGCATGCGGCTTGACCGGTGGGCGCCACAGGCGGCAACGATCACCGGGCAGCAGGCGGAGACACGCTCGCCACGGGGTAAGCCGTTCGCGCTCGACGATGTCCGGATCCTGGACTTCTCCTGGTTCCTGGCATCTGCGGGGGCCACCCGGATCCTGTCCGCCTACGGGGCCCAGGTGATCAAGGTCGAGTGGAGAGAACACCCCGACACCCGCTTCGGAGCGCAGGCTCCGGTCGGCGGGCGAGCGGCCCGGGACTCGGCGACCGCACCGCTTCCGGGGGTCCTCGACCCGGACATGGGCGGCCAGTTCAACAACAAAAACCCAGGGAAAAGGGGGATCTCACTCAACGTCCGGCATCCGGAAGGGCTTGCCCTGGCCAAGCGGCTGGTCGCGATATCGGATATCGTCGCCGAGGGCTTTTCGCCCGGCGTCATGGATCGCTGGGGGCTTGGCTATGACGGCCTTCGCGCGATCCGGCCAGACATCATCTACGCGCAGCAGTCCGGGACCGGGCAGTACGGCTCTTACGGCCGGGTGAAAGTCGTCGGTCCGATAGCCCAGTCGCTGACGGGCGCGAACGAGATGTCCGGGATTCCCGAGCCAGCGGCCCCGGCAGGCTGGGGTTATTCCTATCTCGACTGGATCGGTGCCTACAGCTTCGCGAACGCAATGCTGTCCGCGCTCTACTACCGCGAGCAAACTCGTCAAGGCCAGTGGATTGATGCTTCACAATGTGAAGCCGGAATATTCCTCAACGGCGTGGCCATTCTGGACTGGTCGGCGAACGGCCGGGTGTGGCAGCGCCATGGCAACCGCCACGCCTACCGGCACGCCGCGCCGCATGGGCTCTACCCCTGCCGCGGGACAGACCGCTGGGTAGCGATCTCGTGCGGTGACCAGCAGCAGTGGCGCGCGCTCGCGCGCGCGGCCGGGCATCCCGAGTGGTGCGACGAGCCGCGATTCGCCGATCTCGCTCGCCGGCTCGAGAACCAGGATGCGCTCGACCGTGTGATCGCCGAATGGACCGCTAAGCGCGACGCGTACGCCGTGATGGACCGGCTGCAGTCGGTCGGAGTGCCGGCTGGCGTGAGCCAGACCGCCGAGGACCGATGTGATCGCGATCCGCAACTCGAATCGCTCGACTGGCTGACCGAGGTCACCGGGACCAAGATCGGCCGCTGGCCGATCGCGGACCTGCCCGTCCGGATGAGCGACACGCCACCGTACATCGGCGGCCGGCTGGACCGCGGCGCCCCGTGCTACGGCGAGGACAACGAGTACGTATTCGGCGAGTTGCTCGGCTTGCCGGCGCGGAAGATCGCGGAACTGGCCGAGGAAGGCGCCATCTAGGGCCGACGCAGCAAGGGAGCGTTACCGTGTTCGACGAACGGGCCGCCGCCGCGGCCGCCTCGCGCTCCCGGGAGGCGCGGGGTATCACCAGCCCGCTGCTCGCGCCTCCGTGGAACCGGACCGTCCGCGCGCCGTTGACGCGCCTGCCGGAAGAAGCGTGCGATTCCCATCTGCACATCATCGGCCCGCAGCGTGAGTTCCCCCTGTTGCCGAGTCCGTTCAACTTCCTCGCGTTCGAGGACTCGACCGTCGAGGACTGGCTCACGGTACGCGACGCACTGGGACTGTTTCGCGGCGTGCACGTTCAGTCGTTCATGTACGGCGACGACCATCGGCACCTCCTGCACACGCTCGCCCAGTCCGGAGGATCACTGCGCGGCATCGCGGTGCTATCACCAAGCGTCACCGACGCCGAACTGGACGAACTGGAAAGCGCTGGCGTGGTCGGCGCCCGGTTCAGCCCCACGGTCCAGCCCGTGATCGACGAGCGCCTCGCCAGTCGGCTGGCAGAGCGAGGCTGGTCGTTGAGCTACTCGATCGATCCCGGAACGGACGTCGGCTGGCGCGATGCGATCCTGCGGCGGCCCGGACGATTTCTGCTCGAGCACCTGGGCCTGCCCGCTACCCGCGAAGGACCGGACGGCGCCCAGTTCCGCTTCGCCCTGGAGTGCCTGGATACGGGGCGCTGCTGGGTGAAGATGTCAACGCGGGCATCCGACGATGAGTGCCCGCCGTTCGGCGATCTCGCCCCGCTCGTCGAGACCGTGCTCGGGCGCGCGCCGGGTCGCGTGCTGTGGGGCTCGGACTGGCCGCACGTACCGTACTTCCGGGCGATGCCCGATGAGGCAGACTTCCTCGATGCGTTCCGCGCCTGGATCAGCGACGACGGACTGCGGTCCCGCGTCTTCGCCGAGAATCCGGCGGAGATCTTCAACTGGCCCTGCCCCAGTACCCTCTACTCGCCGAGCAGGTGAGTGGCGAGCGAGAACAGCGGCGCCACGTTCTCGTTCTTCTCTCCCTTGACCCAGTCCCAGGTCTTTCCCACCAGCGGCCACATGAGCTTCTGCCGCAGGTCGGCGCCGTGGATGGCGCTGAACTCGGTGGCGAACCACTCCTCGAAGGCGCCGTCGGCGCGGACAGCGCGAGGCAGCGCGTCCACGTCCTCGCTGCCCTCGATGTACACGCACGCGAGTTGTCCGCGCGGATTGCGGTACAGCCCTTCGCGAAACGCCGTGAACGCGTTCCTGACGCAGAACGCCTCGAATCCCGCTTTGCACGGGCCGGCCAGCTCGTCGGAGAAGCGCTGCCAGCGCTCGGTCACGTCCGCGGCGACCGGCGCGACGAACGCGTGCCACGGTCCGCGCGGGCTTTCCACGTTCCGGTAGCCGATGGCAGTCTCCAGCGGCGCGCGCAGCTCGCGCTGCTGCTCCTCGGACATGCCGTGCAGCACCTTGCCGCGGGTCATCATGTCCTGGTCGAAGATCGACGGGGTCTCCCGGATCGTCTTCGCCACGGCTCGGTAGCCGCGCGTTCCCTCGAGGTAGGAGATCGTCACGTGACCGATCGGCGAGTCGAGCAGCGCGACCCGCTCCATGTCGGTTCCGGCGTTCGCCCGGGAGGCCTCGAAGTCCTCGAGCCGGTGCGCCATCCATCCGCATTCGGCGGCGAAATCGGACTTCGGGTGGGCCGCGGGCACTGCGAGCACCATTAGTTCAGCAATGAACTCCATGAGTCACACCGTCTTCGTTCGGACCTATTCGTTAGGAATTAGTTGTCAGAGGAATGCCGCTGAGGCCTCGTTGAGCCGGTCCAGGATCTCGTCGGGGATCTTCAGGTCGAGGGCGGCCTCGGTGTCGTCGAAGTGCTCGGGGATCAGGGCGCCCACGATGGGGCTGACGCCGAAATCCTGGGACAGAATCCAGGCCAGCGACAGCTGTGCCATGGGCACGCCCATCATGAACGCGCAGTCGCGGACCACGTCCACGACGTCGTAGACCTCGTCGTGGAAGTACCGCTCCTGGTAGACCGGCATGGTGAAGCGCCCCTGCTCAGGGATCGGGTCGCCGCGCTTGAACAGGCCGGCGAGCATGCCGGCCGCGACCGGGTTGTAGGCGAGCAGCCCGAAGCCCTTCGCCTTCGCGAGCGGGTACAGGTCACGTTCGTTGCGGCGGCAGACCAGATTGTGCCGGTCTTGCAGCGCGGTCAGCGGCGTGAGGTGTTCCTTGGCGATGATCTCCATGAGGAGCGCGACCTGCCAGGCGCTGAAGTTGGACACCCCGAGATACAGCACCTTGCCGTCTCGGACCAGCTGGTCGACGGCGGCGAGGGATTCCTCGAACGGGGCGTCCAGCACATCGGAGCGGTGCAGGTAGAACAGGTCGACTCGGTCGGTCCCCAGGCGGCGCAGCGAGCGCTCGCACGACTCGATGATGTGCTTGCGGCTGCCGCCGATGTCGTTGGGCCCGAGGCCGACCCGGGCTACGCACTTGGTCGCCAGCACGTACTGGTCCCGCTTGCCGGTCAGCCAGCGGCCGACGATCTCCTCCGACAGCCCCCACCGGTCGGGGTGCTCGGGGGCGGGATACACGTCCGCGGTGTCGATGTGGTAGATGCCCATCTCCGCGGCCCGGTCCATGATCGCGAACGACTGGGCCTCGTCCAGCTCGCTGCCGAAGTTGATCGTGCCCAGCGCCAGCCTGCTGACGTGCAGCCCGGAATTGCCGAGCCTCATGCTCTCCATGCCTGTCCCTTCTCTTGCAGCCGAGCCGGGCCTGGCTTCAGCCGAGGCCGACGACGACGCACTTGCGGTAGGTGAAGTCGTCAAGCACCGCCTCCAGCGAGTGCTCGCGGCCGAACCCGCTGGCCTTGATGCCGCCGCTGCTCATGCCGAGCATCGGGCCGGCGCCGCGGTTGATCTGGACGGTCCCCGCGTCCAGGCGGTTGACGGCCCGGATGGCCCGGGTGATGTCCTGGCACCAGACGTAGGCGCCCAGGCCGTAGTGGGTGTCGTTCGCCATCGCGATCGCGTCGTCCTCATCGCTCCAGGGGATAGCGACCAGAACAGGCCCGAAGATCTCCTCGCGGACGATCCGCCAGCCAGGCTCGACATGAGTGAAGATGGTCGGCCGCACGAAGTACCCGTCGGGCAGCCCGGCATCGGGCAGGCCGCCGATGACCGGCTCCGACCCGTTGCGCAATCCGTCCTCGATGTAGCCGCACACGCGGTCGAACTGCTTCTGGCTGATCAGCGTCCCGACGTCGGTGGCCTCGTCGAGCGGATCACCGATCCGCAGCTTCTCGAGCCGCCCGACCAGCCGGCCGATGAACGAGTCGAAGATCGACTCGTGCACGAACAGCCGCGAGCCGGCGGTGCACCCCTGGCCCTGCCGGGTGAACCGCATGCCGGCGATCACCCCGTCGGCCGTGGCGTCAGTGTCGGAGTCCGGGTAGACCAGCGCCGGTGACTTGCCGCCGAGCTCGAGCAGCACCGGCGCGATCCGGTCACCCGCGACGCGGGCGATCTCCTGGCCGACCTCGGTCGAGCCGGTGAACGAGATCTTGGCGACGTCCGGGTGCCGGACCAGCGCCCGGCCGGCTTCCTCGCCGTACCCGCTGACGACGTTGACGACGCCGGGCGGCAGGTGCCGGGCGCACGCCTCCGCGATGCTCATGATCGTGAGCGGAGCGTCCTCGGGTGACTTGATCACCGCGGTGTTTCCCGCGGCCAGGGCCATCGTGATCTTCGCCGCGCCCAGCATGGCCGGGGAGTTCCACGGCACGATGCCCCCGACCACGCCGAGCGGTTCGCGCACGGTGTAGTTGAGCAGCTTCTCGTTGTGCGGGACGACCTCGCCCTTCATCTCCCCGGCGAGCCCCCCGAAGTACCGGAAGAAGTCCGCGGCCTGCGTCACCTCCGGCCGCGACTGGGTGCGGATGGCGTTACCGGTCTCCCGCGTCACCTCGCGGGCGAGGTCCTCCAGATGCGACTCGAGGTCGGTCGCGACGGCCGAGATCATCCGGCCCCGGTCCCGCGGCGGCGTCCGCCGCCAGGACGGGAACGCGTCGGCAGCGGCCCGCACCGCACGTTCGACGTCCTCGGCCCGCCCCCGCGGAACGCTGCCCGCCCGCTCGTGCCCGAACGGCGCCTCCACCTCGATGTGCTCCCCGGACAGCGAGTCCAGCCACTCGCCCCCGATGAGCATCGGCCGCGGCCCCGGCCCGCTTCCGTCAGTGGTCATGGGTACACCGGTGCCACGCAGCACGCTCCTTGACTCGATTGCCTGCTCCTGATCCTGCGACCCGCGGACGAAGCCAGACAAGGGACAGGATGTGCCATTACCGGCGGCAGAAATTCACGACCTGTAACAGCCGATAATGACCGGCTCCGCCTCTGACCATGCTTATGGCATCGGGTCACCATGTCACACATCCAGCGAGGTCTAAGACAATCTGTCGCGCGCGGTTGTTGAAACCGCGGGGTTATGTTAGCCGTGCTAACGGCTTTAGTCCTGAGTCGTTTGCATCGTTGTCTTTCGCATCGCGTTCGATGCTCCGAGGTTGCGAGGGAGGTGCACGTGATCCGTCGCTGAGCGTTGAGGGCCAATGCCGTCTGGTCAGGCGGCCACGATAGTCGCGTCTCCCCCTCCTGCGGTGGGTGACGCGTGCTGTCGGTGTCCCCTCAGAGATCTGTAGTGAGCTGAAGGGCCCGGGAGAAACCTGCGTAATCGGCGCGCTAAAGCGCGTCTCCACGGGCCTGCCCATCGAACAGGCGGGATCTACATGACATCTCCCAGCAGTCTAGGCAGCCCTTTCGGGCTAACTCTGGAGCAGCGTCTCGATCGGCTCCGGTGGAATCACGTCCACACCACTCTGTTGCTAGCCCTGGGCGCGGGCTGGCTATTCGATTCGCTCGAAGTGAACCTGTTCAGCAATTTCGTGAATCCGATCGACGACCACTTCGGGGTCGGGTCGAACACCGGACAGTACATCCTCTACTGGTGGCTGCTCGGCATCCTGGTCGGAGCGATGACCGGCGGGGCGCTCGCCGACCGGTTCGGACGGCGGAAGCTGTTCGTGATCACTCTGCTCTGGTACGCGTGCTTCACGATGCTGACCGCCCTGAGTCCGAACCTTCCGCTGCTCATGGTGCTGCGGTTCGTGGCCGGTCTCGGGGTCGGCGCCGAGTACTCGATCATCAACTCGGCCATCTGCGAGTTCATGCCGTCGGCGCGCCGGGGCCGGGCATGCGCCGTCGTCATCAACTTCTGGCCACTCGGTGCGATCGTCGCGGGGTTCCTCGCGGTGATCCTGCTCAACGTGCTGAGCCTCAGCGACGGGACGTCGTGGCGGTATGGCTTCCTGCTCGGCGGGGTGCTGTCCCTCATCGTGCTCGTGTTCCGCCGCCGGCTGCCCGAGTCGCCCCGGTGGCTGGTGACCCAGGGACGCGTGGCGGAAGCCACGGCGATCGTTGAGCGCATCGAGGCGGCGTCCGGCGTCGTCCATGACGGCACCGATTCCGGCTCCGCCGCGCGGATCGGCGAGCGACTGCCCTTCCGCACTGCACTAGCCGAACTGTTCCGCGTCTACCCGGCTCGCCTCGCGCTCGGCGCCGCCCTGGATCTGTCCGAGGGGTTCGGCTTCTACGGCATGTTCGCGTTCATGCCGCTCATCGTGTTCCCCGCGATCCACATATCCAACGGCGCGATCCCGTACTTCTACATCGTCGGCAACGTCGGCGCGCTGGCCGGCGGGCTGGCGATGTCGATGATGTTCGACCAGATCGGCCGCCGCTGGACAATCATGGGCTTCTACACCCTGGCAGCCCTGTCGATCGGGCTGCTGGCCCTGGCGACCGACAGCGGCAATACGGCGGCGGTGCTCATCGCCTTCGTCGTGACGAACGCCCTCTGCACCGCCGCGTGGACCTCGGCCTATCCCACGTTCACCGAGCTCTTCCCGACCCACCTGCGCGCGGCCGGGGTGGGATTCTCGGTCGGGGTCGGCCGGTTCGGGGCGGCGTTCGGCGTCCTGCTCGTCACGTACATCGCTAACCACCTTGGCATCGGCGCCGGGTACTGGGTGGTCGCGTGCTTCTGGCTGATCGGCACCGTCGCCATGTTGATCTGGACCGTGGCCGGCGGCGTCGAAGCCGCTAAGCGGCCGCTGGAATCGCTGCTGCGCAAGCCAGCGCCAGCGCTGGGAGAAGAAGTCGCGGCAGGCTGATGAGCGATGCCGAATGACCAGACCGCGGGCTGGGACGCCGGCGAGATGGGCTGTGGCGAGCTGGTGATCCAGCTGAAGATCCGATTTCGCGATCTCCGCCCGGGCGAGCCGTTCCATCTCGTCGCCCGCGATCCCGGGGCTCGTGAGGACATTCCCGCATGGTGCCGGCTGACCGGCAACGAACTGGTGGTCGCCGACCACCCGACGTATCTGATCCGACGACAAAGGAGTTAGTGACATGTCTGGCAAGTTCTGCGTCTCGATTACCAACGCCAAGAACGACCCCGACCGCGCGACGGTCGGGTTCGTGGTGGCCAACGCGGCCGTCGGCTCTGACCAGGAGACCCTGGTCTTCCTGTCCACCGAGGGGGTGCGGCTGGCCGAGCAGGGTTACACCGACGACATTCACGAAGAGGGCTTCGCGCCGCTACGGGAACTGCTGACCAACTTCGTGGACGGCGGCGGCACCATCTACGTGTGCTCGCCTTGCTTCAAGAAGCGCAACCTGGACGAGACCAAGCTGGTGCCAGGGGCGACGATCGTCGGCGGGGCGAAACTCGTCGAGTTCATGGCGGGCGGAACGCCCACGATTAGCTACTGAGCGACGAGGCAGGGCCCCATGGAGTCACCGCATCCGTATGAGCCTGCCGTCAGTTTCGATGGCGGCGATCTCGACTGCGGCAACGGTCTGCTGCTGCTGATCCGCAAGCACATCGACCCGCTGGACGCGGGTCAGCTGCTGGAGATCATCTCCGTGGAGGCCTCAGTCGACGAGGATCTGCCGGCGTGGTGCCGGCTGACCGGCAACGAGCTGGTGAGCCGGCGCCACGATGGGCGCAGGCGCAGCTTCCTCGTCAGCAAAGGCCCGTTCACGGATCCCTCGGTCGGCCCGTCGGTGGAGCCGGAGACCCTCGTCCGTCACCCGGCCAAGAAGGATCGTCACGGCCGCAAGCGCATGCAAATGGAAATCGTCCAGGAGGTCGTCGAGCCGTTCATCCCCGGTCGGCTGCCCGGGCCCGCGCCCGCGCCGGCGATCCCGCCGCTGTCGGTGCTGTCCGTGGGCAGCTGGCCGCGCCCGCGCTGGCTGTTGCGGGCGCTGAGCGCGCACCTCGCCGGGCGCCTTGGTGACGAGGAGTTCGATGCCGACGCCGACGACGCCGTGCGCCTCGCCGTCGCGGCTCAGGTGCGCGCGGGCGTGGACGTGGTCTCCGACGGCGAACAGCGGCGTGACAACTACGCTAGCTTCGTCGGCGGGCTGCTGCAGAACTGCCAGCTGATCCCGATCACGGACCTCCTGCCGTACGTCGATGACCCAGAGCAGTTCGAGCGTGAGCTCCGGGCGCTCGACGTGCCGGCGGGGGAGGTGCGGCATCCCGCGGTGTTCGGCCCGCTGGGACGGCAGCGACCACTGGCCGTGCACGAAGCGAGCTTTGTCCGGGGCCTCACCGGCCGGCCGGTGAAGGTCAGCCTGCCAGGACCGTACCTGCTCACCCGGACGATGTGGATGGAGTGCGTCTCCGATCGCGCCTACCCCGGCCGTGAGGAGCTTGCCCGTGACGTGGTGCGCGTCCTGCGCGAGGAGGTGCACCACCTGCTCGCGGCCGGGGTCGCGCTCGTGCAGTTCGACGAGCCGGTGCTGACGGAGGTCGTGTACGGCCAGGCGGGGCGCGGCGGGCGTACGTTCATGTGCGGCGCCCTCGGCGACCGGGGCGGCACCGACGAGGA
>Ga0335072_10005596_pt1 | contig 18502 bp, 13 predicted proteins | sample Lox_Sample_21_FD_206725 | JGI IMG/M metagenome (GOLD analysis project Ga0335072, IMG submission 206725) | Soil microbial communities from Loxahatchee National Wildlife Refuge, Florida, United States - Lox_Sample_2.1 | ecosystem: Environmental > Terrestrial > Soil > Wetlands | place: USA... | reverse complement strand
GAGCCAGCCCTTCTTCCGCGGCTGGATGATGGGTGTGTCGCCGGTTTCCGGGCTTTCGCCCAGCGCGGCATTCTCGCGCAGGCGCTGCGCCTCCTTCTGGGGATCGACCACGATCCCTTGCGGTGATAACCGCTGCCAGAACAGCAACCGATCGACGAAGCTGTTGTTGGCTTGCTCGATGCGGGCGTCGGCATCGATCTTTGCGCGAATGGCGTTGGTGACCGGCGGCCCGGCTTGCTGGAGCAGGGCCTCCTGGCCCGCGCTTTCCGCGCCCTGACCCGCACTGAGCGCCGTCTGCGGCAAAAGCGCCGTTTCGGCCTGCCGCGACTCGGATTGCTCCATCGGACGCGGCGCCCCTGGACGTGGCGGGCGCAGCGCGAAATCGGGTGGCATGGAAAGCGGTGCCCGCGTCGTCACGGTAAATTCGTCAGGAGTGTCGCGCGTGAAGCCGAAGGTGCGCGACAAGGAGTCGCCATCGCCGCATGCCGCCAGCAGAAGCGAGCAGCCGGTAAGCACGGATGCGGCGAGCAAACGCCCGCGAAAACGTGAAGTCGCCATGCCACTCTTCCTACATGTGACGGGGCGTGTGTCGCAAGAGGCTGCGTGGGCGGGCGGAGGTTAAGAGACGCTCACGGAACCGCTGCCAGCCGGTACAGCATCTGGCGGCGCACGGAAGTATGCGCTGGCACCAGCGGATGGTCGAAGTCCGACATGTACTGCATTCCAACCCGCTGCATGACGCGACGTGAGGCTTGGTTCACCTCCGGATCGGCGCCGCGAGCAACGGCAGGTCGCTGTCACGCCGGGATGCAGGATCAGCCGCCCGGCATGGATGTTTCGGGCGATGTCACCGCTGGCGGATTGCCTCCGCCATGCGGCCAACGATCTGCCGTAGGATCGGTGCCGGCGTAGCGAAGTTCAGCCGGGCGAAGTCGGCGTATTTCGCGCCGAAGGTTTCGCCGAAATTCAGGCCGACGCGGGCCTTCTCCAGAAAGAATTGTCCGGCGGGCTGGCCGAGTTCCAGCGCAGAACAATCGAGCCAGGCGAGATAGGTCGCCTCCGGCAGCCGCAGCGTGACGCCTGGAAGAGCGGTGGGCAGCGTCCGCACCAGCCAATCCCGGTTGGCCTGGAGTTGCGCCACGATCTCCTCGAGCCAGGGCTGGCCGTCGTCCCAGGCGGCGACCGTGGCATCCACGCCGGTGACGCCGGGGGAACCCAGCAAACGGGCGGGAATCTGCTTGAAGAAGCGCTGCTTCAGGTCCGATGTGCCGAAATACATAACGGCACAGCGCAGCGCGGGAATGTTGAAGCTCTTGGTGGCGGAGGTGATGGTGATGGTGCGCGCGGCCATGTCCGGCGAGAGCGACGCCAACGGGATGTGCGTGCTGCCGGGATAGAGGATGTCGGCGTGGATTTCGTCCGACACCACAATCAGGTCATGTCGGTTTGCGAAGGCCGCCACTTGCTCCAGTTCCGTGCGGGTATAGGCGCGGCCGGTGGGGTTCTGCGGGTGGCAGAAAATCAGTACGCGGGCGCGGGGATCGGGGGCGGCATCATACGATTCGAGATGGAGCACCCAGCGCGTGCCGTTGTCGCGCATGTGGTTGGCGAGCAAGCGGCGGCCGGTGTCGTTGATGGCGGCCATGAAGGGCGGATAGGAGGGCAGCTGCAGCACCACCGCATCGCCCGGCTCGCTGAACGCCATGACGGAGGAGAAACTGGCCTGCACCAGGTCGCCGACCGGCACGGCATTGGCGGGATCGGTTTGCCAGCCGAAGCGGCTTTTCATGCGCCGGGTGAAGGCGGCAGCGAGGACACCGTCGCGCGCGGCGTAACCGTATTCCTGGTTGCGCGCGAGCGTTTCCAGCGCAGCCGAGACCGAGGGGGCGACGCCGAAATCCATGTCGGCGACCCAGGCCGGAAGAACATCGTCGGGGAACTTGTGCCACTTGTTGGTGCGACGCGAGCGCAGGAAAGAAATGTCGAAATCGGTGGCATTGCCGGCCATGCGGTGGGGTCTCCGGAGGGATCTGTCTGCGGCGCCGGGCGGGCGCTGCGTGGCGGGAATAGCACTGGGGGGCGCAGGCGGCGAGGTGGGGAGACTTCGCATCCGCGAAGTGCGGCCTGGCAGGCTGCCGGACTCAACGGCACGCGCCGGCGGCACTGAAATCGCAACGTCGTTTCGCGCAACACCCGATGCCGTAAATGAGCAATTTCCGCTCGACCGGCCTGGAGGACCGATCTCCTGATGCTGCGGTCGATGAACGACCGGCTGCCGGAACGGCATGTGGCGCGGTTCATCGTTGAGGTGGTGGAGGGTCTGAACCTTCGGGGATGAGCGGCGGCTATTTGATTCCGCTGGTCGGTATTGGCGTGCACATCGAGCCCGAGGGTGGGCTGTGATCAGACATGCCGTAGCTGCCGCGCACGGCATCCAGCCCGGTGGTGCAAGCTTGTTCAGTGTCGGCGGCAAAAAAATGCCCACCAGCCGGTTAAAATGTTTGACAGGACGTTAGTTTCCATCTATAACAGCACAATGGCAGCAGCACTTCTCATTCCACGCCGTTCTACCCAGTCCCAAGGGGCTGGTTCGCGCCTTCTCCGCCGCCTCGGCGGCGCAGTGCGCAACGTCATCGCAGGCAGCCTTACTCTGGCCGGCGGCGAGCGGCGCCTGGCCGCATCGCGACCTCGCATCGGCCATGCCGCGGCCCGAAATGCCGGTGCGCGCCCCGCGCCCGAGCATGCCCCTCGCGCGCGCCGGCCGCGTAGTGCGCCGCCCGCCTCGCCACCCCGGCCTTCCCGCTTCGGGTGGCTGGCAGGATTGTTTCGCCGCCGCACCGCGCCGCTGAGCCTTGTGCATCTCCTCGACGCCCCCGACGCCCCTTTCACCCCGGAGGAATTTCCCGGCCTCGACCCCGAACTCTGTGAAATCCTCAACACCCCGCTCGAGGACTGCGATCCCGATACCCTGCGCCACTTGTTCGCCGCATTCGCCAGGACCATCGCCGATCTCATGCCCCCCGAGGCGGGCCGGACGGATGTCCAGGCGCTGATTTCCACGCTTTGGGACCGTTTCGTCATCCCGCTCGATGGAGCCTGGACGGATGTCCCGGCAGGCGCGGCGCAGGATGCACCGCCGTCCACCCCGATGCCGACAATCCCGCCCGCGCCGGTGGTCTCGCCGGACAGGCTGCCGCAGGCGTCGTCCGTCATGCCGGACGTCTCACCGGACCTGCTAACGGAAACGCCGCCACTCGCGCCCATCGAAGCGTTCCCGGGCGCACCCCTCGTATCGCCGCCACGTCTGCCCGCGCCACAAGCGGCAGACCCGCCGCGTCACCCTCACGGCACGATCGCCGCTACCAACCGAAGCGCCGCGCCAGAAGCCGCCATCTTCCCCGGCCCCATCCCGCCACGCGATTGCTCCGCACCGAACCGCCATTTATTTTTGTATCGAATCGGACGGGCATTACACCGCGCCCATCGGAACGTCGGCTGCCCGCACTCATGTCTCAGCCGTTTCCTGCTCGATAATCAGCCGCTACGGCACTGCTATTACGCCGCCCGCGCCAGTCCGGCCTGAGCCACCATCGGCTATAATGAAACGATATCCGAACAATGCCCGGGGCCGCCATGCGGCAGTCCCGCCATCCGGATTCGTGTCATCGCCGCAGCCGGCCGCGCGGCGCAAAACCTGCAGAGAATCTAATTCAAATGAACCCAACTGGGCCACAGCAATGCTTATGACGCCGACACGATGCCGAAGCCAGCTGATATGCACCGATCAATATGAGGGAGCCGCAATTGATCGGGTCGGCACGCAACATCAGCGTTCATCTGCGGCGAACCATTCTTGCGCCTCGAGGCCCGGTCGCCTCGAAGGCATCCGAACCATTCGTGCCGCCCGCACTGGCGAAAAGGCCCCACACAGATGCTTCGATGCTGTTGGCAGTTTCGAGGCCAACCCAACGTGCGGCAGCAAGCCCAGCGATGCGAACCCAGGCAAGTGCGGATGCGGAACCCGGCACAGTCACCGCCGCGCAGCGGCAGTGTTCCGGCTACCGCGATTCCAACCCTGCCAGGGAAAAGCGCCGGCCGGCCACGGGCGGCTGGACGCGTCAGGAAGCCAGGCCTGCCAACGCCGCGCGCAGGTCCGGAATCCCGTCACCCGTCTCGCTGCTGGTCGCCAGCACGTCGGCCAGAGCCGCAGCATGCGTGCGAGCCAACCGCTGCGCCTCCTCCACCTTGCGTGCCAGTGCCGGCGGCTTCATCGCATCGATTTTCGTCAACACGATCTGAAACGCGACCGCCGCCCGATCCAGCAATTCCATCACCGCGGTATCGGCCGGCTTGATTTCGATGCGCGCATCCAGAAGCAGCATCACGCGCCGCAGCGTGGGCCGGCCGCGCAGGTAATCGAACATCAGCCCCTGCCAGTCGGCCTTCACCTCCTGTGGGGCGCGCGCATAGCCATAGCCCGGCATGTCCACCAGCATCAGCCGGCCGTCGAGATCGAAGAAGTTGAGCTGCCGCGTGCGTCCCGGAGCGGCGGAGACCCGTGCCAGCGCGTGCCGTCCGGTCAGCGCATTCAGCAGCGACGATTTTCCCACGTTGGACCGGCCGGCGAAGGCCACCTCGGGTCCGGCCGGCGGGCGCAGATGGTCCAGTCCCTGCGCCGCATGAACGAAGCGGCACGGCGCCGCGAACAAGACACGGCCGGCTTCGAGTTCCTCTGGCGATGGTAAGGCCGCAGCGACCAGCGCTCCCGTCACGTCCTCGCCAATCCCGGCCGGGTAAGCTGCGTGCGGCGCATGATCAGCCATTGCTGGCCGACCGAGCACAGATTGTTCCAGGTCCAATAGATCACCAGCCCGGCCGGGAAATTCGCCAGCATGAACATGAAGATCAACGGCATGAACTGGAACAGTTTGGCCTGCATCGGATCGGGCGGCGGAGGGTTCAGCTTCTGCTGCAGGAACATCGTGCCGCCCATGATCAGCGGCCAGGCGCCCAGGTGGAACCAGGGCGAGAACTGCGCCGGATTGAACGGGATCAGACCGAACAGATTGAAGATGTTGGTGGGATCCGGCTGCGACAGGTCGTGGATCCAGCCGAAGAACGGTGCCTGCCGCATCTCGATCGTGGTGAAGATCACGACATAGAGCGAGATGAACACCGGAATCTGCACCAGCATCGGCAGGCAGCCGGAGGCCGGGTTTATCTTCTCCACCCGGTACATCGCCATCATTTCCTGCTGCAGCTTCTGCGGATCGTCCTTCAGCCGCTCGCGCAACGCCTGCATCTTCGGTCCGAGCAATCGCATCTTGCTCATCGACCGGTAGGAGTAATTCGCCAACGGGAAGAACAAAATCTTCACGCAGGTCGTGAAGGCGATGATCGCGAGGCCGAAATTGCCAAGCAGGTTGTTCAGCCAGTCCAGGCAATAGAAGATCGGCCGGGCAAGCAGGTAGAACCAGCCGAAATCCACCGCCTTGCCGAAATACGGAATATGGTACGCGGACTGGTAGTGGTCCAGCAGCGTCAGCACCTTGGCGCCGGCGAAGGTGTGCCAAGGCAGGCTCGCCGTGGCGCCGGCCGCGACGGTGGTCGGATCCTGGGCGATGAAACCCACCTGGTAATCGCCCTGGCCTTCGTCGATGTAGCGGAAGGTCAAATGCATCGGCACCGATTGCTCCGGCACCAGCGCAGTCAGCCAGTATTTGTCGGTGATGCCGGCCCATCCGCCGGCCGATGTCTCGTTATAAGCGACGCCCTCGTGGTTCTTGGCGTCCGACTTCACCGTCGCATACGTCATGCTGTGCAGCGTGCCCTTGGCGACGCCGGTCAGCCCCTCGCTGACCCCGCCATACAGCGTCGTGAAGCCCTCGTTCTTCGGCGTGTAGTCGCGGCGCACGCGCGCCCAGGGAAACAGCTGCACCGGCTGGCCGGAGGCGTTCTTCACCGCCTGGGTGACGCCGAACATGTAGTTGTCATCGACCATGAGCGAGAGCTCGAAGGTCAGCCCCTGGCCATTGTCCCACGACAGCGTCACCGGACGGCCGGGGCTCAGCGTATCGGCCGAGGCATGCCAGACCGTGTCGGCGTCCGGCACCTTGATGGGGCTGCCCGGTTCGGTGGCCCAGCCATACTGGATGTAATACGGCGTCGACGTGGACAGCGGGGCCAGCAGTTGCACATGCGGCGCATCCGGCGCCAGCGTCTCGCGGTAATCGTTCAGCGTCAGGTCGTCGATCCGCGCGCCAAGCAAGCTGATGGACCCTGTCAGGCTCGGCGCCGCGATCTTCACGCGGGGGACGTTCTTCGGAGCGGTCTCCGCCCCGGCCGGAGCAACCGCGGCGGTCTGCGCGGGAGCGGGAGTCGCGGTGCCCGGGTGCTGGTTAGTCACAACATGGGCCGGAGGCGGCGCGGGCGGGTGCGGCAAATGCGGCGCGATGAAGTACTCGAAGCCAAGCAGGATCGCGATCGACAACGCAATGGCAAGGATAAGACGCTGCTGGTCCATCAAACCCTCTTGCTGTCGCCTGCCGGTGTGGCAGGCGGTACCGGATCATAGCCGCCATCGCACCATGGATTGCAGCGCAGGATGCGCCAGCCCGCCAGCCCGCCGCCGCGCAGGGCGCCATGGGTGCGGAAGGCCTCGATCGCGTAGTCGCTGCAACTTGGCCAGAAGCGGCAGTTTGCGCCGATCACCGGCCGGATCGTCCACTGATAGGCGCGCACGGCGCCCACCGCGGCGCGGGCTGCTGGCGTCATCGCACGCCCGCCTTCGCCAGGGCCCTTTCGAAATCCGCTTGCAGGGCGGCGAAATCGCGTCCGCGTGTGGCGTCACGGCCGATCAGCACAAGGTCGAAGCCGCTGACCGGCTGTTCGCGCAGCATCAGACGGGCGGCTTCCTTCAGACGGCGGCGGGTGCGGTTACGGATCACGGCGTTGCCGACCTTCTTCGTCACAGTAAAGCCCAACCGGGCCGGGGCATTATCGCCCCGCGGCAACGCCTGCAGCACCACGCCCGGCGTCGCCGCCTTGCGGCCCTTCGCGGCGACAAGTAGGAACTCGGCGCGGCGCTGCAAATGGGTTGGACGAGCGCGGGTCGGCATCGAGGCCTCCTGTCGGTCCGGGGCCATGGTTGCCCGTGCCCACAAGAGGCTTTCAGGCGGACAGGCGCTTGCGGCCCTTCGCCCGGCGGCTGGCCAGCACCTTGCGCCCGCCGACAGTCGCCATGCGGGCGCGGAACCCGTGCCGGCGCTTCCGGACCAGCTTCGACGGTTGATAGGTGCGCTTCACGTACTGCTCTCTCTCAGGTCGGGGTCATGCAGGCGCCGCCGCTATGTGGCGGTGGTCCGTCGCAGGGGGCGGCTTATAGGGGTGGGGCCAGAAGGCGTCAATGCGCGCGCGAGTTTTCGCGCCGGGTCAGTCCTCCAGTGTGAACCCGGCTTTCAGCGTGACCTGGTAACGCTCGACTTTTCCACGCTCGACGCTGCCGCGGATCTGGCCGACTTCGAACCAACTGAGATGCCGCAGCGTGGTCGCGGCCCGGGCGATGGCGTTTTCGATCGCCTCGGAGAGGCTGGTTTCCGACGTGCCGACAAGTTCGACGACTTTGTACACCGGTTCGGTCATGGACGGGTCTCCGCGAGTTTGCGGCCTACACGAAACCCGGCGGAACGGCACGCCGGTTCATGCGAGCTTCCAGTCTGGCGAACGCTCAAGGCGATCTGTCGTTCCGGGCGTACCAGGCTGTTTCGCTCAGCATTGCGTGCTGGCGGACCAGCCCATATCTGCAAGGCGATATTCCGCCGCGGCGTTGCCAGGCTGCGCGCGACCAGCCTGATCAACTGGCCCTGGTCAACTGGCCCGGGCCGCGCAGTTCGGTTTGGCCGACACGCTCTTCACCTGCCTGCGCACCGTCTCGGTGCGGACCCCGCGGGCAGGCTGATGGGCGCCCAATGCAATATCCGGCGCGCTGATTTGGCAGCAAACATTTTCGGTGGAGAGCAACTTACGATCTTGCAATACACGACATAGAAAACACCGTGGCGGTTGATAAGCAATAAGATCGGAGACTGTGGCGCAACGGACGCCCGAAGCTGATCAAAAGCCGAATCGGCAGCTTGCCAGTTTGCCGGACACGACCCGGCGCTTGCCGCGGCGAGGGTCATGCCCCCGAGGTCCGGACTGGCTTATCGCCGTTTCGCTGTATCGGTGCCGTGATGAACACCCCGTATGGCGCACTGGAAGTCCTTCATTTTCCAGCGGCCTCCGGGTTACAATTGCGGCACCGCCGAAGGTTGCGAATCGCATGGCCGTCCACAGTTCCGTTGAAGCCCGCCGTTTCGTCTCTCCCGCCTTGCGTGCGCTAATGAGCCGTCGCACCGGGGAACTGGTCGCCCTGCTGCTTGGGCTCATCGGCCTGGCTTTGCTGGTGGCCCTTGCGAGCTACGACCCGCGCGACCCATCGTTCAACACGGCCACCAACCGGCCTGTCACCAACCTGGCCGGCAGCGTCGGGGCGAGCCTCGCCGATGTTTTGCTCCAAGGCTTCGGGGTTGCGGGCCTGCTCCCCGGGATCGCGCTGCTGGCCTGGGCGTGGCGGATCGGCTCGCACCAGGGTCTGGGCAGCGTGGCTGGACGGCTCGCGGCATTGCTCGCATCCCTGCCGCTACTGGCTGGAGTCCTGGCGGCATTTGCCCCCCACGCCGTTGCCTGGCCGACGGTCGCGGGACCTGGAGGCGCCATCGGGTCCCTACTGGCAACCGCGGCTCTGGGCGCCGGGCAAGCCTGGTTCGGGCCATTCGGGATGATGGCCGCCTGGCTGGCGGGACTCATCGCGGCGGTGGCGTTGGTGCCGCTCGCGCTGGGGCTTTCGGCCGGCGAGTGGCACGCGGGCTGGCGCTTCGCCGGGCGCTCGGCGCGGCTGTCCTTGGCGGGCGGGCGCGGCGCCACCAGGTTCATGGTCCGGGGTGTGGGCGGCGTGAGCAATGCCTCCGGCTGGATGAAGCAGGCGCTGGCGCGGACGCCCGGCCTGGATGAGCCGCCTGAGCCCACCACCGTCGTGCGGCGCGATCCCGTCTCGCCGTCTCGCACAGCGGCGCCGGCGCCAGATGCGATGGCCGCGGTTGCCTCGATCCACGCCGCCCGCGCCCCCACCCCGGCGATGCGCAAGCCGCAGCAGCAAAGCCTGCCGCTACAGGACGCCGCCTGGCAGTTCCCCTCGCTCGATCTGCTGAAGCAGCCGCCCGCCCGCGCCACGACCGGACCGTCAGAGGAGGCGCTGCAAGCCAACGCCCGCCTGCTGGAGACTGTGCTGTCGGATTACGGCGTGCAGGGCAGCATCGTGGAAATCCGCCCCGGCCCGGTGGTGACGCTGTACGAACTGGAACCTGCCCCGGGGATCCGCAGCGCCCGCGTGATCGGCCTGGCGGACGACGTGGCGCGGTCCTTGTCGGTCACGGCGGTGCGCATTGCTACCGTGCCGGGGCGCAACGTGATCGGCATTGAGGTGCCGAACGCGAAACGGGAGACCGTGTTCCTGCGCGAACTGCTGTCGTCCGAGGAGGTGCAGAAGAACGCTGGCCGGCTGACCCTGGCACTGGGCAAGGACATCAGCGGCGCGCCGGTCGTGGCGGACCTCTCGCGCATGCCGCACCTGATGATCGCGGGCACCACCGGGTCCGGCAAGTCGGTGGGTGTGAACGCGATGATTCTGTCCCTGCTGTATCGGCTGTCGCCCGACCAGTGCCGGCTGATCCTGATCGACCCGAAAATGCTGGAACTGTCCACGTATGAGGGCATCCCGCATTTGATGGCTCCCGTCGTGACCGAGCCCGCCAAGGCGGTGACCGCGCTGAAATGGACCGTGCGCGAGATGGAGCGGCGGTACCGCGCCATGAGCCAGCTCGGGGTGCGCAATCTGACCGGCTACAACGACCGCGTGGCCCAGGCGCGGTCCAAGGGTGAGGTGGTGACGCGCCGGGTGCAGACCGGGTTCGATCCGGATACTGGGCGGCCGACGTTCGAGGACGTGCCGCTGGCGTTGGAACTGCTGCCTTTGATCGTGGTGGTGGTGGATGAGATGGCGGACCTGATGATGGTCGCCGGCAAGGAAATCGAGGCCGCAGTGCAGCGCCTGGCGCAGATGGCTCGGGCGGCGGGGATCCACGTGATCATGGCGACGCAGCGGCCGTCGGTCGATGTGATCACCGGCACCATCAAGGCGAATTTCCCGACACGGATTTCGTTCCAGGTGATTTCGAAATTCGATTCGCGGACGATCCTGGGAGAGCAAGGGGCGGAACAATTGCTGGGCATGGGCGACATGCTGTTCATGCAAGGCGGTGGCCGGATTCAGCGCGTGCACGGGCCGTTTGTTTCGGATGAGGAAGTCGAATCGGTCGTGGCGTTCCTGCGCGAGCAAGGGGAGCCGGCCTATGTGGAAGATGTGACGGAACCGGCCGAGGGGGACGCCGCGTCTGGCGGCGCGTTGTCGGGTGGTGGGGATCTTTTTGGCGACACCGGCGGGGGGGAGCGGGGGCTGTACGACCAGGCAGTCGGGGTGGTGTCGCGGGAGGGGAAGGCCTCGACGTCGTTTATCCAGCGGCATTTGAATATCGGCTACAACCGGGCGGCCAAGCTGATCGAGCAGATGGAGAAGGAGGGGGTGGTCGGACCGGCGAATCACGTGGGGAAGCGGGAAGTCCTGGTGCGGCGAACAGGTGGGGATGAGGAGGATTGACGCTGCCTACCGGTAGCGCCGCGCGCTGACGGAGGGGTCAATCGCCTGAGAGTGGCTGTGAGGGGCCACTCGCCGCCGCCGGGCTTTGGGATCATCACCCACCGCCTGGCATCGATACGCCTTCGTTCGCAACTCCTCGCCAAGCCGGATCAGCCAGTCCTCCAGCCCCGCAGGTTCGATCTTCTCGAACGTCGTTCCATCCACACCCGGGGCGCCTTGGTTGGCACGGGCCAGGTCTCATACGCGTGGCGTAGGTTGAGCCGCGAAGCGGATCAACCGGTCCGCCTGACCTTGTCGTAGAGCAGGTAGAACCGGAAGTCCGGCTCGGCCTTCGCCTTGCCATAGAGTTTCCTCTGCAGAGTCCGGATTGCGTCAGGTGTTCGCAGGCTTGCCACCAATCACCCCACCTCGTCTGCTTCGAAAACGTACCAGAGGTCAGGATCCTTCCCTCAACCGGCGTTACCCGGCTTCAGCGGTACTATGACCCTGTCCGACTCCCGAATGGACCGGTACCTTGCAGCACCGTTGAGGCCGCTACCCTCACCTTTTGCGGATCTCCCCCAATTACCTGGCTGGCTGTCTCGACGTGCGATGTCCATTACCCCGGCGGACCGATCCAGGTGCATCTGTCGGCTGCTTCCCAAGACCGTGCTGCCTTACCCGTTCTCCGGGCGTGTCGGCGTCAACAACGTCCCTTTCGAGACCTGCTCAGACTTCACGCGCGTTACCGCCCATCGATTTGCTCGACCACCCGAAGAGGCCTTTGTCGCAGGGCTTCTATCCAGCCGGTTACCCGACCAAACCGCCTGCCAGCTACCGGGCCAACCGACTGTTACCCGGATGAGACTTGCACTCACTAGCCAGCCACGCTTTTGGGGCGCACCAGATTTCACAGATTACGCGGAGCAAGATCGGGGATCAGCTAAAGCTGTCCAGTGGACTGCGAGCGCCAGCCCTGACAGGGCCAATTTTCATTCGAGCCTTCTTCTGTGCAATTTAGTGCAATCTATGAAATCTTTGGTGAACTGGCTCAACTTTGCCGCATACGCGCACTAGCGCGGCACCGTTTGCCCCAATCGTTCGGCTGATCACCGTGACGATCAGAGGCATACGCGATTACCTTACGTTTTGCCCGGGAACAGGGGCGGGCGGCGGTGAACTTTCGCGGTGCAGGCTCGCCCTTGGCTGGGTGTCGTCAGGCGATCACCTTCGCCTCCCGCAACTCGCCAATTGTCTCCACGTCCAACCGGAGCAATCCGCGCAACACCTCGTCCGTGTGCTGCCCTGGCGCCGGCACCGGCCCGACGCGGCCCGGCGTGCGCGACATCTTCACCGTCACCCCCGGCACATACATCTCGCCCGCGGCCGCATCTTCCATCTTCACCAGCATCTCGCGTTCCCACACATGCGGGTCCTGCGCGACCTGTGGAATCGTCCGCACCGGCGCCACCGGCACGCCGGCATTCATCAGCACCTGGCAGATTTCTTCCACGCCGCGGTCTACGCACCACGCCTCTACTGCCCGCCGCGCATCGGTGCGGCCCTGGCCGCCGGTCAGCAATTCAGCCTCGCCCGCGGTCGCCCCTTCGGAGACCAGCGCCATCAACCGCGCCGCCATCTCCCGTCCCGCGGCCGATATCACCACCCAGCCATCCCTGGCGCGATACGGTGGACGCCCGCCCTCGCCCCCTTCCTCCCCGGTGGCGAGATAGTAAGACGTCGGAATCTCTACCATCGTCAAAGCCGAATCGAGCAAGCAGCAATCGACAAGCTGGCCCTCGCCGGTGCGATCGCGGTGACGAAGCGCGGCCAATGTGCCGATGGTAGCGTGCAGTGCGGTATAGCGATCCACCACGGAAGACGCGGTCCCCAGCGGCCGGCCCACCGGCTGACCGGTCAGCGTCATCAGCCCGCTCATCGCTTGCCCCAGCGGGTCGAACGCCGGCCGATCGCGATACGGGCCGTACTGACCGAACCCGGACACCGACACCAAGATAATGTCGGGCTTCAGTGCCCGCAGCGCATCGTACCCGAACCCCATCGCATCCATCGTGCCGGGCCGGAAATTTTCTAGCACCACGTCCGCCGTCTTCACCAGCGCGGCGAAGATGTCCTTGCCACGCGGATGCCGCAGGTCGAGGCAGATGCTGCGCTTGCCGCGGTTATAGACGCTGAAATACACGCTCTGCCCGCGCACCATGGGCGGATGGCGCCGCGTTTCTTCGCCGCCGATTCGCTCGATCTTGATCACGTCCGCCCCAAGATCGGACAGGATCATGCCGCCGCGCGGCCCGGCCTGGTAGCGCGCCAGTTCCAGCACCCGAACGCCTTCAAGACTTTGCGTCATGTTGTCCTCCCTTCACTGTGTCATTGCGAGGAGCGTAGCAACGAAGCAATCCCTGTCACGCATGCAAGGACGGTCCCGAACGTTGTGATGAACGAAGATGCTTCGTCGCTACGCTCCCCGCAATGACAAAAAATTCTAATACGATCGCGGCATCCCCAGCACGTGTTGCCCGACATAGCCCAGGATCAGGTTCGTCGAGATCGGCGCAATCTGATAGATCCGAGTCTCGCGCCACTTGCGCTCGATCTCGTACTCCCGGGCATATGAAAACCCGCCGAAAGTCTGCATCGCAGTTTCCGCCGCCTTCCAGCACGCCTCGCTCGCCAGCAGCTTGGCGATGTTGGCGTCCGCCCCGCACTCCCTGCCGTCATCGAACAATGCGGCAGCGCGCCGGCAGATCATATCGGCCGCCTCCAACTCCGCCCAGGCGCGAGCAATCGGGAACTGCACGCCCTGGTTCCGTCCGATCGGGGCCCCAAACACCACGCGATCCTTCGCGTATTGCGTCGCCTTTTGCACGAACCAGCGCCCGTCACCGACGGCCTCGCTCGCAACCAGGATGCGCTCGGCGTTCATGCCATCCAGGATATAGCGGAACCCCCGCCCCTCTTCGCCGATCAGGCTGTCGGCGGGAATCCGGAAATTATCGAAGAACACTTCCGTGGTATTGTGGTTGATCATCGCCTTGATCGGACGGATCTCCAGCCCCTTGCCCTGGTTCCTCGCACTCAGATCGACCAGGAAAACGGAAAGCCCATCGCTGCGCCGCTTCACCTGATCCACCGGCGTGGTGCGCGCCAGCAGCAACATCATGTCCGAATACAACGCCCGCGACGTCCAAACCTTTTGCCCGTTCACCACATACGAATCGCCATCGCGCACCGCGCGAGTCTTCAACTGCGTCGTATCCGACCCGGTGGTAGGCTCCGTCACGCCGAACGCCTGCAAGCGGATGCGCCCCGAGGCGATCTCCGGCAAATAACGCCGCTTCTGCGCCTCGCTGCCATGCCGCAGCAGGGTGCCCATGATGTACATCTGCGCATGGCCCTGGCTGGCGGTGCAGCCGCTGGCATTGATCGCTTCCAGAATCACTGCCGCCGCGCGCAGCGGCAGCCCCGACCCGCCGTACTCCTCCGGTATCAGTGCACCCAGAAAGCCCGCCTGCGTCAGCTCATTGATGAATTCAGTCGGATATGCCTCATTCTCCTCCAATCCGCGCCAGTAACTACCCGGATAACGCGCGCAGATGCGGCGCACGGACTCGCGCAGCTCAATAAAGTCCTCGCCCGCCGGCACCATCGTCAGATCCGACATCGCCTGCCCTCCCCATGGCATCCGGGCCACGCTGCCCAAGCACCCGGGCGGCGTCAATTCAGATGCTCGCGCAACGTCCACACGGCTGCTAATCCCCGCCGCAATGCGCATTCTGTTCATTACGTCGAACCGGCTCGGCGACGCCGTGCTCTCCACCGGCTTGCTCCACCATTTGATCGATGAGCGCCCGCAAGCGCATTTCACCATCGCCTGTGGTCCGGTGGCCCAGGGCGTGTTCGCACGCATGCCGAACCGCGAGCGCACCATCGTGCTGGACAAGCGTCCCTACCGCCTGCACTGGCCGGACCTTTGGTTCGAAACGGTCACCACCATCTGGGATCTCGTAGTGGACATCCGCGGCTCTGCCATCGCATGGATGATACCGGCGCGGCGCCGTGCGGTGATGCGGTCGCGCACCGGCCCGAAGATCGCGCAGCTCGCCGCGCTCCTGCGGTTGGATCCCCCGCCGCTACCCATGACGTGGACAGCGCCTGAGGACCAGACGCGCGCCGCCACGCTGCTGCCGGCGGATCGGCCCGTGATCGCGCTCGCCCCCACCGCCAACTGGCGACCGAAAGTCTGGCCGCCCGAACGTTTCGCGGCGCTTTTCCACGAACTCACCGCCGGCCCGTTACCAGGCGCCATTCCCGCGGTATTTGCCGGCCCCGGCCATCGGGAACGCGAAATGGCGTCGCCCTTGCTGGCGGCACTGCCGGAATCGATCGACCTGACCGGCCAGCTCAGTGTCCCCGAGGCCGCCGCCTGCCTCGCGCGAACAGCGTTGTTCGTCGGTAACGATTCCGGCCTGATGCATCTCGCCGCCGCCGCCGGCGCCCCGACGCTCGGCTTGTTCGGCCCGACCGATGCGGCGGAATACGCCCCCTCCGGCCGACGTACCGCCGCGGTCATCGCGCCAACGCTGCAGATGCAGGATCTGTCCGTGGTACAGGCCTTCACCGCCGCCGCAGATTTGCTTCGGCACTAATACCACCGCCCGGAAGGCCGGCTCGTTGCAAGACCGTGCGTGACGCCTGTGAGGCTTGCTCAGACTTCGCGCGCGTTATCGCCTATCGTGTTGGACGGCTCGCGTTTGCTCGAGCTGTTGCTGGCAGCCACCAAGCGGCGCAACACCGCGTATGTGCTTAAGGAGACGTTTGGCCACTGCGTGCCACGCTTCTTAGAGAACTGCAAGGCGAGTCTGAAATGGCAGCAGCTCAAGCCAATTGAGCAATTTGCCACGATGGTCGACCGGCATCGGGACGACATCGCTGCTTACTGTCTGCCGGAAAAGAAATCTCGCTGGGGTTCGTTGAGGTGCCATCCGCGTTCATCTGCAGTTACAATAATACTTATTCCGTATCCGTCATGGCGTAGCCGCGGACAAACCACATAATCGCTTTGCGTGGTTGCCGCAGAACCGTCACCATGCAACGTACGCAACACCCAACGACGAGGATGAGGTCGCGATGCGCTCCCGATCCCCAGTGGCGGTGCGAAGCCTGCCACGCCGCGCCCTTCTGGCCACCTCGGCTGCGACCCTTGTGGCCCCAGGCATCGCGCGTGGGCAGGCCAGCCGAGTCCTGAAATTCATCCCACAATCGGATCTTTCGGTGCTCGATCCCATCTGGTCGCAGGCCTATGTCGTGCGCAACCACGCCATGATGGTGTTCGACACGCTGTACGGCCTGGACGGCACCTATCGTCCGCAGCCGCAAATGGCAGCCGGGCATCGCGTCGAAGATGACGGCAAGACCTGGCTGATCTCGTTGCGCGACGGGCTGATCTGGCATGATGGCGAGAAGGTCCTGGCGCGGGACTGCGTGCCCAGCATCCGCCGCTGGGGCGCGCGCGACAGTTTCGGCCAGTCGCTGATGGCCGTCACCGATGCGTTGGATTCGCCTGATGACCGCACCATCCGCTTCCGCCTGAAGCGTCCGTTTCCGCTGCTTCCCGCGGCGCTTGGCAAGGCCGGTTCCAATGTCTGTGTGATGATGCCGGAGCGGCTGGCGAACACCGATCCGTTCAAGCAGGTGACAGAAATGATCGGTAGCGGTCCGTTTCGTTACATTGCGAAGGAGCGCGTACCCGGTTCGCTGAGTGTGTATGAACGCAACGCCGCTTATGTACCGCGACCGACTGGCACGCCGAGTTTTATCGCCGGGCCGAAGATCGTGCATGTCGACCGAGTCGAATGGCACGTGCTGCCCGATCCCACCACCGCGGTTGGCGCGATGCAGGCGGGCGAGCAGGATTGGTGGGAGGCGCCGACTTTCGATCTGCTGCCCCTGCTGCGGAAGTCGAAGAACCTGACCGTGCCGCCGCCGAATCCTCTGGGGTTCCTGGGCGGCTTGCGGTTCAACTGCCTGCAGCCACCGTTCGATAATCCCGCGCTGCGGCGCACATTGCTCGGTGCCGTGAACCAGCAGGATTACATGATTGCCGCGGCCACGACGGATCCGCGGAACTGGCGCATAGGTGTCGGGGTGTTCTGTCCGCAATCGCCGATGGCGAGTGATGCGGGAATGTCGGTGTTGACGGGCCCACGGGATATGGGTGCGGTGAAGCGGGCGGTCGCCGCTTCCGGCTATAAGGGCGAAAAGGCGGTGGTACCGGTGCCTTCCGATTTTCCCAATCTGCGCGCGCTGGCGGATGTCGGCATCGACATGCTGCAGAAGGCGGGTATCAATGCACAGCCGCGCTACACCGACTGGGGCAGCATGCTGCAGACTCTGGCGAAAATGGATCCGGTGGAGCAGGGCGGCTGGAGCGCGTTCTTTACCTACTGGTCCGGCCTCGATCAGTTCGATCCCGCGGTGCATGTTTGGATACGGGGCAACGGCAAGGCGGCGGCACGCGGCTGGCCGACCAGCCCGAAGCTGGAAGAACTGCGCAATGCCTGGCTGCAGGCGGACGACCCCGCGGTGCAGAAGCGGATCGCCGAGGACATCCAGCGGCAGGTATTCGTGGACGTGCCGTATATCCCGCTGGGGCAGATCCTGCCCACCTGGACCTATCAGCGCATCGTCGCGGACGTGTTGCAAGGCTACGCATTGTTCTGGAACGTGCGGAAGGCGTAGGCACAGCGCAGGTACTGCCGCCTACCGCACGCGGTAGAGCACGACCCGCTCGCGTTCCTCGGCCTGCAATCTTGTACGCACTCGCAACAGGTCCTTCCACGCCAGATAGCCTACGAGTGCCCGGTCTTCTCGCGACACCACCGGCATGTGCGCGACATTGGCGCGCGACATGCGTTCGATCACCGAATCCAGGTATTCGTCCGGATAGGCGACGACGGTATCGCTCGCGGCCAGCAACGTTCGCAACGTGGCGCTGCGGCTCTTCCCGGCGCGGCGCCAGTGCAGGACAGCCGGAGGGTCCACCACGCCAAGCACGCGACGTTGCGCATCGACCACGGGGAAGCTTGGATGATACGTATCGGGGTCGGTCAGGAAGGCAGCGAGTTCGTGCAGGGTCATGCTGTCGGGCACGGTCTGCACGTCGGTTGCCATGATCTCGCGCACGCGGGTCAGCACGAACGGATCGACGCGGTATTCCCGGGCCAAATGATGGCCGCGGCGCGCGACCTTCTCTGTCAGGATCGAGCGGCGCATCAGCAGCACGGTCACAAGATGCGCGGTGGCGCAGGCGGTGATCAGCGGCAGCAGGATGTGGGTATTGCCGGTCAGTTCCACGGCGAAGAACGTCGCGGTCAGGGGCGAGCGCATGGTGCCACCCATGGTCGCGCACATGGCGAGCAGCGCCCAGAATCCGGGGCTGGCCGGCGGCAGGATGTGCGCCATGGCGGCGCCGAGGCCGCCGCCGATGATCAGCAGCGGCGCCAGCACGCCGCCTGAGGTGCCGGAGCCCAACGCGACCGCCCAAATGGTGGTTTTCACCACCAGCAGCAGCATGGCGCCGGTGGCCACGACATGGCCCTGCAACATCTGCGCGATGTTGTAATAGCCGACGCCAAGTGCACGCGGGTCGATCAGGCCGCCGATGCCGACAACCAGTCCGCCCAGCATCGGCCACCACATCCAGTGGATCGGCAGTTTGAGGAAGCCGTCCTCGCAGGCGTAGACAAGCTG
>Ga0335072_10005595_pt1 | contig 18506 bp, 12 predicted proteins | sample Lox_Sample_21_FD_206725 | JGI IMG/M metagenome (GOLD analysis project Ga0335072, IMG submission 206725) | Soil microbial communities from Loxahatchee National Wildlife Refuge, Florida, United States - Lox_Sample_2.1 | ecosystem: Environmental > Terrestrial > Soil > Wetlands | place: USA... | reverse complement strand
AGCTACATATCTCGTCTACTTTCTCGGATTCTCGCCCGGCTTTGCCTACATGGGAGGATTACCTGAAAAGCTGCGCACACCGCGGCTGGCCACGCCGAGAATTCGCGTCGCGGCGGGATCGGTCGGTGTCGCGGGCGAGCAGACTGGCATATACCCGGTCGATTCTCCCGGGGGATGGCGGCTCATCGGGCGCACTCCGGTGCGAGTGTTCGACGCATCGGCGAATCCGCCAACGCTTTTGCTGCCCGGAGATGTCGTGCGATTCGCGCCCATTTCTCGGGCATCCTTCGAACAAACGCTGAAGGCGCAGTCGGCCTAGAAAAAATGTCCATCCTCGTCAAAGACCCGGGCTTTGCGACGACGGTGCAGGACCTTGGCCGGTACGGTTACTCTCACCTGGGCATCTCGCCTGCGGGAGCGGCAGATTCGTTGTCGTTCCGGATCGCGAATCTCGTGGTCGGCAATGATGAGAATGCTCCCGCGCTGGAGATGACGCTGACTGGAGCGACTTTGCAGTTTGAGGAACCTGCGATCATTGCTATTACGGGAGCGGAATGCAGCGTTGAGGCTGACGGGCGTCGCGAGGATCGCGCGCAGTCAATCCAATTAGAGGCGGGCTCGCTGGTGAAAATCGGGCACATCGCGCTTGGCGCCCGCGCTTATCTTGCGGTGCAGGGAGGAATCGACGTTCCGCTTGTGATGGGGAGCGCCTCGACACATCTGAGCGCGAGATTTGGCGGGTTGGAGGGGCGGTCGCTGCGCAGAGGCGACCGCCTGCAGGTTCGCCAAAACAGCGGCCTGCATTCGCGTGTGGTGAGAGACGGAGCTCTACCGCTCGTTGGCGTTCGGACCCATACGGCTCTACGCATCACGCGCGGCTCGCAGCAAGATTGGTTCGACTCGGATGCACTTGCGACGTTACTTTCGAGCCCGTTCTGCGTAAGTGCTCAGTCGGGACGAACCGGGCTGCGCCTCACCGGCAGCACAATCCATCCTCAAAATACGGCGCAGCTGTTGACTGACGGAGTTCCTCTCGGCGCCATTCAGATTCCGCCCGATGGGCAGCCGATTATTCTTTTCGTCGATCAGCAAACCACCGGAGGCTATCCGAAAATCGCTAACGTGATCGCCGCCGACCTGCACCTTGTGGGACAATTGCGCGCGCGGAATACAGTGCGGTTCGCGGAAGTTCGAATTCAGCATGCGATTGAACTGCTGCGCGAGCAGGAAATGTGGCTGAAAGAGATTTTTGCTGACTGAGTTTGCAACCATGGCCAATATCTCGATTGACATCAATTCCGATCTTGGTGAATCGCCGGAAGCATTGGCGAACGGCTGCGATTTTGAACTAATGCGCTTCATCACTTCCGCGAACATCGCTTGCGGCGGACATGCCGGCGACGAATCTACGATGAAACAAACACTCGCCGCGGCGCGCGAGCTCAACGTCGAGGTCGGAGCGCATCCCGGCTATCCGGATCGTACCAACTTTGGCCGCGTTGAGATGCCGCTTTCGCCGCAAGAAATCGAAGCCACGATATGCGAGCAGATTCTTTCGCTGATCCGTGAGGCGGAAAAACTCGCCATGCGGATCGCGCACGTGAAGCCGCATGGCGCGCTCTACCACGCTGCCCGAGAAAGGAGCGTTGCCCAGGCGATCGGACGCGCCGCGATAAGCATCGACCCTACGCTTGTGATGGTGGGGCAGTCCGGCTCGGCCATGCTGACATATTGGCGTGAAATGGGTTTGCGGTGTGCCGGAGAGGCATTTGCCGATCGCGCTTATGAAAAAGATGGTAAGCTGCGCCGCCGAAATCTCCCCGGCGCGTTGCTGGAATCGCCGGTTCGCGCCGCGCAACAAGCACTGGACATCGTCTTACGTCACCGCGCCACTACCCACGATGGGAACGATCTCGCGATCGATGCCGAGACGCTCTGCATTCATTCCGATACTCCGGGCGCCGCGGCAATCGCGCGCGAGGTAAGGAGTCGATTGATGTCGGCCGGGGTAACTGTGCGCGCGCTTGCCTGACAACGCTCTTGGCGAACGTTTTCCACGAAACATGAAATCCGACGTCCGCTATGACAATCCGACGTCCGCTAAGACAAACGGTGAAGTTGCGCTCATAATAGCTCGATGACCGTCCGCCGCCTCAAGACCTATGCTGGCGCGCAGGGTTATGTGTACCAGTACTATTTCGTCGGCAAACGAGCCGCGCTCGCGGATGACGCGGATGCACCGGCAACCGAATTTATTTTCGATGTCACATCCGATCGAAAGCTGACTTATTCGATAAGCGTGTTTCTTCCAGAACGTCCCCTCGCCAATTGGAACCAGGTTCACGGACGTCCGCTGAATGAAGCCGAACAGTACGCAGCCGTAAAATTGCGGTTGTTCCGAGCCTTTGACGAACTTGAAAACGTCGTGACAGAGGGACGGCGTTTGAGGATCGACGAAAATCTGCTCGAAGAGGCGCTCTCAAGTTTAGGGGTGGAGTAATCCGCACCGCGAATATTACGACGTCTCGAAGCAACATCGCGTACAATCTCTCGTTGCTCAATTCCGACCTGTGGTCTGGCACATCGATGAAAAATTTAAAACGCATAGTTCTGGCATTTTTTCTGTGCTGGGCAGTTCTTTTTTGCTCGCCTGCTTTCTCCCAAACCTCACGCTGGACCGAGCAAAAGGCCAATGAGTGGTACGCGCGCCAGCCATGGCTCGTGGGGAGCAATTTCATTCCCAAAGACGCCATTAACCAACTGGAAATGTGGCAGCAGGATACGTTCGATCCCGGCGAGATCGATAAAGAACTGGGCTGGGCCGAGGATCTGGGCATGAATACGATGCGCGTTTTTCTGCACGACCTGCTATGGCAGCAGGACGCGCCCGGCTTCCAGAAGCGGATCGACCAGTTCTTGACGATCGCCTCGCGCCATCACATCCGGCCGGTTTTCGTGCTCTTTGACTCCTGCTGGGATCCGCTGCCGCATCTCGGCCTGCAGCATCCACCCATTCCCGGCGTGCACAATTCCGGGTGGGTGCAGAGTCCCGGCGCGAAGGCGCTGGCCGACCCGACGCAGTATCCGCGGCTGAAGCAGTACGTGCAAGGGGTGGTCGGAGCCTTCGCGAAAGACGATCGCATTCTCGCGTGGGACGTCTGGAACGAGCCCGGCTCGGACACGACCGGCAGTTATCCGCGAACAGAAATGAAGATGGAAGACAAGATTGCCCGTGTGACGGCACTCTTGCCGCAGGCGTTCGAGTGGGCGCGCGAAGTGAATCCATCGCAGCCCCTGACCAGCGGCGTCTATGAAGTCGACACTTCAGCTGATGAGAATGAACTCGAGGAAATCGAGAAAATTCAGGTGCGCGAGTCCGACATCATCACGTTTCACAACTACAGCTGGCCGGAATCATTCAAAGCCGAAATCGCTTGGCTGCGCAGATTTCACCGGCCCATCATCTGCACGGAGTTCATGGCGCGGTCGGTCGGCAGCACATTCGACACGGTTCTGCCGATCGCGAAACAAGAGCGCGTAGGCGCGATCAACTGGGGATTCGTCGCCGGCAAAACACAGACGTATTATCCGTGGGATTCGTGGCGGCATCCGTACATTCTCGACCGGCCGTCAGTTTGGTTTCATGAAGTGCTGCATGAAGACGGACGACCATATCGGCAAGCCGAAGTCGACTTGATTCGGCAACTCACGGGTAAGAAATAACCGTGGGTTGGTCACACAAGCCGAGCCACGATCTCTACGACTTCGTTGCAGGCCGGCGTGCGCGGATCGATCAGGTCATAATGTCCCGCACCCGTAATTTCGACGAGCCGCACATTTTCCTTCTCCGCGCCAGTTCGTTTTTGCTTGCTGGCAACGTAGGCTCGACTGAAATCCGGAGGCACCTCTTCGTCGATGGAACCGTGCAACAGGATCTGGGGGACGCTCCCGACTGAAAATCGCATGGGATCGGCTTTGTCATAAGCCTTCGGGACTTCGCTCGGCGGCCCTCCCAGAAACTCCACGACCGCGTCGCGGCTCAAGTGGAGTTCGTGAGCTCGTTGTAAATCTACGACTCCCGCAAGCGAGATCACGCCTCTTATCTGTGTTTCTCGGGCCGCAAGACAAAGCGCAAGCTGTCCACCGGCGGAATGTCCCGCGATGACCACTCTCCCTGCATCGATCTTGTATTCTTGCGCGTGCTGAACCAGAAATTCGTATGCCTTGCGAATATCGGCGAACGTTCCCGGCCAACCTCCGCCCTGATTGCCGACGCGCCGGTACTCCAGATTCGCAGTAGCCAACCCTTGGTTCGTCAACGCTGCACAGAGATGTCCTGCATGAGTGAGGTCGTATCGCGCGCGCCAGAATCCGCCGTGAATGTTGATCACGAGGGGAAATCCAGCCTCTGGAAACAGCCTCTGGTGGTGGTATCGGCGGCCAGCGCAGATCCAAAAACTGATTTGGATCGGTGCCGTAGGCAACGCGGCGATCGGGCGGCGGGGCGGGCAAGTTCAGAATGTCTTCGGACATGCGCACCCATTTTAGTTTTTTTCGTCGCTGACCGCGGGCCAGCCGTACCGGAAACGCGGTATGGACTCCCGTAGCGGCTGACGGAAAAGCATTTGCACCCTGAGGAAAAGCCGTTGCGCGTCGATTTGGCGGCGCCGGTCTGCTGATCACTTGCCGAATCACGCACCGGCGCGGCTGGAGCGAGCCGAAGCGTGATTCTGGCGAACAAACTGAAGGGCCGCTTTCGATTCCAGCGGCTGCGAGAAATAATAGCCCTGCCCGAATTCGCATCCCATCTCGACAAGGCGTTCCAGTTGCTTTGCGCTTTCAATTCCTTCCGCAATCGCTCGGAGATCCAGCTTGTGCGCCAAAGTGATGATCACCTCCATCATGTCGGCCGCCGTGCCGTCGGATAGCATGTCGCGAGTCAGTGAGCGGTCGACCTTCAGGGCCTCGACGGGAAACTGCCGCAGGCCGCACAGCGATGAGGTCCCGGTTCCGAAATCGTCGAGGATCGCTCCAATTCCCATGTGCTTTAGATGAGAGAGAACAGTAACCGTTAGTTTGGGATCGGCGGCTGCAACCGTCTCGGTGATTTCAAGGTGCAAGCGCGACGGATCGACACCGGTTTCCCGCAAAGCGTCTTGAATGTCGTTCACCAGATGTCCGTCGGCCAGCTGACGCGCGGAAAGATTGACGGTGATGTTCAGCCGCTCGCCTGAGAATGCATTGACCTCCCATTCGCGGAGTTGCCGGCAGGCTTGCAACATGAACCAATGCGCAATCGAAACCAGCAGACCACTGTCTTCCGCTGCTTCCAGGAAGCGATAGGGAGAGATGAGTCCCTGGGTGGGATGCTGCCAGCGCAAAAGAGCTTCGAAACTGACCACGCGCCGGGAAGCCAGTTCCAAGACGGGCTGATAAAAAATGACGAACTGATGTTGCGTCATGGCATTCAGCAAATCGGACTCCAGGCGCAACCGTCCTTCTGCAAGCGTGTGCATGGCATGATCGAAGAGCTCGCAGCGCGAGCCTCCTAACGCTTTGGCCCGCCGCATGGCTGTGTCGGCATCCTTCAGCGCATGCTCCGGACGCTCGTGGCTGGAAGCGCTTAGCGCGATGCCGATGCTCACCGACGCGCGCACCTCGCGCGAGTCGATGAAACGGGGCTCGGCGACAGCCGCCTGAATCTTCCTCGCAATGCGCAAGGCATGGCTCGGATCACCAACTCCATCGAGCAGGACCGCAAATTCGTCTCCTCCGAGCCGCGCAAGCACGGGCTCGATGGCCGTGGTTTCCCCCTCGCCTGGGCTCGTCATGTTCTGGTCGCGCAAACAAGTCGAAATGCGCCTGGCCATTTCCTGCAAAATCTGGTCTCCAGCACCGCTTCCCATGCTCTGGTTGAAAACCTTGAAATGATCGATGTTCGCCAGCAGCAGAGCGTAATGCCGTCCCTCCCGTCGCGCTCGCACAAAGGACTGCTGCAGGCGATCGAGAAAGCGACGGCGATTCGGCAACTCCGTCAGCGCGTCGTGAAAGAGGTTGTGCTCCAGTTGTTGCTCTGCTCGTTTTCGATCTGTAATGTCACGGTTCACGATCACCAACTTGGTGACTTCTCCGTTGGTGTCGCGAACCACGCTCGCGATTGACTCCAGGATGCGCCAGCTCCCATCTTTGTGCTTGATGCGGTATTCCAGGCGCTTGCCAATACCCGTTTCCCGTGCTTCCCGCGCGGCTTCCAGTATCTTGAAGCGATCCTCCGGATGGATCTGTTCGAATGCGGAAGTCTCGCCCAATTCTGCCGCCGAATATCCCAAAATCTTTTTGTACGCTGGACTGTTGTATAGCCTGCGTCCTTTCATATCGACCAGCGCGATCATATCGGCGGCATTTTCTGTGACGATTTGAAAGAGTTCATCGCGGTTGCGCGAACGGCGGCGCTCCCGATACATGCGGAATTGCTGATAGAGCACGAACAGTGTGAGCGCGGATATGGTAGTCCAGCCCCAGGGCGCAAGCATGCATGTGCCTCTGAGATGGATATCGGCAAAACTGGAGCGGAGGTTCAGTGGAGGTTAAGAAACCCAACTATCTGACCGACGGTCAGCCGGAATCGAGCGCTTTTCCTTCGCGACCCTCGCGGCGTTCTTTGCGCACTTTGCGGTATAGATCTCCTGACGCGTTTAAAGCTGATCGAGAAAATTACGCAGCAATCTGGCAACTTCCCCGGGCTGCTCCCATGGCGAGTAGTGTCCCGCTTTCGGAATTACCCGTAACTGGCTGCCAGCGACGTACTGCCGCATCAGTTCCGCTTCATTAATTCCGGTCATGATGTCTTCGTTTCCGGTCACGATTAAAGTCGGCACATTGATTGTCTTCAATGTATCAATCGAATCGGGACGCTGGGCCATGCCGCGCTGCACTTGTGCGATATCTTCGGGCGACATCTTCCGCATCATGCCAAGCGCCGCAGTTACCACGTCCGGGCGATTCTCACGGGTGCTCCTGCCAAACAATTTTGGGAGCATCGATTCGAAGAAAGGCTCCGTGCCGCGCTCCAGCACGTCTGAGGCCGCTTGCAGGCGTCCAGCGCGGGCTTCGGGGCCATCCGCGGAAGCCTTGGTGTTGCATAGCCCGAGGGCCGTTACGCGTCCGCGGTGCTGTCGCCAGAATTCGAACAGGACGTATCCCCCGATCGATACGCCGATGATCGGCGCGCGCCCAATGTCGGCATCGTCCATCACTAGTGCGATATCGCCCGCGTGCTTCTGCATAGTTGCAGGGCCTTCGCCGATGCCCGACTCGCCGTGTCCACGGAGATCGGGAAGAATCAGGCGATAGCGCGATGCCAGCGATTCCGCCACCGGCAGCCAGAATTCGTGATGCACGGGAAAGGGATGCAGCAGCACTACCGTAGGCCCATCACCGAGAGTCCAATAAAAGATTTCGGCGTCGTCACTGTTGATGCGTTGGGAAGTCGTGCCCGCCATAGACGGAAATTAGAACACAAATCGATTTGCGAAGAGGGCGTGGGGTGTGGCACAGTCAGGTGCTAACTCGTTCCGATGCGCTCATCGAGCCAGCAGCGAGCCTTCATTTTTGCCGGCATCTTTGTCGTCATCTTCCTGCTCCACGCGCCGTTGTTGCGATTGCCTTATTTTTGGGACGAAGCCGGGTATTACGTTCCCGCTGCCCGCGATATTCTGCTCAGTGGCAGTCTCATCCCGCAGACAACGGTTTCCAACGCGCATCCGCCGCTGGTTATGGCCTGGATCGCGTTATGGTGGAAGCTTGTGGGATACGCGCCGCTGGTAACGCGCTCGGCCATGCTGGTGATCGCTGCATTTTCTCTGTTTGGATTATTTCGTTTGGCCGAACGCGCCGCGAACACCGAAGTTGCCATCGCAGCGACGTTGTGCACCGCGGTGTATCCGGTATTTTTCGCGCAGAGTTCGCTGGCACAGGTCGATCTCGCCGCCGCCGGCCTGACCTTCTGGGGATTGTGCGCGTATCTGGAAGATCGTCCCATAGCGGTCGCGCTCTGGTTTTCGTTCGCAGTCTTGGCGAAAGAAACGGCGATCATCACGCCTATCGCTCTGGCTGTTTGGGAGTTCGCGACAATCGCTCTGCGGCGTTTCAGTGTGGAGCGGTCTCCCTTCGGCGTGAATGTGGCTCTCTCGCACCGTGGAAGAGGCGTCCTTCAAGACCGCGACAAAGCGGTTCGACTGGAAGGAGTTCCAGCCCCGGCTGGAAAACTCCATCCAGTCCGGGTCATGTCTCTGCTTTTCCCGTTGCTTCCCCTCACTGTCTGGTACGCGTACCACTATTTCCGCACCGGATACGTCTTCGGTAATCCCGAATTCTTTCGTTACAACGTCGCTTCCACGCTCAATCCTCTGCGCTTTCTCCTCGCACTCGCTCTACGCCTATGGCAGACGTTCGGATATTTGCATCTGTGGCTGCTGAGTCTCTTCATGCTGCTGGCGCTATTTCTTACTCCTGTAAGCGAGAAGCACGCGGAGAAGGCCGCCCAAGCCTGCCCTGAGCGAAGTCGAAGGGGCTGCCCGGACGAGCAAAGCTCGCAAACCCTCGAACGTGCGCGCATTCCGATCCGTACTCAATCAGTCTTCTTTGTGGTTATCGCAGCATACGTCGTCAGCATGGCGCTCGTCGGCGGGGCCGTTCTCGCCCGGTATATGCTTCCTGCTGTCCCGATCGTGATCATTCTCGGGGTCTCGACTTTGCGCCGCCGTCTGCGATACTGGCCTGCGGCTGTCGCGTTGATTGCGCTCGCATTCGTCGCTGGCTGGTACTGGAACCCTCCCTACGGATTCTCCCCCGAAGACAATCTTGCCTATCGCGACTACGTCGTCCTTCATCAGAATGCCGAGCGATTCGTCGAGGCACGCTATCCCATGGCGCACGTTCTGACCGCCTGGCCCGCTTCGGACGAACTGACGCGCCCCTGGCTCGGCTATATAACCCGCCCCGTGCAGGTCGCGCGCATCGAGGATTTTTCTCCGGAGCAGGTGATCTCGGCCGCAGATTTTCGCGACCACTATGACGTCGCGTTTGTGTTCTCGACCAAGTACGAACCGGAACATCCGCTGCTGGCGCGGTGGATGCTGTCATCGACGAATCCAAACGGATGGCGGGCCAGAGTATTCGCAAGGTGGCAATTTCTGAAGAGCCGTTTCTTCGGCTATCACGTCGACCTTCCGCCCGAAGCCGCGGCACACATCCTCGGCGGGCGCATTGTCTTTGCAGAAGCTCGCAAACGCCAGTGGGTCGCGGTGATCGAGATCCAGAAAGAAGAAATATTGAATGCGGAGGACGAATATTGATCCTCGCGGTCAATGAGCTGATTTATAGATCTAAGGCAACTATTCGCGCATCACGTGGCAGGAGTGCGTCTTGATCACAAGCCAGACTTGGCTTCCCGGCGCAAGCTGTAGCGAATCGCGAGCGGCCAGCGTGAGGTGAACCTCCATTTCCAATGTATCCCTGCGCGGCTCACGATGATCTTCCCCACAACATTGCACCAGGCACGACACAATGACATCGTGCTGTTCGAGTGACCTCATGCGGCCGGAAATGATATTGCGGGCGCTGAGTCCCTGAGGCAGGGAAGTGGCTAGTAGAATGTCTCCCGCCCGAACTCCTATTCGCAGGCTTGATCCGATCTCGGCGCGCATCAGCGGAGTCTCAAGAAAAACCGCGTCTGCAATCCGGCACCTCATGCTGCCCTGCTCGGGATGCACCGACTCGACCGTCGCGTCGAAGATATTCTCGAATCCAGCCAAATGCGCCACCGTCTCCTGCAGCGGCGCGGTCATGACTTGATGTGGCGTGCCCTCTGCCAGGACTCTTCCGCGATCCAGCACGATCACTCGTTCCCCCAGCGCAAATACCTCTTCGCGGCTGTGGGTCACATAAAGAATGGGAATGCGGTGCGTCCGATTCCACTCGCGGAGATCCGCGATGATCTTCGATTTCGTGGGAGCGTCGAGAGCCGAAAGCGGTTCGTCAAGCAAAAGCACCGCCGGATCAGTGACCAGGGTGCGCGCTAAAGCCACTCGCTGGCTTTCGCCTCCGGAGATTTTCCGCGCCGGCCGGGACCGCAGATGTTCGATATGGAAAGCGCGTAGAATCGATCCAATGCGTCGGGCACGCTCCCGCTGCGGAAAGTGCGCCAGCCCATATCCAACATTCTGTTCCACGGTCAAATGCGGAAAAAGCGCGAGCGTCTGGAAAACGTATCCTACACCGCGTTTTGCCACGGGCACGTGGGCCTGCGATGACCGATCGTAGAACATGCGCTGACCAACTTGAACGCGTCCCTCATCCGGCTGGATCAATCCAGCCACGCAGTCGAGCAGCGTGGTCTTGCCGGCTCCGGAGGGGCCGAAAAAGATCGTGAATCCCGGCGCAGCCTCGAACTCAACATCCAGCACAAATTCGCCGAGCTGTTTGTGGACACTGGCTACAAGCCGATTACCTTCAGCCGCTTCTGGCGTTGCCGAACTGGAGCGCTCTTCCGCGACTTCAGACGCTTGAACGGCTCCAGCGGTTTGTTTCCAACCCGTCTCGCTCATCGCAGCTTTCATTCTACGGGTTTCACCGCCCATGCTCTTCGATTCGTGCCATAGACCAGGGCAAGCAGAACGAAGCAGATCCCGAGCAGCAGCAGGGCCGTGGCATTCGCGCCAGAGTAATCCGAAGCCTGCACGCGATCGTAAATGTCGATCGAAACCGTCCTGGTCACGCCCGGGATGTTTCCCCCCACCATCAGCACGACTCCAAACTCGCCCATGGTGTGAGCGAAGCTCAGTGCCGCCCCGGTAATCAAGCCGGGAATAGAAAGCGGCGCAATCACGCGAAAAAAGGTGCGCAGCGAAGATGCGCCCAGCGTCGCCGATGCCAGAATCAGTTTGCGATCCACCGCAGCAAACGATGCCGCAAACGGCTGCACGGCGAAAGGCAGGCTGTAGAGGATCGATCCGATCACCAGCCCCCAAAACGTGAAAGCCAGCGTATGTCCGGTCAGCGCGATCCACCATCGTCCCAGCGGGCTGCGTGGTCCGAGGGCGACGAGGACATAAAATCCAAGCACTGTTGGGGGAAGCACAATCGGCAAAGCGACAATAGCTTCGACAATAAACTTCCAGCGCGCTCGCGAAAACGCGACCCAGTACGCGATCGGCAATCCAATCACGAACAGCGCGGTCGAGACAATCACCGCCAACTGCAACGTTAGCCAGAATGCCTGCCAGTTAATCGCCATAGAAAACCCGCCAAACTCATGGCCCTCATTGTGCGCCTTCAATCAAGCCCACGAGTCTCGCAAACCTATTCCCAAAGTGGGCCAACATTCGTTGCCCAATCCCGCTTTTGCATTGATTCGCCGCCATATCGTTTCCATACTTGCCTGTGAGTGTCACTTTCATGCCAATTCGTCATTTTCGTTGTGTCGTACGAGTGTTACCCATTCTTTTTTGGATCGCAGCTCTACCGATCGTCGAAGCACAGAATGTTTCGCAAGTTCCAGCCACCAATGGTAATGGGGATTCTCCAATTAGCCACGTCCAACGGCAGAATCGATGGTTTTATACGGGCCGCGTCATGGGCGGCAAGAACACGGCGCAATTGCGCAAGCATGCCTATGACCTGAAACTCAAGATGCGCAGCCAGCGCGCTGCCGCTTTGGCCGCGAAAGCCATCGGTGAATCCACCGCACAATCTTCCACTCCCTGGACGCCGCTCGGTCCGGTACCGCTCGCCTCCGACGCTACCGGCAACGGCACTCAGGATTACCGCCAAGTCGCCGGACGTGCCACTGCCGTCGCCATCGATCCGGCCGACCCGACCGGCAACACCGTATACGTGGGCGGCGCACAGGCTGGAGTCTGGAAGTCTACCAACGCCGCCAACAGCAACGCCAGCAGTGTGACCTGGACTCCTCTGACCGACAATCAAGCGACCCTCTCGATCGGCGCCCTTGCCGTTCAGCCCGGAAATAATACTCCCGCCAATTCCGTAATTCTCGCCGCTACCGGCGAAGCCGATAACTCGGGCGATTCGTATTTTGGACTGGGTATGCTGCGATCGACTAACGGCGGCAATTCCTGGAGTTTGATCTCGACCGCCAACAGTGGCGCGCTCTCGTTCGCCGGACTCGGCGGAACTCGCATGGCTTTCAGCACGGGACAGCCAACCACCGTTGTCGCTGCCATGGCAAGTTCTTCCGAAGCAATCGTTTCCGGCACCGCGTCAGCCAACACCGTGCCCGGTCTGTACACCTCGCAGGACGCCGGCCAGACTTGGACGTATGACTCCATTTCCGATCCCGGCGGTGCCATCGATGCGCAATCGGCCACTTCTGTCGTCTATAACTCCAACGCCAACTCCGGCGCCGGATTATTCTTCGCCGCCATTCGCTATCACGGTTTTTATTCATCTCCCGACGGGGTGACATGGGTGCGCCTCGCCACTCAGCCGGGCGGAAGTATTCTCAGCACTTCGGCGTGTCCAGCGCAGTCGAGTTCCAACGCGCAAACCTGCCCCGTTTTCCGCGCCGAGATCACCGTAATTCCGAGCCGCAATGAAGTGTATGTCTGGTTCGTCTACTACAGTGCCGGCGAACTCACAGACGGCGGAATCTGGCAAAGCCTCAACGGTGGTGGATCGTGGAACCAGATCTCCGATTCCGGCATTACTGACTGCGGCGATCCAGTAGGCTGCGGCATCGAGCAAGGTTTCTACAACTTGGAACTCCTTGCCGCTCCCAACGGCGCAGGCACGGATCTCTATGCCGGATCGATCAATATCTACAAGTGCTCGATCAATTCTCAAAATCCCACCTGCGCTACGTCCCCATTCATAAACCTCACCCATTCCTACGGATGCGATCCGATCTCTGCCCCCGCGCACGTGCATCCTGGGCAGCACGCGCTTGCATATGCGATTCCGACTTCCGGCAGCGACTCCGGATACACGCTGATGTATTTTGCCAATGACGGCGGCCTGTACCGCGCACTCGACGGCATGTCTGGCCTCAGCACCGGCTCATGCTCGGGCACGAACGCATTTGACGATCTCAACCAGGATCTGGGATCGATGACGCAATTTGTCAGTTTTTCTCAGCATCCGAGCGACGCGAACACGCTGCTCGGCGGCGCCCAGGATAACGGCTCTCCCGCGACCAATCAGGCCACGACGACTTCGGCCTGGAACAATGTGCTCGGCGGCGATGGTGCGTACACGGCAATCGATCCGAATGCCGCGTGGGATTTTTACGCTTCGAACCCCGATATTCCTCCCGGCGGCTTGGCCATTCAGTTCTGCTCCGGTGGCATCAGCTGCGACGACAGTTCATTTACTCCGGTCATTACTAGTGACGACCTCGGAGGGGACGACGGCGCTTTCGATTTTTCCTACATTCTCGATCCGCAATCGTCCTCCGCATTGCTGGTCGGGACCTGCCGCGTCTGGCGCGGTCCGCGCGGCGGAGGGTCGTTCACCGCACTCAGCCCAAATTTCGATACGCTCGGATCGGGCATATGTTCAGGAAGCGAAGTGAATCAGGTGCGGGCGATCGCGGCTGGAGGTTCGACCGACGCCAACGGTTCCACTGTCATTTACGCCGCCACAAACGGTTACGGTCCGCTCGACGGGCCAGAGATCTCTCCCTCCGGCGGCCATGTCTGGGTTACAACCGACGCGACTGCGGGCCCCGCGAGTTTTGCGGACGCAACCAGCAACGGCCCGCAGGGAAGCATCAATCCAAATCAGTTTCCCATCTCGAGCGTCGCCCTCGATTCCTCCGATGCAACCGGGCAGACCGCTTATGTCACGGTGATGGGATTCACCGGTGGCCCCGGCCATGTCTGGAAGACGACCACCGCCGGTCGCAGTTGGATTGACTTCACCGGCAATCTCCCGGATTCTCCCACCAACGCCGTCCTCGTCGATTCTTCTTCTGAGCTGGTTTATGTCGGCACGGACGTCGGAGTATTCGTGAGTTCGACCTCCCCAGCCTCCTGGACCGAAGTCGGCCCAACCTCCGGCAGTACCGGATTTCTACCCAATGCGGCCGTGACTACGGTGGCCCTGTTCAATTCGGGAGGTCAAAAACTGCTGCGCGCCTCCACCTACGGCCGCGGCATCTGGCAATACAATCTCGTCACGACGCCCGACTATCAACTCGCGATTTCCAATTCTCCGCTGACTGCATTTTCCGGCCAGACCGGTGTCTTTAACGGAACCGCGACGGCAGTCAATGGATATGCGAGCAGCGTCACGCTGGACTGCGTAGCCGGAACGACGGCCCCTCCCAGCACCTGTGCCATCTCTCCGTCGGTGTTGACGCCAGGATCAAACACGCCATTCACCGTCACCGTTGGCGGCGCAGTTGACACTTATGCCTTCAATATTCAGGGGGTCGGTGCCGATCCAAATCAGCTCACGCATGCTGTACCGGTGACTTTGGATGTCGTCGCATTCGCGCTGACTTCGCCTTTGCCCACGACCGTCAGCGTGCAGCAGGGAAGCACGTCGTCGGCGGTGAGTTTTCAGGTCACGGCCGCGGGATCTTTCAATCAAAGTGTCGCACTCTCCTGTAGTGATGCGATCGCTAATGCCACCTGCAACTTCGCTCCCTCGGCAAGCGTAACGCCCACTTCGGGCAATCCCGCGAACGTGAGCCTCACGGTGACCGTTCCTGCCAGCGCGCCGACCGGGAACTACACCTTCACGATTCAGGCTACAACTCCAGGAGTTTCGGCGACCGTGAGCACGTCATTCAAGCTGACCGTTACTGCCGGAGCGAGCGGCGCCTTCACGTTGGCTGAACCGACGTCTTTTCCCGAAGTGATCGCGGGCAGTACCGGCACGCAAGGATCAATTTCCGTGACCGCCCAGAGCGGTTTCAGCGGAACGGTGTCTTTGGCCTGTTCCAGCACATCCGGCGCTGGCACCTGCAGCATCAGCCCGACTGCGGTCAGCTCGTTTCCGGCAACCGCAACGCTCACCATCAACGGTACGAACCTGTCGGCGGGGGCATATTCCGTATCTGTCACGGGGACCTCAGGATCGCTCCAGCAATCGCTCACTGTGCCATTCAATGTCGGAGATTACTCGATCTCAGGGGTTCAATCGATTTCAGCCGCTCCCGGCGGCCAAGCCGTCGCGACTCTCACCTTCACTTCGCTCGACCAATATTCTGGAAAGATCAACGCCACTTGCGACGCCAGTGCTCTCGCCGCCGCCACCTGCAGCATTTCTCCTGCTAATCCCATGAGCGTTTCCAGTGGCAGCACGGCCAACTTCTCCGTCAGCGTCAATGTCCCCAACGATGCCGCGCCGAACAGCTACACCATCAAGATCAACACGCAAGATACGACCGGCGCGCCGTCGCATTCTTATCCCGTTACACTCACTGTGATTCCCGATTTCGTGGTCATCTCCTCGACCGCCAGCCAGACCGTGAATCCCGGCCAGACAGCCGGACCTTACAACCTGATAGTGCAGCCTGTCGGAACGTCGTTCTCTGGCGCGGTGACACTTTCCTGCTCAGGCCTCCCAGCCGGAGCACAATGTTCGTTTAACCCCTCGGGGGCTGTCACTCCCGGCAACTCTGCCATCGATGTCGTAATGACGATCTCGACTTCGTCCTCAACTCCCGACTCCAGGCGTCATTCAATCCTGTCGATGTGGCTGTTCTTATCCGGGCTGATGTTCGGTGCCATGGTTCTCGGCTCGTTCAAGAAGATGTCAAGCCATCGAAATATGGCGATGATCCTTACCGCACTTGTGTTCGTGCCGCTCGCTTTAATCTTGCTCTCCTGCGCCGGCGCCAGCACCAACGGAGGTGGTGGCGGAAACTGCGCCGCAGTGCCGACCGTCCCGAGCAACTTGGCCGCATCCTCTACGACTGGAACCAGCACAACGCTGAATTGGACTACCTCCAGTGCGACAGTCGGATGCTCGGTGGCCTACACGATCTATGAGGGAATCAATGGCGCATCGCCGACTCCCCTGGCGAATACGACGACCAACACAAACTTTGTGATCTCCGGTCTCACGGCTCAGACCCAGTACACGTTCGCGGTTGCGGCCGCTGATTCTTTCGGCACTTCCGCGATGAGTTCACCGATCACCGTAATGACGACGGGTGCAGTCTATACGATCACCGTGACCGGAACCTCGCCTGGAACCCCAGCCGATTCCGGTCAAACCACCACGGTCACGCTCGTCGTGAACTGACAAATCGGGATCAACCCCGGTGGATTTCTCGCGACCGGGACACGGAGCCACCGGGAGGGTAAGAGCAGAAAGTGTGGCACTTCATGGCGTGGCGGCACGAACTTAGCCGCGGTGGTTTTTCTTTTTAATCTCAATGCTCAGTCGCCGGATTTTCTGATTGAGCGTCGAGAGCGGCACATGGAACCGCTCGGCTGCTTCGGTCTGGTTCCAATTGCAGCGCTCCAGCATGTCGGTGATGATGCGCCGCTGCACGTCATCCACGATCTCGAACAGCGATGCATCCGACGGCGGATCATGCAGGCCCAGCGAGGAATTGCGGCCCAGCATTGAATCGGGCAAAAGATTGGCCGTGATCTCCGGACTCGAGGAAAGCACGACTGCCCGCTCGATCACGTTCTCCAGTTCCCGCACATTTCCTGGCCAGGAATACGCCATCAGGGGGCGCAGCGCCTCGGGAGTCATTTGGGGCACTGGCCGCGCGTTTTCCTCCGCATACTTCTTCAGGAAAAAATCCGCCAGCAGAGGAATATCTTCTTTGCGCTGGCGCAGTGGCGGCAAATCGATGCTGATCACGTTCAGCCGGTAAAACAGGTCTTCGCGGAATCGTCCTTCCCGCACCATCTGCCGCAAATCAATATTCGTCGCGGCAATGATCCGAACATCGACCTGAATTTCCTGAATCCCGCCCAGATGCATGAAGCGCCGGTCCTGCAAGACGCGCAGAATCTTGGCCTGTGTCTCCAAGCCCATGGTCGCGATTTCGTCGAGAAACAACGTGCCCTTATCCGCGACTTCGAAGAGCCCTTTCTTGGAGGCAATCGCGCTGGTGAATGCGCCCTTGACGTGCCCGAACAGCGTCGATTCGAGCAGGTCAGCGGGCATGGAACCCGTATTCACCGGAACGAAGGGCTTGTCGCGCCGTGGAGAGTTCAGGTGAATCGCCTTGGCGATCACTTCCTTTCCCGTCCCACTTTCTCCCTGCAACAGCACCGTCGAACGGCTGTTCGCAACCTGCGCGACGAGGTCGAAAATCTTCAGCATGGGCTCGCTCTTGCCCACGATGTTTTCAAAGTTGTAGCGTTGCTTCAGCGCGCGCTTGAGCTGAACGTTCTCTTCCTCGGCACGGCGCCAGCCCACAGCGGCCCGCACGTCGGCCAGCAGCTTTTCGTTGTCCCAAGGCTTCTGAATAAAATTCGCGGCGCCTGATTGCATTGCACGCACGGCGTTCTCGACCGTGCCGTAGGCGGTAATCATGATTACCGGTAACTGCGAATCGTGACCCCGAATATCCGAAAGAATCTCCATGCCATCGCGGCCGGGCATCGCCAGATCGAGCAGGACGAGATCGAAGGGGTGATTTTCGATCTGCACCAGTCCCTCTTCTCCGTTCTCTGCCGTCTCGATCTCGAATCCTTCCAGCTCGAGCAGCGTCTGCAAAGACTCGCGAATCTCGGCCTCATCATCGATGATGAGCACCGACCCGGCCCGCATTGGCTGCGCGTTCATCGTGCCGTGTGTAATGACTGCTGCTTCAGACATGAACTGCCTTCCTGCTTAATGGAAAATCAAGGGCGAACGTCGTGCCTGCGCCCGGCGTACTCTCGACACGGATCTTGCCCGCGTGCTCCTGAATAATTCCGTACGTAACCGACAGACCGAGTCCCGTCCCTCGCATCTGGCCTTCCTTGGGCGCGGTCTTCGTCGTGAAAAAGGGATCGTAAATGCGATGAATGTGTTCTGGCGCAATCCCCGACCCGGTGTCGGAAACGCGAATGCTTACCATCTCGCCATTGCTCGTAGCCACGTGCAGACTCCCGCCGTTGGGCATCGCGTCTTTCGCATTCAAGAACAGATTCAAAAACACTTGCTGCAATCGTCCCGCATTACCCTGAATCGGCGAGATTCCCGGTATCAACTCGGAACTGACGCGAACTTTTGCCGTCTTGAACTGATGCTCCAGTAAGGTGAGCGTATCGGTGATGATCTTATTCACATCGACGTCTGTGAATTCGGTCCCGCTGGTGCGGGAGAAGTTCAGCAGATTGTTTACGATCTCAGATGCGCGGAACGTCTGCCGCGTGATCTTCTCCAGCAGTCCTGATTTCTGCGGGTCGCCCTGCAATTGCTTGGCGAGCATCTGCGTGTAAGAGGAAATGACGGCCAATGGAGTATTGACTTCATGTGCGACGCCAGCCGCCAGCAGCCCAATCGACGAAAGTTTGTCAGCTTGC
>Ga0335072_10005594_pt1 | contig 18506 bp, 18 predicted proteins | sample Lox_Sample_21_FD_206725 | JGI IMG/M metagenome (GOLD analysis project Ga0335072, IMG submission 206725) | Soil microbial communities from Loxahatchee National Wildlife Refuge, Florida, United States - Lox_Sample_2.1 | ecosystem: Environmental > Terrestrial > Soil > Wetlands | place: USA... | reverse complement strand
CGGTCGGGCGGCCCGCTAGGTCGATGCCCCATCCGGCGCGGGCCGCCTCGGCGAGCCAGGACGGCAGGGTCGCGTCCGGGGGCGCGTCGCGCAGTTCGGCGTACCGGGCGGCGCCGATCCGGACCGCGCCGTCGTGGCCGGGGCGGACGACGAGGTGCCCTTCGGGGTAGGGGCTGGCGATGAGCTGGTGGGGCACGGGGGCCTCCGTCCTGCGGTGTTTCCGCGTCAGGCGAGCAGCGTGTCGGTGTGGTCGTGGAGCCTGGCCGCCAGGCCGCCGGGGTCGGGTAGCCGGGTGAGGTTCCTGATGATGAGCGCGGCGGCGGCAAGCTGGGCGTACCGGCCGCTCGGCGTGTCCAGCACACCGGCCAGCGCCTCGTAGACCCGGGCCGCCACAGCCGGGACTTCCAGCGCAGTGAGGTAGAGGTAGGCGGCGCCGTATCCGGTGACCGCCGTGCACCAGTGCTCCATGTCAAGGATGCAGAAACGCGGGGCGGTGATGTTCTCCCAGTTCAAGTCGATGTGCTCCGTCCCGAACGCCGGGACGCAGGTGGCCGGGACAGGCCGACGGTAGGTTGCGCTGAGCAGGTAGCCGTACTCCTCGGGGCTGTGGACCGGGAACCGGCGGTCCGTCGGATAGGCGCGCAGCGCCGCGAGCGAGGCGGCCAGGTCGCGGAACCATTCCGGTGGCAGGTCCGGGGCCGTCCGCAGGAACCGCTCGCGAGAGGCGACGGGGTCGGTGACCAGGGTGAGGACTTCCGCGCTGACCGGGACCGGCTCGGGCCCGTCGGCGTGCCACTCGATCCGGTGCAGCAGCTCCGGCTTGCTTACCCCCGGGATGCCTGCGGCCTCGGCGGTGCCGCGCCACGCCTTGCGGCTCATCTCGTGCTCGAGGAACGGGCTGACCCGCAGCCATGCGCGCTGCCCGCGGAGCGTAACCGGCGAGCCGGCGAAGCCGTAGCGGTAGACACGGCCACCGGGGTCAAGGACAGCGTCCAGGCGGCTCGCGGACTCTTCGAGCAGGCTCGCCTGCCACTTCTCGAAATCGCCGATCCGGGCCGCCAGCCACCGGCTTCCCGACTCAAGCCTGATGATCACTTTCCGCGCCTTCCAGCCGTGACGTTCTCATTCCGGGCGGGCAACGGCCCAGACGACCTTGCCGGGGGTGCCGTCGCCGGCCGGGTACCAGCCGGACCTGCTGCTCATCGCCTGGACCAGCAGCAGTCCGCGCCCGTCCTCGTCATCGGCTCCGGCGTCCCTGGGCTGCGGGGCACCGGAGCAGTAGTCACGGACGAGGATGGCCAGCTCACCCTCATCGAGGGTGACGATCAGCCGGATGAAGGACCGGCCCTCCCGGCGGGAGGCGAGCACCGCGTTGGACGTCAGCTCCGAGACGATGATCTCCGACGTGTCTGACAGGCCGGCCAGCCGCCACTCCCACAGGATCTGCCGGGTCCAGGCGCGGGCGCAGCCCGGCGCGGTCGGCACCGCCCCGAGGTCGAGCACCTCCCTCAGCGGCCGGCCCGGGGGCGGGTGCACGGGATGGGGGTGGTGATGCACGGTCCGTCTTCTCACTGTGGTGCAGGCGGTCACTGGTGCCTCCGGGATGGTGCAGGAGACCCCGGGCCTGACGGCGGGCTGCCCGGGGTGGGGGCAGCCCGGCCTGCGGCCCGGGGCCGCCGGTCCCGTCCCGGCTGGTGCGTGCCGCGGCGGGAGCTTTCGATGCGGGTGGCGGCCTGCGCGGGGCAGGGCGGCTTCGCGCTGCGGGACCCCCTAGCCGGCCGCACGGCTAGGGGGTCGCATCGGGAACGTGCCCAGGTCATCGGCGCGGGGACGCCAAGGGGCGCGGGAGCCTGCGCTGGAGCCGTCATGGTTTCCTCGCGGCGCCGCCGTAGAAGAGCGTCCGGTCCGGGTGATCCGCTGCCCGCTCCACGACTGGCCGCCATGCCGAGATGTCGACCACGCCAGGGTCGGCCAGTTCCAGTCCGCTAAAGAAATCCGTGACCTCCGGGAGCGGCCGGGGAGTTACCCCGCCCGATGCCGTCTGCGCGTAGACCGCATTCAGCTTTTCCTTACCGGCGGCGTCCTTGAAGTCCTCCGGCGTCGCGTGCGACACCACGAGGTAGCTGCCCGCGGGGACGGCGGCCATGAGGCGGCGGACGATGTCCCACGGGTCGTCTTTATCGGAAATGAAGTGCAGGATCGCGATCAGCAGCACCGCGACCGGCTCTGTGAAGTCCAGCGTCTGCGCTGCCTGCCTGATGACGTCCTGGGTATCGCGCAAGTCGCAGTCAGCGTAGGCACACCTGCCCTCGGGGCTGCTGACCAGCAGCGCGTGGGCGTGGCTGAGGACGATGGGATCGTTGTCGACATAGACGACCCGGCTTTCCGGGGCGGCCGACTGCGCGACCTCGTGCACGTTGTCGGCCGTGGGCAGGCCGGAGCCGATGTCCAGGAACTGGCGGACGCCCGCCTCGGCGGCGAGGAACCGCACCGCGCGGCGCAGGAAGTCACGATTCCTCCGCGCAGCGGCAGCAGAGCCCGGCTCGATCTCAAGGATCTTTTCGACAGCGACCCGGTCAGCCTCGAAGTTGTCCTTTCCCCCGAGCAGCGCGTTGTACATCCGCGCCACGTTGGGGACTGTCGTATCGAAGGGCCACGCCATTTGAGCAGATCCTCATTCGGTTCGGACGGAATTGCAGGTGGTCACGCCCCCGGGGCCGTCCCGGGAGCGTCAGTGCGCGGCAGGCAGGGCATCGCCAAGGCCCCGTCGTGACGGCCGTCGAGCACGGCCAGGTGAGCGAGCAGGACCGTGATGACCTGGCCAGGGCCGACGGCCTGCCCGCCCCGGGGCACGTAGTGCCACTCCACGTCGGTGCCGCCCCAGACGGCGGTTACCGTGTCGCCGGCAAACGCGCTGTCCTGGTATTGGCCGGCTGCCGGGAGACGGGCGATGACCCTGGCCGCCTCTGCCGTGCTGCGGCCGGTGTAGTAGCAGGAGGCCGGGCCGTCGTCCTCAGCGGTAACCTCCACGTGAGGCCCGCCGGGCAGCCCGGTCACCCTGAAGACGGCCGGGTCGCGGCCAGGCGGAAACCTCACCTGGTAGCCGTGCTCCGCCAGCCGGGCGGCCAGCGCCCGCGCCGCCGCGCCCGTCGGAGCCGCCATGGGGAGCGCTGTTGCCTGCTGGTCAGCCATGGTCCGCCTCTCCTGCCGGGACGGCGGCCGGGCCGGGCATAAGGTCGCTGAGGGCGCACGGCTGGCCGAGGATCACCGGGAGCAGTGCCAGGCGCGGCGCCTGGAGCGCGTCGGCGAGTTGCAGGAGCTGGCGGATGTCGTAGATGCCCTGCCGCGTGCCGGCTTCCCAGTACCAGATCGCGCTTTCCGACAGGCCGGCCCGCTTGCCCAGTTCCTTGCGGTTGATCCCGGCGGCCGAGCGGTAGATGACCAGGACGGCCTGGAAGTCCAGCCGGGCCAGCGCGTCGCGCATCGGCCCGGTGTCCCACACCCACGTGGCCAGGTCATCGCGTGCGGCGGGGTCGGCGAGGTGCTGTCGGTGGAACAGCGCCCGCTCGCACGCGGCGCAGATGGTCCCGGGGTTGTAGCCGGACAGCCTCGTCTTGCGGCAGGACTCGCGGATCCGCGTCACCACCCTGTCCTGGTCCATTCGGGCCGGCTCCCCTCCGCTCGTCGTTCCGGCCCCGTGACCCGGGACATCAGCGGGTTCTCCGACCCGGCCGACGCTGTCTCCCAGCAGGCCCGGCAAGCGGCCGTCGCGGGAGACGGTGCCGGTGGTCCGCGTGCTCACCGGTCTGCCGCCTCGGCTTGGGCCCGCCCGAAGGCGCTGTCCCGGACCAGCGCGAGATGTCCGCCGGGCGGCGGGCCGCTGGCCTGTCCGGCGTCTGCGGCCAGGTCGGATATCTCGATCACCAGCCGGCCGGGAACGTACGGCAGCGACAGGGAAAGGCCAGGGACGTCCGCCTGGTCGCGCTCGCCTGCCACCGTGACCAGGCTTCCCCCGGGGAAGCCGACCGCGCGTGGCTGCGGGGGGCGGACCAGCGCGAGCCGGTCTTCGGGGGCAAGGCTCTCGTGGTCGGCAAGGTCGAGCAGGCGCAGCACGTCGGTCTGGTACATCCTGGCCAGCGTCAGCAGCACGCACACCGAGGGCTTGCGGCTGCTGTCCGGCCACTTTTCGACTTCGCACAGGTGCGCGCCGGTCATGCCCGCGCGGGCCTGCGGGTCGGTGCCCTGCTGCGCGGCGAGCGCGTTGAACCGCTCCGCCGCGTGGCCCTGCGTCCATCCCCACGCGAGCCGGTAGGACTCGCGGGGGCGCAGCCTGTGCCGGCGTGCTACCTCGGCCGCGATCTCGTCGTATCCCAGGCCCAGGCTGCGCATGCGCTCGCGCACGTCGTCCAGCCCGGCTTTGAACCCCTTGCGTCCTGCCGCGACCGACACGCCTCCTGCCGCCACCCTGGCAGCGCGGCTGCCCGGGTCATCGCCTGGGGCGATTGCGTTCCTCGTCGCGTTCGCCTGGTGAGCCACGTGGCTGTCTCCTGCCCGAGTCGTCCGGCCTTGCGTGCAAGCTGCTGACAACGACGCTATGGACGCCCAGGCGGGCGCGGAAGGGAATGTGCACGGACTTGCACGCGACTTCAGCCGAGCGCGGTGATCGCGGTGGTGATCAGCGCGCGTGCCTCCTGGCCTCTGGCTGCCATCGCGGACAGCGCGGCGAACGCCCGGTCGTAGATGGCGACCTCGCGCGGCTGCGCCACCGTGACCCGCGCGGACAGCAGCTCGGCGTCGACCCTGGCGTCGTCGAACATGAGGAACCCCTCGACCGTCCACATCGGCCGTTCCCGGATGGTGAAGGGGATCACGCCGACGGAGACCCACGGCATCGAGGTCACCGACAGAAGGTGCCCGAGCTGCCCGGCCATCACCTCGGCGTCGCCGACCTGGTAGCGCAGGACCGCTTCCTCCAGGACGACCTCAAACCGGCGGTCCTGCTCGTAGAGCACGCGGGAGCGCTCCAGGCGCGCGTCGGCCGCCTTCGCGCTGTCGTCGGGGACTCCGCGGAAGGCGCTGATCGCGGCGAGCAGCGCCGCCGCGTAGGCCGGCGTCTGGAACAGGCCGGGCACCACGTGGGACTGGTAGGCGCGGAATCTGGCCGTCCGCTCGTACAGAGGGACCATGGACTCCTGCAGGTGCCGCAGGCCCGTAACCTCCAGGCGCCGCCACTCGGTGTACATCGAGTCGGCGGCGCGCAAGGAGGCGATCAGGTCGGCGGCCTGGTCCCCGGCCCCGCAGACCTGGCACCACAGCCGGATGTCAGCCTCGGACGGCGCCGTCCTGACGTGCTCGATCCGCGAGCACTTCGACTCGTGCCAGCCGGCGGCCAGGGCCAGCGCCCGCGCGGTCAGTCCGGCGTCGAGCCTGATCTCGCGGAGCCGCTGCGCGAGAGCGCCGCGTGCCTGGCGGACGCTCGATGACGGCGAGATAGCCATGGTCGTGAGGTGGGCGGGTCAGGCGGGCCGGTAGTCCTTGTGGTCGATGGCCCGTTCCCAGACCGCCTCGAATGCCATCGCGCACAGCTTGGCGACTGCGGGGTCATCGCACATCTCGTGGCCGAGGCCGGCGCCGTCGCCGGCGAAGTGGCCGAACCGGACCAGGCGGTCATCGAAGACCCAGAAGTCGTTGCCAGGGAGCGCCAGGTCAGAGGCCCGCCGGCGGGGCAGCCACCGGACCTGCTCCCCGGCGGTGATGTTCATGGAGCCGGTCACGTCGTACTCGAACCGGATATACGGCGTGATCGGCTCGGAGATGATGCGCGCCCTGCGGAACACTACCCCGCGTGCCCGCGCCCCGCCGATAAGGGCATGCCAGTCCGCCTCCCGCTGGGTGCGGTCGTAAGGCGGGCCGCCCTGCCAGGCGATGAAGGACGGGTCTGCCGGCGCGTACGCGTCGCGCATCTCCAGGTGCACAGCCGTGCGCTGCGTCCCTGCGATCAGATCCTCAAACGGCGGGTCCTCTGCGGGCACCGGCCACCTCCTGGACGAACTGCGCCATGCGTGCCGGGAACCGCATCACCACCTCGCGGTGATCTGGCGCGGCCTCGGCCAGCATCGCGGCGTCGGTGATCTTCCATCCCTTGAGCACGAAGTCTCCGGACACGTCATCGACCCACACCGTGGGGCAGTCATTCCCGTCCGTTTCCGGGTCGATGCCGATGAACTGTAGTGCCATGATGGCCTCCTCCGCCTGGGTGTCTGCATGTACTTGCACACCGACTATCCCTCCGGGCAAGACCAAATGGCTAGTGGCCAGGCTAGTGGCCCTCGATCTCGGCCACCAGCATCCGCAAGGTCAGCGAGTGCTTCTCCGGCGGCAGCGCCCCCATCGCGGCCCTCGCGTAGGCGGCCCCGCCCGCCCGGTCGCCGGCACGGGCCAGCATCAGGCCGCGGTGCAGCTCCAGGTGAGTGGCGAACCTCGGCATCGAGGCCGGCAGCGAGGCCGCCGCCGCATCCTGCGCCTGGACGGCCAGCGGCTCGTCGCCCAGCCGCGCAGCCAGCAGCGAGGTGAAGACGTTCATCCGCCACCACGGCACCGCGTAGTCGCTTTCCTCCCCGTCGCCGCTGCCAGCGGCGTCGAAGACCCGCCGCCCCTGGGCGAGCAGCTCCCGCGCCCCCGGGCCGTCTCCGCTCAGGACCGCCACGTGGGCCTTCCCCATGATCGCGTTCAGCCGGCCCAGCGACGGCGAGGAATCAATCGCTAGCGCCTGGTCAGCGAACATGCGCGCGACCGGCAGCGCCGCACCCTCATAGCCCAGCGCGATGGCGGCCCGGCCGCGCACCCACACCCGCGTCCGCCGGTCGCCGCCCCGGTCAGCGGCCTCAGCCGCCATCCGGTACCAGTGCGCGGCCCTCGCCCCGTCGCTGCCGGGGAACGTCTTGCCATACAAGACCATAAGCCGCGAGGCCACGTCCCACATCACCGGGGAATCGAGCTGCTGCTGCAGCACCACCAGGTCAGCAGCCAGCCGCCGCTGCACCTCCGCAGCGCCCGCCGTCATGTAATCCCGCCCGTAGGCGGCCAGCTTGCCCTGCCATACCTCAGCGGACGGCCGTGCCCGCAGCGCCGCGCTGAACCCGTGCCCGATCAGGTCCGACGCCACCACCGGCGCGATCGCCCCGGCCGCGACATCGGTGAGGAACGTCCGCCTGTCCACCCTTCCTCCCTCCTCCAGCACGGCCAGCGGGACTTGCAGCACTGCGGCCAGGTGCCGCAGCCAGAACCCGCCCGGCGTCCGCCTCCCGTGCTCCCACCTCGACACGTACTCCCGGCTAACCCGCATGCCCGAGGCCGCCTCCAGCGCCGACACCAAGCGACCCTGCGACCAGCCGTGCGCCAGCCGCAGGTCACGGATCAGCGACCCCAGCGCAATCGCCTCTGCACTGGCCTTACGGTCCTCGCCGACGACCCCGGAAGCCATAGCCATATCCGCCGCGCCCTCCTAGAACGACACCAGCCACGATACGCGCACGACTCGTCGCAAAACGGCTAGCTTGCACCACCGTGCACGGCAATCCGGCGCGGCGCGAAGCTGCCCGTCCGCCAGCGCGACACGCGGTCAGGTGACCCGCGCCGACGCGACGAACCGACCTTGTTGTTAGAGCTGTACGCGGTGTGGGACCGCGAGCCTACGGCGGGACCGCCGACGTGGTGGCCTACACCCGGCGAGCGAGGCACCCCGGTGCGCGTGATCTGGCCGGACGGCGCACAGCGCGGCTAACGCCCTGGGCAGCCGGGTAGCCACGCGCTTAGTGGCGGCACCGGGCACGTGGTGAGGCGGCGGAGCCGGGATCACATGGCTACAGTTACCCGGGTGGCAGAAGGACTTATCCCCGTTCTGGTCGGTCTGCGCGACCCTGCCGGCCCGGACGCGCCGCCGTCCCCGGGAGCCCAGGAGCGCTCACGGCTGGACGGGGGAGGAATTAACTGGACCGCCCTCGGGGCGGACCCGCGGTGGGTCGGTATGGAGTCAAGCGACTGCGCCGCCGCCCTGCACCCGGGGATTTACCACAGCGACGGTGCCCGCGAGCGAGACAGGTACATCGCCGGCGCTGCGCGCCGGGGCGAGACTGCGGTGCTGGTCTCGGTCATCGGGAACGCGGACGGTACACGCAGGAACATTTTTTCGACCTACGACGCGTCGGTCTCGCTGTCGCTGGAATCCGGATCAGTCTGCGGGCGCCGCCTCCCCCAGGGGGCCGCGGTCGGGCTCGCGGATGACCTGAACCGCACCGACCGTGACCTCGGGCTGCGCCTCAAGAACCGTCCGCCGGGCGCCTGGTGGTCACTGAAGCTGGAAGCGTCGGAAGTGGTGTTCGACGGCAGCGGCGGACCGCTGGGCGCAGTAGGCCCCGACGGGAACCTCGCCCCCATCCTGGCAGACGGGCTGGGCGACCCCGTCGTCGCCGTCTGGACCTCACCGGAACTGGACCTGCGCTGGTACGTAGTCCCCCTCGGGACCGACTGGCCGACGGTCATCGACTGGCTGGTCCAGCAGGCACTTCCCGCCTACGTCCCCGGTGCCCAGCGCCGGGTGCGCTCCCGGGGACATGTCGACGAAGACCTCCAGACGGCTCAAGAGACCGCAACCCGGCTGGCGATCACCGAGCTCAGAGAACGGTATGAGCAGGACAAGGAGGCGCTCGAACAGCAGCTCCGCAGCGCAACCGAGGAAGCGACGCCGGTACGCGACGGGCTCCTGCACGGCACCGGCGGCGAACTCGCTGACGCAGTGCGCACCGTCCTGACCGCCGCAGGATTCGAGGTCCATGACCTTGACGTGGAGCTAGGCGGGCCGAAGTCAGCGGACCTGCTTGCCGTCCGGGGCACCAGCCGCTGCCTGATCGAGGTGAAGTCCGCCAGCGGCAACGCCGGCGAGGGCCTCGTGGGCGACCTGCAACGGCACATCTCGACGTGGCCGGGCCTCCGCCCCGCGCTGCAGCCCGTCACCCAAGCTGCGCTGGTCGTCAGCCACCAGTGCCGACGCCCTCCCCGCGAGCGCTCCAGCCAGGTCTACACCAGGCCTGAGTTCGTCTCCGCCCTCCCCTTCCCCGTCATCTCAGCCCGGCAGCTCTTCGACTGGTGGCGGGCGGCCGACTGGCCCGCGATCAGGAACGCGATCACGGCACCCGGGACGCAGGACCCGCCGGACAGCGCGCCTGCCCCCGGCCCGCGGCCGCAGAACGGTCCCGTCACGGAACCACGACGCAGCCGCCTGCTGCGGTGGCGGGCGAAACCGGATGCCGGGGCAGAGAAGGCAGGCTAGACGGCCCGGGTCGCTGTTTCCCGGTCAGTCCCGTGACCGCCGCCACCCATCGCAGGCGTCCCACCGGCGAATCCCCGGAGCTGGCTTCATAATCCGCAGGATTCCTGGTCGGCTTCCGCCGTGCCCGCGCCGAGAGCACCTGCGCCAGGGGCTGGGAGTGCGCTCGGCGAGTGCGGGACTGGAGGGTCGGGGAAGCCGACGAGCAGGACGTCGGTGAGGAACTGGTAGCGGTCTTCGGGTGGGGCGGCGAGTTCTGCCGGGGCGGCGGCGCGGGTGAGGGGAAACTGGCCGCCCGGCGGACCGGCGGGGATTTCGGGAAGGCTGCGGTAGGCGTCTTCCCGGGCGCGCCAGCCGAGCAGGGCAGTGCCGAAGGTCTGGTAGATCCGCTGGGCCTGGCCGGGGGCGAACCCGGCGGCGGTGAGCACCTGGAGGGCCTGCTCGTTGAGGCGCAGGAACGCGGGGCTGGTCCGGTACCGGGCCAGGCCGACCGCGGCGAAGCCAGGCAGCCGGGACAGCAGCCGGTCAAGGTCGGCAGCGAAAGCGCGCAGCGAGGCCCGCCAGTCGCCGGCCTGGCCGGGGGCGGGAATGGTCAGCTGCTCGGCGAGGGTGTCGGTGACCAGGTCGAACAGCTCGTCGCGGCTGGTGACCCAGCCGTACAGGGCCTGGTGGGTGGTGCCCAGGTGCTGGGCGACGGCGGCCATGGTCAGGCCGTCGAGGCCGAGCTCGAAGGCGGCGGCGACGATCTGCTCGCGGCTGATCCTGGGCGGGCGCCCGCGTCCGCGCCTGGCGTGCTGTCCGGGCATGCGGTCATGCTACCGATGAATTAATTGCGATCCGCAGTTAATTAGGTTAGGCTCCCCTAAGTCAGCCTGGGAGCGAGGGAGAAGCCGGTGACACCGACAGCAGGGCCGGGCAGCGGGGCGGGCGCCCGCCTCGTGCAGATCGAGGCGGCCGACGCGGGCGCGATCGAAGGGCTGGAGGCGGCGTGCGCGGCCGGGGAGCCGTTCGGGGCGCTCATCGACGCGCGCCGCGCGGCCGGCCCCGAGCGCGGGCCGGGGCGGCTGCAGCAGGTGCGGCGGCTGCGGGCGCTGCGCCCCGGGATGTCAGCCTGCGCCGGGCTGGCGTTCGTGGTCTCGCCGGACGCGATGGGCGACCAGCGGCGGGTGCGGGCCGCCCGGGTCATGTTCGGCTGTCCCGCCGAGGCATTCGCCTCGCCGACGGAGGCGCTGGCCTGGCTCGCCGCCCAGGGTATGGCGGTCCCGCCTGACTGCGCGCGGTAAGCGGGCAGCGGTTATGTGGATCGCGGCGGCCCTGGTGGCACTGGCAGTGACCGCGTGGCGCCTGGCAGGGCGCCCGCGCGGGAAGGACGCGAAGGCGGCTGCCGATGGCAGCGCGGAACACGTGACAGACGATCATGGAGGTCACGTGACGCAGGGCAGCAAGCACGGCCAGTTTCACGCCGAGGCTGCCGGGGCTGCGGAAGTCGGGACCACTGCGGAAGCGACGGCAACGGGGGCTACGGAAGCCGATCCGCGCCGGTGGTGGATCCTGGCAGTGCTGTGCGTGAGCCTGCTGCTGGTAGCCATGGACAACTCGATCCTGAACGTCGCCGTGCCCACGCTCAGCCGGACCCTGCACGCGGATACTTCCGGCGTGCAGCTGATCGTGGACGCGTTCACCGTCGTCTACGGCGGGCTGCTGATGGCCGCCGGCAGCCTCGCCGACCGCTGGGGCCGCAAGCAGGCCCTCCTGGCCGGGCTGGCGGTGTTCGGCGCCGGGTCAGCCGCCGCGTCCCTGGTCAGCTCCGCCGGAGCGCTGACCGGTCTGCGCGCGGTCATGGGAGCAGGCGCCGCCCTGGTCATGCCCGCCACCCTCGCGATCATCAACAGCGTGTTCACCGGGCCGGAGCGGGCCAGGGCGATCGGCGCGTGGAGCGCCATGTCCGGCGCCGGCCTCGCGCTCGGCCCCCTCATCGGCGGCGCGCTCCTGGAGCGGTTCTGGTGGGGGTCGGTGTTCCTGGTCAACGTGCCCGTCTGCGCCGCCGGGCTCGCCGCCGTCTGGTTCCTCGTGCCCGCATCCCCCGGGCACGGCGCCCGCGGCGACCTGCCCGGCACCCTGCTGTCGGTCATCGGCCTGGGCAGCGCCGTCTACGCCATCATCGAAGGGCCGTCCCGCGGCTGGGCCAGCCCCGCCGTCCTGGCCGGCTTCGCCGCCGGGACGGCCGGGCTGGCCGCCTTCACCGCCTGGGAGGCCCGCACGTCTCACCCCATGCTGAGGCTGTCGTTCTTCCGCTCGCGCCGCTTCTCCGGCGCAATCACCGTGCTGGCCCTGATGTTCCTGGTGCTGCTCGGCTCGAACTTCTTGGTTTCCCAGTACTTCCAGTTCGTGCGGGGCCTGTCTGCGCTGGCCGCCGGGGCCGCGTTCCTGCCCCTGGCCCTCGCCCTGCTGGCCGTCTCCCCGTTCAGCCACCGGCTCACCGCCCGGCTCGGCACCCGGGCCACCGTCGCGTGCTCGGTCGTGATGGCCGCCACCGGCACCGCCCTGCTGGCACTGTCGTCCCCCAGTTCTCCGCTAGCTGTAGCCGAGATCGGCCTGGCCCTGATCGGGGCGGGCATGGGCGGCGTCATCGCCCCCGCCGTCAGCTCCATCCTCGGCTCCGTGCCGCCGCAGCAGGCCGGGGTCGCCTCCGCGGTGAACTCTGCCTCCCTGCAGGCGGGCGGGGCGATCGGGGTCGCCGTCCTCGGTGCCGTCTTCAGCACCGGCTACACCAGCCGGATCACCCCCGCCCTCGGGCACCTCCCGCCCGCAGCGGCCCGCCAGGCCAGCCAGTCAGCCGCCGTCGCCCTCACCACCGCCCGCCAGCTGCCCGGCACCGCCGGGCAGCTCCTGGCCCAGGCAGCCCAGGACGCCTTCACCCACGGCCTAGTCGCCGCCCTCACCACCGCCGCCGCCATCGCAATCGCCGCCGCGATCGTCGCGCTGTTCTTCCTCCCCGGCAACGGCCCTCGCTGACCGTCCCCGGCAGGCATCAGGCCGTCACTAGTACAGGCAACCGCGCGGAATGTTGCATTGGATGCAATAAAGCCTGTATCTCGAACCAGGTCACAGTGTGCCCGCCGCGCCTTCGCCATCCCCACCGGGTCGCAAGGCGGGCAACGAGGTGGAGCCCCCGGCCGTCTTCCGCGTCGCTGCCAGTGGGTCGCGGTTCTGGCACGCCCGGCCCGCTCCGGTCGGTGACCTCGACCCGGATGACGTCGTTCGCCGTCTTGACCGCGACCGTGACCGTCTCGCCGGGGGCACCCGAGCCGCTATGCCGTAGGCTATTGGAGAAAAGCTCGCTCACCAGCAAGGCGGCCACGTCCCCGCACGGGTGACCGGGGCCTAGCACCCCCTCCACGAACGCGCGGGCCAGGCGCACCCGCTCCGCCCGTCCCGCAAGCGTCACGGCCTCCCGGACCGCCCGCCCAGCCATCAGCGCACCCGCCTTCCCGGCCGCCCTCATCCCGGGAAATCACGCGGGCCGGCGGGCGGACACACCGGGATGGACGCTCGACTCGGGGGCAAACGTCAAGGCCAGGGCACCCCCGGAACGGGCACTGGAACCCCTGTCAAGCGGCTACCCACACCGCTCCCTGGCCCCGATTCCCGTCCGCCATGCGTCCGTGGACACCGCAATATGACGGTTCACAGCGCTACAAGACGACACACGGCGGGACAAAGGAAAACGCCCCGCTAGCGCGAGATGTCGCAGCTAGCGGGGCGTTTTCGCAGCGTGTGGCAGGTGATGGGTTCGAACCATCGTAGGCTGAGCCGACGGTTTTACAGCCCGCTCGCTCCACCCTAGTCACCTCCGCGTACCAACACATATGCACTGAGAGGCATGACGCTCGGCGGGTCTGTCGTCCGCAATGCGTCCGTGCGCACCCGAGGCTTGGGGCGGGGGCGGACCAGGGAGTAAGAAGCCACGGACGGGGACGATGGGAGCGGTGGGGGCGTCCGCCGGAGTTGCGTGAGCGGGCGATGCGGGTGGTCAGCGGTGCTGTCAGTGTGCGGGGCGGGGGTGGGGTGCGGTGACCTTGGGCGCGGTCCAGCTGCTGAGCAGTTGCAGAGCCTGAGCGCTGGCGGAACCGGGCTCGACGTTGTAGACAGACAGGGTCTGCTCGGGGTCCCCAGGGGTCTGGAATGACTCGTAGGAGAAGTGCAACTCACCCACGACCGGGTGATAGTAGTGCTTGGCTCCGTGGGTGCGCCGCAGCACCCGGTGGTCGTTCCACCAGCCGGTGAACTCGGGTGACTTCAGGGTGAGCTCGCCGACTAGGTCGGCGAGCTGGCGGTCGCCGGGGTAGCGGCCGGCCTCCAGGCGCAAGGTGGCGACAGTCTCGGCGGCGATCTTCTCCCACTCCCCCACCTGCTCCCGGGCCTGCGGGTCTAGGAGGTAGTAGCGGGCCAGGTTGCGGTTGGCCGCCGGGAGCGCGTCGAAGTCGGTGAGCACCGCCTTGGCGAGGTGGTTGGCGGCCAGCACGTCGGTGCGCCGGCCGAGGATGAAGGCCGGCACGTGGCTGAGGGTTTCCAGCATCAGGTACAGGCCGGGCCGTACCCGCTGGGGCCGGACGGGGGCCCGGCGGCCGGTGCCGGGGACAGGCCGTAGCAGGTCGGTGAGGTGCTCGCGCTCGGAGGGGTCCAGCTGCAGGGCGCGGGCCAGGGACTCGACGACCTCGGCCGACGGGTTGGCGGCGCGTCCCTGCTCAAGGCGCGTGTAGTACTCCGTGCTCACCCCGGCCAGGCGGGCCACCTCGTCCCGGCGCAGCCCCGGCACCCGGCGGGCGCGCCCGTCCGCCGCGAGCCTGGCGTGCTCGGGAGTGAGCGCGGCCCGGCGTGACCGGAGAAAGCCGGCGATCTCCTTGCTGCGGTCCATAACTCCAGTATGCATGGACCCGCGCAGGCGCCTTCGCTACCAAAGTAGCCCTGCCAGTACCTGCCTGAGCAGGGCCTGTTAAGGCCCTCTTCCGTGGGGCCAGAGCTGGTGTGCTGAATGTGTGCCCGGAACTACCGGGTCGCCCGCAATGCGTATCTCGTCTGAACGATCCGGGCCGGATTAGGTCAGGTCAGAGAGGACTCAAACTATGAACACGCTGATGAAGGCGGCCATCGTCGACCATGTCGACGCGCCGTGGACGCTTGAAGACCGCCCGGTCCCGCCGTCGGCGCCAACGACGTCCTGGTGCGCATTCACGCCTCGGGCATCTGCGGCACCGACGCCTGGATGGCCAGCGGCACCCTGGAGTTCCGCCCCTTCCCGCTGCTGCTGGGTCACGAGGGCGTCGGTGAGGTCGTCGCCGTGGGTGATGCCGTCACCACCCGCAAGATCGGCGACCGCGTGGGCATCCCGATGGTGCAGCAGACCTGCGGCCAATGCGAGGCGTGCCTGAAGGAGCGCCCGAACAGCTTCGCCAGCGCCATCAACTGCACCGGCGGGCCTCGTCTGACTGGCGTGACCGTTGACGGCGCGTTCGCGGAGTACATCGCCGCAGACGCCGAGGGCACCATCGTCCTGCCCGAGGGCATCTCCTACGAGGATGCCGCGCCGACCATGTGCGCCGGCTACACCGTATGGGCCGCGCTGCGCAGGGCGGAGCCGAAGCCGGGCGCGACCATCGGCGTCGTCGGCATCGGCGGGCTCGGTCACCTGGCCATCCAGTACGCGAAGGCGGCCGGCTACCGCGTGGTTGCCGTCACCAAGAGCGCCGGCAAGTACGAGGTGGCCCGCCAGTTCGGCGCCGAGGAGGTCGTCGCCGACGGGGCGGCCGTCCGCGCCGCCGGCGGCGCGGACGTGCTGCTGCACACCAGCAGCTCGCACGCCTCGGTCGTCGATGCGATGAACGGCCTCAAGCCGTGGGGCAAGGTCGTCGTCATGGGCGTCGCCACCGACGAGCTGAACCTCCCGGCGGGTCCCGTGGCCTTCCAGGGCTTCGAGGTCATCGGCTCGGCGCACAACGGCAACGAGTACCTCGTGGAGGCGCTCGAGATCGTCGCGCAGGGCAAGGTCAAGCCCATGATCGAGGTCTACCCGAAGGAGCGCATCGGCGAGGCCTACGAGGCTACCCGCACAGGCCGCACCCGGTTCCGCTCGGTCGTGACCTTCTAAGCACCACCCTCAGGCCCGGCCGGGGCGCACCGCCCCGGCCGGGCATCCGCCTACTTCCGCGCGGACTTACTTCCTCGACTGATCGGCGGGTCCCGGTAAGAGCTCCGCGAGCCAGCCGGCGAGGGCCTGCCAGACGGCTTCCGGGTCATCGCGGTGCGGGCTGTGGCCTGCCCCGGCGATCCGCACCAGGCGGACGTTCGGGTTCGCGGACGCCACGGCGTCGCCGTCGGCGTGGGTGACGGTTGAGCCGGCCGCCGGGTCGCCGCAGATCACCAGCGTGGGCACCGCCAGCGTCCGCGCCGCGTCCCGTAGGTCCGCGTCCAGGTTCGCGTCGATGATCCCCTCGACGGCCGGCCGCCAGAGGTCCGCGACCGCCTGTATCTTCGCCGCGCCGTCGCGCTCGTCCCACGCCGAGTACGCGGCGCGGATCTCGTCGGCGTCCCGGTCCAGGGCGGCGAGCTCCTCCTGCTTCACGGCGGCGGCCTCCTCCGTCGTGGTGAACCGCCACGCCGGGTCGACGAGGACCAGCCGCCCGGCCCACTCTGGTCGCCGGGCCGCGGCCAGCGTGGCCGTGGCACCGCCCATGGAGTAGCCGATGACGAGGTCGTGATCACCCATCGCGAGGTTGTCCGCCGCTAGGGCGGCCAGGGAGTAATCGGCGGCCGCGCCCCGGCCGCCGTGCCCGAGCTGTGCCTTGGCCTCCACCTCGTACCCGAGACCGGCCAGCCACTCCCGGAAGCGCCACATTGACGCCGGGCTGTTGGTGAAGCCGTGCAGCAGCAGCGCCGTAGCGGTCGACATGCCATCATCGTACTGAAGCCCGCCTTATCCTCCAGGGCTGTCTCTGCGGTGCGCTTTGGGCACGACCTCCATGGCCACCGTGGTGAGCGCGGCGATGACGGGGGTTCCAGCCGCGACCGTGCCCAGGCCAGCGGCGATCATGGACCGCGCGAGTACCGGGCCGCGGGATGGCAATCCAATGGGGTCGCTGGGTGCGTACGTTCTTCTTAGGGGCGAGCCGCGCCGATCGGCTCTGAACTTGCAATGGAGCGGGGCCAACCGCGGGCCGAGGGGAGCAAATCCGGAGGGAGCAACAGGGTGGTCGACGGGGGTAGTAGTACGGCGCTGCGGGTTCAGCTTCTCGGGCCGGTCCGGGCCTGGCGCGACGAGGAGGAACTCGGGCTCGGCGGGCCGCGACGGCGGGCGGTTCTCGGAATGCTGGCGACACATGCTCATCGGAGCGTGTCGCGCAGCGAACTCATCGATGGGATATGGGGCCAGGATCCGCCAGCCAGCGTAGTGAACTGCGTGCAGGTTTACGTCACAGGGCTGCGGCGGGCGCTAGAGCCACAGCGCGTACAGCGGGCGCCCGCTCAGGTCTTGATCGCGAGCGGGCCTGGATACCAGCTGCGGCTGGAGTCCGGCGGCCTGGACGCGGCGGAACTGCATACTTACCTGGCGTGTGCCCGTCAGCTGACGGAGGACGGCGACTTGGCGGCCGCCAGCCGGTCGCTGGACGCGGCGCTGGGACTGTGGCGGGGGGATTCGCTGGCCGGGGTTGCTGGTCCGTGGGCTGAGATCGAGCGGGTCCGGCTGGAGGAACTCCGGCAGACCGCGATCTGCGAACGGATCGATGTCATGCTCAGGCTGGGCGCCCACCACGAGATGCTGGCCGAGCTGGCCCGGCTGGTCCGCGAGTATCCGCTGCGAGAGCGGATCCACGGTCAGCTGATGCTGACGCTGTATCGGTGTGGCAGGCAGGCCGAGGCGCTAGCTGCCTTCACTAACGCCCGTGGCCTTCTCGCCGAGCAACTCGGCCTCGATCCTGGCCCGGAGCTGTGGCGGCTGCACCAGCAGATCCTCACCGCTGATGCGGCTCTCGACCTCCCGCCGGAAGCGACCTCGTCCGGGCACGGTGCTGAATTGGCCTGGGCCTCTCGGAGCGGCATCGCCGGGGCGCCGGCATCCTTGCGAACCGTGCCGGTCCCGCGTGAGCTACCCGCCGACGTTGACACCTTCGTCGGCCGGGCAGCCGAACTGGCCGAGCTTGACCAGATGCTAGCCACCGGGGCCGCGGCTATATCGGGTAGCGCCGGCGTTGGCAAGACCGCGCTGGCGGTGCACTGGGGGCACCGGGCCCGTGACCTGTTTCCCGACGGACAGCTCTATGTCGACCTGCGCGGCTACGACACCGGCGAGCCGGTAGCGATCGACGACGCCCTAGCCGGGTTCCTGCGATCGCTGGGCCTGGCCGACCAGGACATCCCTTCCGATTCCGGGGAACGAGCCGTGAGGTACCGCAGCCTGCTGGACGGGCGGCGAATGCTGATCGTGCTTGACAATGCGGCCGGGGCCGAGCAGGTCCGCCCGCTGCTGCCCGGGGTCTCATCGTGTCAGGTGCTAGTGACCAGTCGCGATTCGCTTGGCGGCCTGGTTGCCCGGCACGGCGCTAAGCGCCTTAACCTCGATCTCCTGCCGGTCAGGGACGCGATGGTGCTGCTGCGGACGCTGATCGGCTCGCGGGTGGACGACGACCCCGGGGCCGCGGTCACGCTCGCCGCACAGTGCGCGCGGCTGCCACTAGCGCTGCGAGTGGCGGCCGAGCTCGCCGCGGCCCGCCCCGCTCAGAACCTGGCCCAGCTGACCGGCGAACTGGACAGCGAGCACCGTCGCCTAGACCTGCTCGATCTGGGCGGCGACCCCCGCACGGCCGTCAGGGGCGTGTTCTCCTGGTCCTACCGGCATCTCCCAGCGCAGGCCGCGCGGGCATTCCGGCTGGCCGGCCTGCATCCCGGTCCGGATCTCGACGCGTACGCGGCCGCCGCCCTGGTCAGCACCGATGTCGAGCGCGCCGCGGAGCTGCTGCGCCTGCTCGCCCGCGGGCACCTGATCCAGCCCACTGCCCCCGGCTGCTACGCCATGCACGACCTGCTCCGCGCCTATGCGGCCCAACTGGCCGCGACCGAGTCCAGCGCCGAGTGCCATGCAGCTTTGGCCCGCCTGTTCGATTACTACCTCGGCGCGGCGGCGGCG
>Ga0335072_10005593_pt1 | contig 18508 bp, 15 predicted proteins | sample Lox_Sample_21_FD_206725 | JGI IMG/M metagenome (GOLD analysis project Ga0335072, IMG submission 206725) | Soil microbial communities from Loxahatchee National Wildlife Refuge, Florida, United States - Lox_Sample_2.1 | ecosystem: Environmental > Terrestrial > Soil > Wetlands | place: USA... | reverse complement strand
GCACCTCTAGGCACCAGTCTGACATGTTCCTCCTTTGGAGTTGTCCAGCGAAATACTGCCGCCTTCTTTGTAGGCAATCGCAACCCCGGATTTGGTGATAATGAGCTGTATTACGAGCAATTCTAGTGCATTCCCAGACCCTCAGAGCTCTAGTAAAGAAACGGCGAGAGAGACGGACAATAGTCGAGTAAATAGTGCCTAGAACGCCCCTTCCGCAACCTCTAAACCCCCATAGAGCGACCGACAGGGCGAAAAACGGACGTCCGACGATGGCCTAAGGCACAGCAACCGTTTGGCCGAACAGCACAAAATAGGCCGTTTATGACACGGCCGAAGGTCAAGACGGGGGGCCTAAGACCCCGGCTCGCGGACATTCGATTCGGTCAATCCAATGTCGGCAAACCCAGTGCTCCCAGTTACCGAGGCGAGGCTCGTCAACGCCTTGGCCTCGACCTCGTTGACCTCGAGGCCAAGGGTCATTTCCGCATTAGGGAATAGAAGTGTGGTGTAGTAGAAAATGAACATCTTTGACTGCGTAATGTACAAATTTCGGCCCTGCTGTCGAAGCTAACAACCTTGCTGCCGCCTACTGCTTCAGCTTCAGCTTCAGCTTCCTGAAAGGTCCAAATTGCATCAGGCTATTTCTCCACCACGCTTTCAGGCATTTGTGGGCCTCGATAATGTCCTCCTCCAGTTGACTTCTCTCAAAGGTAATGAGCTTCTTTACATTGCTGAAGACTTGCTCACGCTCGGTTGACATTACTGGGCAGGGATAGAGTATCAAGGGCGTACTGAAAGAGCGTAGGGAAGTTGTCTTTGCCCGACATTCCTGCCCACTTAGTAATTCCAAGTGGGGGTTTCTGGGATTGAGACAGGAGCGCGTTGACGCGGGGCGCGCCTCGAGCTACCCCCTTTACCGCTACCTTGACGCCACAACCGCCCCTTAACCGCCCCCCCCCTTTCCCCTTCGAGGATATTACCCCCCACCCCTGACCCTGCCCTCGGGGGGGTCCTCGGTACCCTCGCCAAGTTGACCTCGGTAACTAGGATCACTAGGGCAAACTGGTAAGGTGCCACCCTTACCTCGGTCATTAGCCCCTAAAAAGACAGAACGAGTCTTCTTCCTGCTAAGACTCATCGTGGAATACCTTAGATGCTGAGATCGTGACAATACCTCCCCTCTTAGGAGGATAGTCTCCGATCCTCGTAAGTAAGGTGCCCATCCCAAAGGAATCATAGACATGTCCTTGTTACGTGAGCGATAGCCTAACCTTATCTCTGAGAGATCAAGCTGTCAACTCCGCAGTTATGTGCGGGGAACTACGACCTCCAGGAAACCAGTCTTCAGAACACGTTGGGTCACTAAGATTCGATAGGTTCCACCCTTACCTCAGCCATTGGCCCCTAAAAAGACAGAACGAATCTTAGCTTTCTGCTAAGGCTTAAGGGGGTGGAATGCCTTATATGCCGGGATCGTGACACAAAACCCTCGGCGACAACAGCAAGAGGTCTTTGCGCCGAAATAATTGGACCAATTAAGAGCAAAATCTCCTGCGTACCCGTCTGCACCTTACCACTTGCATATTCTCTAGTGCTCTGAAAAGTGATGGCGCACAGGTCAAATGATCTTCAAGCGCAAGTAGAAGGTTTCCCAATAGGACCTCGGAACCTGGGACGCACGCATTTCCTTCGACGGTCCAATCTCGTGGCCTGAGCGCTTTCTGACGATAGCTTCTGACTCAGGAGACTCCCACTATAGGCACTAATGCACCCGTCTGGAGCTACAATGGTCAGGCCAATAGATAAGAGACCGGTCACCTAGTACCGCACTCTCTGGTAAAAGCGGGGGTACGCCCTCAGGCCACGGATGAAGCCGAAGGGCATTATCCTGAAACTGGTTAGACACGCCCTACAGGGCAACTGGATATTGTAGCTAGATACAGTCCCCTGAACACCTTCGGTCGTTTAGCGCAACCACAAACGGCCTGTATCAGGTATTACCACTTCGTCATTTGGACCAGATTGGGCATCAAGAATAACCAGTCTCGGTCTGATCTTCGGGCTTCGAAGACTGATAATGTAGAAGATCGGAGAGATCATATATGAGACCCATCTCCTCCTCTTTTACGGTGGGTCTCAGTAAGGTGGTTAAAGATGCATTTGGTATTAGATACGGGCATTGATGTTTTCACTAAGGCAGCTAACGCAAGGGCGAGCAGGCCAGGTCGTTCAAATTTCGAAAGTGGCCCTTGGTATGCTTGTTTCCGCACGGTTGGGATGGTTCACTGTGGTATGTCAAGGGGTTTGATGCACCGTTATCCGTCACGGGAGGATCAATTAGTCTAGCCAGGGATTTTACCCCGTGGGGTCTCGGTAGGTTTCGTGCCGAAATATCATATGATAAGCCATTAACTGATTCTCATTTCGGCAGCACCGAGGTCAGAACGCCGTCAAAAAACACCATTCATTGTGAATCTACTTCCGTTCCCTTGTCCCTGATTCCGACACGAGTGGGAAGTTTGCAGAAAGAGCTCGTCTCGGCAAATTCCATTCGATCTTAATTGGGATGCGCTGTACGTCAATCGCCAATGGCTACGCCGGCGCGGAACGTTGCGTGTGTCCGCTGCACGAGGACCGTCTCAGCCCCTCCAGCCGACTATTGGTCGAGCCACTAGGCGCATCAGATTCTTGTAAACCAACTACCAAACTCGGTCGTGCGCCCGCTTGCTAGGAAGACGGGAATGAGCACGTACACCTTTCAGCCATGGCAAGACGCTTCATGGGAGGTCATACCCCAAACCAACCAGCCCATAATCACCCTCTAAGCGAGGTAAATTTCCCACTTTCAAGGATGGCTTAACCTCATTTCTGACTTGTGCAAAGCTTCCCCCTTCAGAAAATGCTATATATATGGGCCGGCCGCGCAGGGTGCACCCAGTTTGCATCACAATCAGCTTTGACCTCTTGACTTTTTCCACACTCAACAATGCCTTTTTCAGAGCGCCAAATGTACGCCGTTGAGATTACCGAAAGGGTCTGTTCGGTTTTCTCCCTCCTCGGAACAGCATTTATCATCACCACCTTTCTAACCAACCATTCTTTTCACAAGCCGATCAACAGACTCGTCTTCTTCGCGGCATGGGGGAACATCATGTCTAGCGTGGCGACTCTTATCTCGACCTCTGGAATTCACTTGGGATCTCGTGGCCCTCTATGCCAATTCCAGGCATTTCTGATTCAATGGTACGCCCTTGTCGACCCCTAAGATTGAAGGAATCAGGTGTAATTGGTCTGCTACAGGTTTATGGTCGCCGATTCGATGTGGACCTTCGCCATGGCGTGTAACGTTTACCTCACATTCTTCCGGAAATACGACGCAAAACAACTCCGTTCGCTCGAGTGGAGATATATCCTCTTCTGCTACGGCGTACCGTTCATTCCAGCCTTCACCTTTTTCTTTGTAAGGTCCGAGTCGCGCGGCAAGGTCTATGGTTCTGCAGTGGTGAGTCTCACACGATCCTCCTGCTTATCATCCGGTTTAGAACTGACATTTCTAGTTATGGTGCTGGATAACCATCGAATGGGATGCCCTGCGCGTCGCCATCAGCTACGGACCTATCTGGCTCATGATCGTCGCAACCTTCGCGATCTACATATCTGCAGGGAAAGTGGTGTTTCAATGGCGTCGCCAGCTGCTGAAGTTTTCCCAAAGTCACCACAGTAATACTTCGACCCATAGCTCAGTTCATCCCTCGTCACCCAAGATCGTCAAGACCGTTAGCATCTACGTGACGAGGGAGGAGCCTGGTCAAATGTCGTCCTCAACCAGCTCACCCGGCTTCGATAGCAGGAAGGCATCTGTGTCACATGAATCGAAGCCGCCCCCGACGCACTATGACAGGCGCCCGAGAAAGTCGATTTCGAGCTTAGATGCCAACAGAGCCGCCATCAACTATTGTAAATACGCTCTGCTGTTCTTCGTCGCAATGACAGTGACATGGGTACCATCGACGCTCAATCGCCTCGTAACATTGGTCCACCCAACCGACGATATATTTGGGCTGACCTATGCTTCGAGTCTGGTGTTGCCTTTGCAAGGATTCTGGAACGCCACCATCTACATATCTACCAGCTTGCCGGCTTGCAAAGCCTTGATGCGGAGCATCAGGGACCAAATGCCGCGATGGCGGAATGGTCCATTCTCAACGACAGCTGCTTCCACCGCCAGTCATGGGCCGGGGAGCAAGAACCAACCAGCAGACTGTTCAGAGAGTGTGCAAGAGCTGCGCTCGAATGCGGGAGATAGGCAGGGAATAGAAATGGAATAAAAGCAACTGCTCTAAGTATTAGAGATGGACTGAGGAAGAGCAAGGGCATGTTACTGCTTGGAATAATGGAGGGATGGGTTGAGGAAGAGCAAAGGGGATAAAAGCGAATTTATGGTACTGTTTGAATAAGGGGGATGGGCTGGGAAGAGCAAGGGACTGCTTTGAATAAGGGAGATGGGCAGGGAAGAGTAATGGAACAAAGGCGAATTCCTTTTCCAAATTCTACGGAACCGTGACTGAAGAACAACTTTCCGGGTGGGATGGCCCGGCGGAGTGGTTCTCAGGGGGTACCTTGGTGATCTACCGTGCGTAATAGGGGACCCAAGTGTCAAGTTGCCACTTAGCGCCGGAATGAGAAATGAGTGCGGTGGCCGATATTGACACTAGGGCCAACGCCTCCTTGGCCCGGCGGGCAAACATCGCCAAAACCGCCAGATTTACTAGCAATTGATGGGCAATGCAGTGTATGAGAGTGACTCGGGATTGAGCAGTGCAATTAACGTGAACGGAGGCTATAGCAGCCATTCCAATTGCGCATTTTTGGCTTGTGCGCGCGCACTGACTTGCGGGTGCTCTCCTGAGTGTCTTCCTGGGTGCCTTCCTGGGTGCCTCCCTGGGTGCCTTCCTGGGTGCCTTCCTGGGTGCCTTCCTGGGTGCCTCCCTGAGTAGATCTTGAGCTCGCCGGCGCCGCCTCAGGCCGAGAAAGCTTGCCGTTGTCGCGTTCATTGCGGCATTGCATGTGATATCTGACGCTTGTGGGCTTCCTTTGCCTCGCCGTTTGCCGCTGTTTTGACTGGTGTAGGGGGCGTCGGGGGAGCTTCCGGAGGCCATGAGGTTATAGGCAACAGTCTATACACGTCAGCTAGGTACGCAAGAAGGTGGCGGTAGCGACGATGGAACCCTCTGGATCACGGGTGGTGGCGAAGTAGTGACGTTTCACAGGCAGAACCAGGTACACCAGCTAGAGGACACCTGGTCGATGGACGGTTGTGTACCTATAAGTATCAGCTCGCTACTCAGGTAGACAGAAGACAAGTTCATTTATCTCACAGATTCTACCAGATTCTAATCACAAGCTCAGCTTGCGATTACCTGAACACCGAAAAAGTCTGACAGTACCGTTGGCAAGCTCTGTGGTAGCCGGTAAGCTGGCAGTTGGCGATCTGTATACCATTAGCGAGTTGTATGGCAGCTGGCAAGCTGTGTGGCAGTTGGCAAGCTGTGGCAGTTGGCGACCTGGACACCATTAGCGAGCTCTGTGGTAGTTGGCAAGCTGTGTACCGTTGGCAAGCAGCTGGTAAGCTGTGGTAGTTGGCGATCTGTACACCATTAGCGAGCTGTGCGACAGTTGGTAAGCTGTGTACCGTTGGCAAGCTCTGTGAAGAAATAAGCAAGGCTAAAGAGAGCTACTTCTCGTTGATGCCGGTCGACGAGATCGATAGGCAAATCGATCAGATGCTTCGCCAAGACTCGGGCGCCCCGTCTCCAGACCCGAGCGAGGACGAGTGGCATCCTCCCAAGCCCGCGTTCACCAGCGCCGAACACGAACGGATCGCGGAAGCTTTCTTCGGGGCCCGACGCGGAGGCGCTGACGGGCGGAGAGGCCTGTCGCGGCGAATCCAAGTGATCAATGACCTGGTCGCGCTTTGTAAGCTTGAAGAGCCCTCTCTTCGGGCGAAGATGTGCTGATGGTCCGAATTCGAAGACGCTGCCGATGCCGACTTGAAGCTGGAGGAAGAAAAAGTCAGTTGACCCCGCCTGATGCGTTTAAGTTCCCTACCGACCATTGCATATTCTGCGCTGGTAAACAGGGACTGCGGAACTTTCGCCTGCGGAAAAAGCAACGGCCCGACTCTCTGCGGCACTGCCTAGAGAATATACATCTGAACCACTTCGCCGAGGACGCTTCTGTGCCGTGTCCCTTCGAGATATACGGAGGAGAGAAGTTTGAGAATGTGTACGCCTGGCCCAGTCACGCCGCAAGGGTGCATAAGTACGACTCACACGTGAAGCTTCATCATTGAATGAGTCTAGATGATTTTTCGTGGAGCATTGAATTGACGATAGTCTCCAGGCTGTTCGCAGGGACTAGAATGCCTACAATACCAAACTCCCTCGTATGGGATTCCCTACTTGGGAGCGGTGTTGCGAGGTCAGCATCACCTTTCTCTCAGTCTGACACTTCTGTTATTGTCAGACTTAGGTCACGTGCACTAATCGCAAGCTCGGGCTTGCGATTAGAATCTGGTGGTCAAGAAGATGCTGTATTGCTTGTCCTACTGTCCCCGGGCGTAGCGGGCGATTTATGTACACAGTACCTGTCCAGGCAGTAGCAGGCAGATGACGCTAGAAGCAGGTACCCATATACTTACTGAGATCACCGCAGGCATCAGTAGGCATCTCTGAGATGGCCATTGTTGGTGTAGGCGACAGCCATACTAGCGCCAAGGCAGAACTCCTAAGGGCACATGGCTGTCCTATACCTGTTCTGGCTGACAGTTATATATTAGTCACTACTTTGCCGACCAAGGGACGTAAGAAATTTCCTAATTTGCCTTACAAGATCCAGAGATGCTAGAGCACGTACAAGACGTCGAAATTCATTACAAGAAGATATCTTAGACAGCCACACTCACCTCCACTCCTCCCTCCCCACGGCTTTCAAGAAATGGTAACAGTCTGCATCTCCCATCCTGCCTTCAAAACTTGCGGATTCCTGTCCAAAAGTTGGGTGTAAATTTTGAAATATGCAACGCGTTTGAAGCAGCCACCCTCTCCACCGATTAGCACAAGACCGTTCCTCCGCAAACGCAGCCTTGTCAGTTCCAGAAGGTAATAATCCATTCGCGGTTCTGGACTTCCGAGACCTAAATCAAAAGCCTTCAACCAAGAACGCTTATCCGGAATGATTTTCCCGATCTTCTTTGAGTTTTGCCAGTCTTCGTCGGATATCCATCGCACGGTGAACCAATCAGTAAGTTCAGCCCATCGAATAGAACGGATGTGGCCGCGCAGAGAAAGGGTTGCTTCCTCTACGGCGCCGTACAGTGTCCACCCTGATATTTTCTTGATATTATGCTCGATATACTCCGCCGTAATATCCCAGCTTTCTCCAATGTCAGGCTTACTGTACCAGACTTCTGCGCTCACTGAAGCCCAGGACCATGAAGGGCAGTGCAATCGTGCCCGAGTTTTATGCCTCCGGTTGACGTACCACATGGATCCAAGAATCACATCTCCTGTCCATAAGCCGGCAATATATTCATCCGCTAATAGTGATCCAAACCGTGCTGCGCAACCAGAGAGCGCTGGTAGCTTGTCAGATGGAACAGTCAGTTCGCACCTGGTGTATTCCTCCACGACGCTGCGCCATAGTTCTGATACCTCGTCAACTGCAATGGCTGGCCGTGTCGCAGCGTTGAGTAATCGATGTAAATCTGTATACGGCTCCAGTGTACCGCGTATACCCCGGGCCACGTCACAACGAGAACTTGTCACACAGTCCCACGAGATTCGTTCCAATCCAAAGGTAAGTAGGCGCGGAGACAATACACGTTCTTGATACGTCCAACCTCTTTTATAGATGGGGTCTGTTAAATATTCGTAAGTAAGATCTTTCTTCACTGGAACAAGGAAGAGCCTTCCGAGGTTACCATCAGGCCCTCGAAAAGGCAAACTGTTGCTCCTTTCTGCTTGAAGATTTGCCATTTCTTGTCTGTAAATATAGAAGCTTTCTTCACAATTCCGCGCGGCCGCAGCAGAGATCGTCACGATGGCTCCACTGAAAATCGAGTCCATTTTGGCAATTTCGCGTCTTTTGTCCTCGTTCGAATCTTGAACGATGCAGAGGGAGTCAACCCACAAGAAGGGTATCCATAGCTTCCTGGTGCACTCGATCGCATCTTGTATAACTTTGGATAGCGTTGATACAGTAATGGAACTCATATTTCTGGCTAGTGTCTCCTTCGTTGTTAAAGTGGGCTTTCTTCCTCCCCAACAGTAACTCAGGGCAACGTATCGACCATGTTCCCCCGCAGAAGCGATGTGCAGCCGCACTACCCGCGGGTTTTTGGAAGGGGAGACTTCAATGACACGAGTCGGTAAAGGCCCACTTGGAGACCGAGGACAGCTTTTGTGAAAACGAAGGCAGTCTGTGAGCCATGAACGGGCGAGGATATGGTTCTCTATTGCAGAGGTATCCGGTACTGAGATTCGGGAATCGAGAAACTTTTCGGCTGGGTCACCTTCCATTAGAGTGAAGTCAGCTTGGTATACCCTCTCTATTCTGCTCGTAAAAAGCTCACCAGGAACAGCATGCACATCATAATAACTCATAGTATAACGCTCGGGTTGAGTATCATATTCGCTAGTCCGTATCCCAAAAGAGACAGTTTGAAGTGCGCGGGGATTGTCTTGCTCGTGCCAATTATGGAATTTGACAGGTATTATTGAGCATTCTCTAACCCTCTTTAAAAGCGTATAATAAGTGAATTCGATAGGTATTGTGCATTCTCTAGACCTCTTTAAAAGCGTAAGACATCCATCTAGGCACCAAAGGGAAGCGCATTCTTAACAACACGCTTGAGGCAATCGGTACTTACCAAGCTCCAATCTTGAATGTCCATTACACAGGTTCGGACAAGGAATTCTGCAAGTGGGCATCCTTGCGACGCCCACGACAGAAGCGCGGTCGGGGTAACCGTTTCCTTCTCGACCGTAAATCCATCGCATAGTGTCTTGATCGTCTCCGAATCAGCAAGAGCTGAGCAGAACCCATCGCAGGGGCAAGTCATAAAGCGTCTAGTCCAAAATGAGAGCGTATGGATGACACGACATGTATAGACGAGCAGACTTCGTGTAGTGAAGGAAGTTGAACAAAACCTTCGGACACACAAGGCCATTGTAGTAGCCTGCTTGCGGCGGTGCGGCGGCTACGGCGCGCAATTGGGACCTTTTATCTCTTTACCTCAGATCTCAACACACTTTACACAACTTCACCAATATTGATGCACTATTAGCGACAGCTAGGTCTTTGTGATCGCGATCTTCTGCTCGTTCGAGCCCTGCTAATCTTGAAAGATTCTGACCTCATCTGACCTCGCCGCCGTCGAAATGGAGATTGACCTTACCTCGGCCGTGGGCCACCTCTTTTACGGCAACCCAAGCTATTTCGACCTGACATTGCTCGGCGGATCACAGAAGACCATAACATACATGTCTATGAGGTGTATGCCCATGAGGTACATGCCTATGAGGTGCACGCCCATGAGATTCACGCCTATGACGTACATACCCAAGAGATGCACGCTGTGGGATACACGCCCAGGAAGCGCACGCCTGTGAGGTACACGCCCGTGAGGTATACGCCCATGAGGCAGTGGTCCGCATTAGGTAGGCAAGCCTGGGCCCGACCCAAAAGCTTGCCCGGGCCCGCCCATCGGGCCTTGGGCTTGAGGCTCGTTAGTTGGGGGCCATTAGGCAAGCCAAACCCGAGTCCGACCTAAAAGCTTGCCCGGTCCTGCCCATCGGGCCCGGACTTGAGGTTTGCCAGTGAGGACCACTGCCGTGAGATGCACGCCCATGAAGTACACGCCTATGATATGTACGTTTATGAGATACACACCCTTGAGATGCATGCCTATGAGGTACACGCCTATGCCATGCACGCCCATGAGGCGCACGCCCGTAAGATACACGCCCATGAGGTACATGCCTATGAAGGGTTTTGCGAGGACCTAGCGTGTCAGAACATCGCTGCACATCTGTCCCAGCTCCAGCTAGGTTTTTTGGCGTTGTCACATATGGGTCACGTCTCGCCACATATGGGTTACGTGCTGTCACATGGGTCACGTGTTGTCACATATGGGGGTCCCAGTCATCGTTGTAGTGTCCTAAAGGCCACTATTTAGGACGCTGCACGGCCTGCCTGGGTACCAGCGCTCATGGGCCCTGTTTCGACCTGTCTGTCTGTCTTAAACCTGTCTGTCTATCACCCGACAGCCAATCCGATTGCCTGCGCTTCTTTTCCCCGCCTCACCCACCTCTTGTAGATAGTTTAGATAGTAAGCTCTGGTACCATTCTGGATGCAGGGCTACTATTTTGGCTTCGGCAGCACCGAGGCCGTTGGGCAGTCTTTGCGGCAGCTTTTCACCACGCGGAGCGCGCTCCAAGGGTGACCAGCAGCCTGACGGCCGAGTCGCCCACAATCAGAAGCTTTCTCAACCATCCTGGGTGTCGACATAAGGATGTTCGCCACCCGTGTCCGACGCGCTAGGAAGACTCGTAAAAGGGTTTCCACGCAAAAGGTTCTCCCTTCGAAGCTCGGAGCCAGATATCTGAGAATGGAGGCAGAGCTGGCGATTTTCCTTCGGGCATCAAGACTTTGCACCAGCATCCAAAGGCAATAGTGGACATTGTTTTCGTACATGGCCTGACAGGAGATCGTGAGAGGACCTGGAAGTCATCGCATAGCGACACTACTTGGCCTAAAGACCTGATGCCTGAGAGCATCCCTCAGTCACGCATCCTGACCTTCGGATACAATGCCTATGTTGTTCGATCTGGAGGGTTGTCCAACAACAAGGTTAGGGACCATGCTCGAAATCTGGTCAATGAGCTCGCAAGAGTTCGAACATCGAATGAAGAACGAAGTCGTCCAATCATTTTTGTCACCCACAGCCTTGGTGGCATTGTCTGTAAAGATGCGCTGCAAGTGTCTATCAATAATGCAGAGCCTCATCTGTCCGAAATGGCAACCTTAACTCGAGTAATCCTTTTTGCGGCTACCCCGCACGAGGGCAGCTCCTTGGTACAATGGGCAGAGATACCTCTTTCTATCTTTGAGATCGTCACACCAACTAGCACGAGTCTTCTCTCCGTCCTCCACACCGACTCTGAAGTGGCGGACCGCATCCGGGACGATTTCCTCAATTTACTTCAAAAGAGAAAGTCTGAGGGTCCGCCCTTTGATGTCACATGTCTCTATGAAACCCTAACGACCACAGTCATTGGCCCAAAGCTCTCCGCAGTCGTTCCAGGGAAGCTGTCTTCTTTTGAGGTAGTGTCGCCCGAGTCAGCAAAGCTATCTGGGCATAACAGCATATCTGTCCGCGCGAATCACCGAGACATTGTCAGATTTGACAGCGAGAAGGACGAAGGATTTCAGACGATCGCTGCAGAACTGCAAAGATGGGTCCACAAATTTGGAATGGAGTATGGTGAGGTTGCGGGCATAGATCCACGCATAGTCCGACCTTGTGTCGACTCGCTCGTGTTCACCCAACTCCACGATCGACATGTTGCTATTGAACGAGAAGCGGAAGAAACTTGTGCCTGGATCCTCGAAGATAAGAGATATCAAGCCTGGAGGGCCCGGGAAGAACTCTACAAATCTAACAGTCTCTTGTGGATCAAAGGAAAACCGGGGTCAGGAAAATCAACTCTAATGAAATTTCTCTGCGACAGAACTTCGACCTTTCCAAACGCAATCCGGATCGTGTTCTTCTTCAATGCCCGAGGTGTCGAGTTGGAGAAAACGCTGCTAGGGCTTTATAGGGGCGTCATTTTACAGATGCTCATCGACAAGCGAACCCGCTCTGCTTTGAAGCCTTTCCTAGCCAAGCTTGAGGAGAAGGAAGAAATCTTTGGCGAAGGTAAGTACGTGTGGCTGTTGACCGAGCTTCAGGACGCCTTCCAGGATATGCTTACTAGTGGAGTATTGCCACCCATTGAGCTCTTTGTGGACGCACTGGACGAATGCGATGAAAACCAGATGCGGTCCTTCGTGCAACTTGTCTCAAGATGCGCGACTACAGCGATTGCGAAAAATTTGATTTTGAATGGGTGCTGGTCAAGCCGTCATTATCCCACCATCAGCACACCATATTCTTTCGAAATTCATATGGAAGAGCAGAACGAAGTGGATATCCGGAAGTTCGTCTGCCAGGAGCTTTCAGCATGCGACACTATAGGCGTGTCAGATTTCGAGGATCAGATTGTGGCAAAAGCTAGAGGCGTATTTCTCTGGGCCGCTCTTGTTGTGCACAAACTCGTCAAAGCTGCTGATAGTGGAACCCCAACGAGGGTTATGCTTTCGCTGTTACAAATGCTACCGATGGAGCTCAACGACTTGCTTAGAGAAATCTTCTATGCCCTTGATCCGACCTACCGGTCCGAGACATTGCACTTAATACAGTGGGTATTGTTTGGAAAGCGCCCCTTGTTCATCGAAGAAGTGGAACTTGCCCTCGAATTCAGTGGAGAGGACTCCCCGAACGACTCAGCTGAGAGCTCACTTTCTGAGCTTTTGCCCTCACCCCAAAGCTATGAGCATTTCGCCCTCCCCGACGGCAATCCCGCGATCCTAGACCAGACGGGCATGTGGCTCAGCCACGTCGGAGAAAGCTACGCGAAGCGGGTGAAACGGCGGGTGACTGCACTATCATGCGGTCTCATTGAGGTCGTTGGAAAATATCCAAACCGCCAGTGGTTACAATTCATTCACGAGAACTGTGAGAGATTTTGTCCTTCAGAGCGAAGTACATGCTTATCTCGGTATGGACCTTCACGACCACTTTGCACTAGCTGGCGAACAGGCTCTCTTTGACACACTACGAAGGTTCATCTCGTGTCCAGAGTTCAACTGCTTCCGTCAAGCAGACACATCGCGTCACTTCAGCTCTCGGAGCAAAGTGAATGTCTTTTATGGATATCGATGGACGCGGCACCCGTTCACGCGATATGCAGTGCATCACCTTATTGAACATGCGACGGAAGGTAGTGGATTTCATAGATATACCACACACGAGCATCCGCAGACTGGTCTTTCCAACGATGAGCTATACAAAGAGAAGTTCCCGCGACTACAAAACCATCTGAACTACCTGGACTCATCCTTGGACGAATCAGACATAGCGTATGCTCGATCTCAAGTTCGAAGATCATTACAACCACTCTCATTCCTGCAAATCAAGAGCGATTGAAGCGTCAAGCCGAAAAGGGCTGGTCGAGCGCATCTGGGCGGGACGAGGCACAGCTAGCTGATTAGAGCTTGCGAAGAGCAAATCTGTATTTAAGATTGGCCTATTACTTTACTTGAGATTGGAGCTAGCCTTTTCATTCGAACCGAACTGTGAATCCGATCAAAAGTTGTGCAGTCTCTTTCGGCATGCTCAAAAATGGGTCATGTCGGGACTCCACCGTCTCCGGAATACATCTTATACCCGTCTCTCCAATATAGTCTCTTAAAATACTAGTGACAGTGCCTTATCTTCTGAGGTCCTCATGACGAAATAGATTTGCGGGTAAGATCCTAAAATAGCGTGAAGAAGAGAGCCCATTTAGGCTCCCTGAGTGAGGATGAGCGTGCGTGCGAGGCGCGATAGGCTCACCCTGCGCTTAGCCATCGATCACCTGTCGCACACCCTCGCTCATGCTGCTCGCGAGATGGGAATGTTAAAGCGGCACGGTATGGGTGAGCGTGAAAGTGAGCTCGGGGCGGATTTTGGTTCTCTTGTGTTGCTAAGAGATAAAAGGTCCCTATTACGCGCGGTAGCCGCCGCACCTGAGGATCAGGGCCGTGGGGGGAATCTGGCTGTGGTCAACGCGGCAGTGATGCAAGACCTCCTTATTCTCCTGCAAAGATCATTTGTAGCTACACCACGATTGCCCGGGAGGATCGTCAGGGAGGTGCCGAAGGAGGTGCTGCTGTCAGACGCAGTGACCGTGCGCGCAAGCCCAAACAGCGCAGTTGAAGGTCTTAATTGATGACCAAATCGTTGTAACTAGCAGTCATTCGTTTAGTGCTCAATCCTAAGTAGCTACAAACATGCAAAAACGTCGCCAATGCATTCTCTAGCGCCTGCCATTCTCCAGCGACTACCGCACTCTCGATCCTAACTAGAATCCTTCGTACTTGAATTCATACAGTAAGGACCCTCGATAGTGTAAATGTGATCTGCTTACCCCAACGAACTCAAAGCAACAAACGAATGACTCGAAAGCAGGAAATTTTATTGTCCGCTGCGATTTCGAGCGTTGCAAGCGCCCAGGCCAAAGCCACTTCACACTGAAATCTCATGCATGCGCAACAGCACCTAGAGTTGCATTAGCCAAGGCTAGACTGAATTGATTCGTCGCTAACGTTTACCTTCTCGATGTACCGAACTCCAACCACGATCCCGTCTTCATCAATAAACTCGTCTTCATCGCCAAAGCCGTTGTTCGTTTTGTCCAGGCAAGTCAGACAGGCGAGGACAATGCTCATGAACTTTTGACCCATCTTGTTCGCCAATCGAGCCGATGCCAGATCAATTAGTGTGCTCTTCATCATAGCCGCCTTCTTGCGCTCGTTGCGCTCTGCCTGGAAGCCGCTTACGTCGAGCATCGGGCTAGGGACGAACGTGCCGTTGCTGTCCTGCTCTACGAACGATGTCCACAATCCGATCTCCAACAGCATGACCCCAAGGCTGTAGATGTCGTGCTGCATAATATAGTTATCTTCCGGCTGGAGACCCTGTCGCGAAGGGTGACGGTAGAGATTTTTTTCCCAGCATAAATCTCCTTGTCGGAAAGTCCACCCATCAAGAGGGCGGAACTTCTCAAATCCGACCAGGAAAGGTGCTGCGAGTTGAGACTCATCGTTGCGGAACACGATTGTCGTCTCGGGCCGTATGTTCTTGTGCACAAATTTCGAGGAGTGGATGTACATAATTGAGGAGGCTAACGATCGTGCTAGAACGAGTCGCTCATTGAGCGAGTAACTCTCTTTGTTCTGGAGTAGTAGCGTCCGTAGCGAAGTCGGGTCCTGGAGACCACTAGGGACCGAAAACAGTAACTCAAATTTCACCAGTTGCACGTTTCCTTGGATTTCTGCTCTTTTAGCGACTCCGAGACACCGCAGCAAGCCAAAGACCAGCGGGTCCGACTTCGAGAGAATCCTGGCGAGGTCTCGTATCTCTTTTGTCGTCCTTGTGAGCTCGGCTTGAGAATTTAAAACTATCGTGTCAACAAGCACATACTCCGAGTCAGTTTGACCCTCCGCGATCTCAGCAGTCGAGAATGAGATTTTGTGCCGCTGATCTTTAATAGCATCCGGTGTAAGCCAAATCGTACTTCCGTCTCCTGACACAGACTCGAACTGAGCAGCTTTGACAACTTCCCTCAGATCCTTCAGAGTCGAGAGAGAACCACGGTCATTGAGAGGTCGATCATTCAGTCGACTGTCAATGTTCTGGCTAGAGACGCGATTGATGAGAAACCACGAAGGATCGAACATGTCATGCCATTTCTTGAGATCTTCCATCGAACGTTTGAGGCATTCGTCGAGAGACAGTGCATACTTCCAACGACGAACGCTACCCCTTTTCCTGATCACCGAGTCGATGGTATTCTTTCCTACCTGGGTTCCGATGGCACTGTCGAGGAGGTCGTTGGCTTCTTGGAGCTTGAGGTGCAGAAGTTGTAGAAGATGGTGCTGATGAACTTGGAGCCTTTCGTCTAGGCTGTTCCACACACTTTGAAGGAATTGGATCTGGTATTCGAACTTGATCCAACAGTCTTCTACACAGAGAATCAATTCCAGTATTTCGCGGTCGGCGCGCTTGAAGGTTTGATACTTCTCGACGAGCTTTTTCCCGTACCTGAAGGTCGTCAGGTGCTATTCATGAATGGAGCGTCATTCAGCTCGTTGATGGAGTATGTCACTGTGAAGGATGCAGTCATACTTAATGCAAAGGTCCACAGTTGACAGGACTGCTAGCGGGGTGCCAACTGGATCAACCATAGTTCGATCTGACGGCCCGCCGCGAAGCGCGGCGAGGTGAAAACTCCACTTTGGAACCGGCTCCCTACACACCAGAGTTAAGCAACAGTTGCAACTCTCCAGGAATTATTGGGGAGCATTTTGGTAACTCAAATCCTGACAGTTGTGATCTTGTAGTACATGATACATGTGATGCGGACACCTTGACTGCGCTGGCGTTCCTTCTCAATGGTGGTCTTGGCCTAAAGGACTGACTTCTGCGCTAAGCCTAGTTAGAATCCGAGGGCACGGCCTAGAACTTACTTCCCAGCTCCGTCTGCACCACCATCACCACCTCCTTCAAGAAGACATCTCTACTCCGTTGAGTGAGTCTGTAATGCCGCTTCCGCTGCCACTCATGTCTGACATGCGAACACGGTTGCGTCGTGTGTGTCATAGAAATCGCATGTAATCCTACTTTGCCGTCCTAGCGCGAGTGCGATCGAGACAGTGGAATGTCCAACCATCTACCCGCACATCAACTCCCATGGCTCAGCCGGGTAAACGGTCGAATGCCATCTCAGAACTGGTCGAGCATTTTCGCCTTGACGCACAATGTCATGACGACCACACTCTGGTCTCTCTTCCCGTCCGCGGTCGTCGCAGCGAGAAGAGACAAGAGAAATGGACAAGGATGAAAGCTCTGGGTCAGGGCTCATTTGGTATTGTATGGCTGGAGCAAAAGGTTGGCGAGGACACGAAAGATGTGAGAGCTGTTAAAGAAATTAGAAAAGGCATGGGTCACCGACTTGCTTTCAACATTGACTATGCCCGCGAGCTGTACGCAATGGCGAGGCTGACACGGGTAAGTACCCCGACCATGACCAGTGGCTCATCTAACTTCTGGTGGATCAGCACACCGACTATTTTGCCGAGTTCTATGGCTGGTACGAAAACGATAGCTCCGTCTTCCTTTCGATGGAATACTTTCCGCACGGCGACTTGGCAAACTGTATTCGCGGGCCAGTTTTGGAGTCGGAGGCGCAGGAGATCGTCCGTCAACTGCTTGCGGGTCTTCAGGTCATTCACGAATATGAGATAACACACCGAGACCTCAAACCTCAGAACATCTTCGTGGTCGAGAAATCACCAAACTGGTGGGTCAAGATCGGAGATTTTGGTATCAGTAAGCGCATCGGGGGAAACAGCACGTACCTCCATACCGCCATTGGTACAGAACTATTCATGGCACCAGAAGTTCTGGATGAGGACAATCTTGAAGGATATACAAGTGCTGTCGACATATGGGCGCTTGGCTGTGTGCTATACCTGTTACTTGCTTGCACCATACCATTTCCGGTCAAGAAAAGTGTACGTCTATACGCCGAAGGCAAAATTGAGTTTCCAATACAACCTCTTCGTGATCAAGGTGCCACCTTGGCCGCGGTTACCTTCACGGAGATGCTATTTGCCGCTCATCCAGAAGACCGGCCTTCCGCTAAAGACGCCAGAAAATTACCTTGGATGAGCATTGAGGCAGGCCACGGTGAGTTGACAAAGCAAACCTTGGAAGCGGAAATGCACGTTGTTACTCTTGAGCAGGAACAGCTCGAACACCAGCCTGAAAATCGTGCGAGCTCGGAGCGCGCTATGTCTGCTGATGACACTTCTTCAATATCCCTAACTTCCTTGCAGACAACACTACCAGCGGCCGTACAAGGGGAGCAAGCCGTCCACTTTCCCACAAAGATTTCAACCGCCCCTCCTTCAACTATTCAACCTTCCGGGGATCATCAACCACCACGTGACCATAGCTTAAGACACCTAACTCTGGAAGATGTCCAAGGACAAGCCAGAACACTAAGAAAGGTGACTTACCACTTAGGGGAGCTCAAGGGCCACGAAAACTGGGTCTGTGGCGTGGCATTCTCGCCCGACGGCACCACCATCGCGTCCGGTTCGGGCGACAGGTCGGTGAGGATATGGGACGCCGCCACGGGAAGGCAGCTGCGGAAGCTCAAGGGCCACGAAAACATGGTCTTGGACGTGGCATTCTCGCCCGACGGCACCACCATCGCGTCCGGTTCGCGCGACGAGTCGGTGAGGATATGGGACGCCGCCACGGGAAGGCAGCTGCGGGAGCTCAAGGGCCACGGAAGCTCGGTCTGTGGCGTGGCATTCTCGCCCGACGGCACCACCATCGCGTCCGGTTCGGACGACAAGTCGGTGAGGATATGGGACGCCGCCACGGGAAGGCAGCTGCGGGAGCTCAAGGGCCACGGAGATACGGTCTTGGGCGTGGCATTCTCGCCCGACGGCACCACCATCGCGTCCGGTTCGGACGACAAGTCGGTGAGGATATGGGACGCCGCCACGGGAAGGCAGCTGCGGGAGCTCAAGGGCCACGGAGATTCGGTCTTGGACGTGGCATTCTCGCCC
>Ga0335072_10005592_pt1 | contig 18511 bp, 18 predicted proteins | sample Lox_Sample_21_FD_206725 | JGI IMG/M metagenome (GOLD analysis project Ga0335072, IMG submission 206725) | Soil microbial communities from Loxahatchee National Wildlife Refuge, Florida, United States - Lox_Sample_2.1 | ecosystem: Environmental > Terrestrial > Soil > Wetlands | place: USA... | reverse complement strand
GGCATTTAAGGCTGCTTGGTTGAACAACGCGATTACGGCTCTCTACTATAATGTCACCGAAGACAACAACTTGACCCCGGAACACGAGCATGGCCCTACGTCAATTCTTTCGTTAATGAGACATTTTCTGTACCTTCAGTGCAATCAGGCTATGAAGGGCGGTTTGAATCGCTCTATATCAATAAAACATTTGGCGATTACTTAGTGCTTTACGATTTCGACGACAATTCAACCCCAGCACCATCTGACTCGGGACCCCCCTACCAACCCATTCAACGTCACACAGCTGAATTTCGACGATATAAGTGAGTTGCCCATACATTCATGATGTTTTCACATGATTAACAATCACATGAATATTTGTAATATTAGCTAAGCTCCGGCCACTAGCGTCAGAACATTCTATCACTAATCATGTATGGAGTTCCCCAATGCCAAGATGTTGTTTCAAGTCTCGTATTTGACAGTGGAAGTCAGTGGTCACAGCCGATATACACTTGTGCAAGCTCCATTAAGGCTACCATCGGACCGTTTTTTATTTCAACCACAATGGGACCGAGAGTCTATTGCAAAGCCTTGCTATTACAGATATTCAGGACAAACTACCCAGATGATAATAGTATGCCGCTTTGGGCTGTCAAGAATACTGGAAACGGCTATCTGTTGAGCGATATGAATTTGATATGGGGACTTGTCTTTCAGAGTACGAAAACACTCGAAATGTGTCAACTGTGCGCCAAGAGTCTCTATATCTCCCAGGATTTAACGCATTGACAGAAGGTGACCAAACCGTACAGAGCGAAAACCTCCCTGGGAAGCGATTTCTTTTCGGGGGACACGGATATTGCCTACAACTCTTGAGTTCCAACTCTCTAGGTCAGACCCCCAAGATAGACTATAGCGGTCAGACCAACATGGCAATATGGGCGCGATGGCAAAACCTCACTGCATCTGCGGAGACAGCATTAATTATTTCGAGCTTCATATTCACCGACAATGCATTGTCTGCAGTTATGGGGATTAAAGGGGTCCTTGGTTTAGGCAGTGCGGCACCCGAGAATACCGTTCTCCTCCTAGTCACGCCGACGGCTTCGAGAATTGGATACCATTATCCGTTTGCTATATTAGCTTTTGCTGCTTGCCTAGGGATTATTCTCATTACTTTGGCCGCGATTGCAATAGTGCTATTCAGACAGGGGAGTATCACCAAAATAGGTTTGCATTTTAAACAAGTCTTTTTAGGACGTATCTACCCTCCATATTTATGCCCACAAGAGGGCAGAATGAGTACCAAGTCTAAAGACTGGAACAAACAAATGGGCCGGAAGACGCTGGATCTCTCGGAACAATTTCCGATACTAGTCGATGCCACAGTACCTCTAGGAAAGGGTGCTACAGTTACCGTATACGAGCCATTGGGTTCTGGCGATCCATCTGCCGAGAATGGCGGATTTCTAGGGGAAGCGAAACGTGCCAGAGACGTTCTGAGGGAGATAGAGGAAATGGATTCATGCCGCCTCAGTAGTAAGGAGTTATTCGGCATCCGCCGGCGACTAATGTCGAGGTTAGCCATTATTAATCCCTGCATCGCCATATGTTCTTCTGATCTAAAACAGAAGTCTTGATACTTTGAAGGTAAAAATGTTTAACATGTTTTGGTAAAGACTTGGTTAGACGTTGTATTGAATCAGGTTAGGGGAAGCGAAGCTGATTGCCGCATCGGCATATCTCAAATGGACGCCGCGTTACAGAGCTCTCGCAAGCGCGACACAGCAACTGCCGCGCTCTAGACCTACTGAAGACGGCATCGTCGTCGCCCCCGTAGGCGCTAAGCCAAAAAGCATAGAAACCAAATTGACTTAGGCTGTCAAATCATCCACGTGGTGGTTTATCGCACCTCTTCTGCTTACAAACATAATCACTTGCTAATATTTTTCGTTCGATGAGGCCAAAGGGCTGTAGGCCAGGCTTTGGCGGCCAACTTCTTTAAACGAGCTCTAGCGCATCCATTAGGCAGCAACGAGATTTGAGCTGCAACTTTCCAGACATCTCATCGTATTTAGCGAAGACCGTGACAGATACCTCCGAACTCAACGCCTGGACATTCGCATACTTTGTCCCTTAGATGCGTCGTTTCTGGAGCGCATCAACCCTCGAACGCGCCGACACTTCAAACCCCTGATACCTTGAACCTCACGAGTTCAATGCCTACGCTACTACAGCCCTTATTATAGTTCGATTGCGACTACGCCTTTTCATGAGTAAACTCCATGCCTGCTATGCACAATGGAACCCGAACTTGATCTCGACTTCGAACATTATACTGTGGCATGGATTGCGCCTCTACGGATCGAGGCACAGGCTGCTTGGTATATGTTGGACAATGAACACCAGGGGAGTTTCGCTATGGATCGAGGTGATGACTACGTATATACAGCAGGCGATATTAATGGGCATAATGTCGTTATCGCGACATTTCCTAGAGGCTACAATTACGGAGTAGGCTCAGCGGCGGCACTTGCAGGTCAAGTGAGGAAGAGCTTTCCTAATCTTTGGTTTGGGCTGTTGGTTGGGGTCGCGGCCGGTCTACCAGATCTGTCTCGAATACCTCCACGCGATATTCGCCTTGGCGATGTGCTTGTAGGTGTTGGGGAAGGTGATAGCGCTGGAATTATAGGTTATGGCTTAGGTAAAGAAACTTCTAACGGGTTTGAGCTTCTGAACCATGGAGCCCTAGCCAAGACTGAAAAGGTCGTGAGTTCTGCAATTGGTAATATCGAATCCTATGAACCAATGCACGGGAACGTGTTTCTGAAGTACTATGAAAGCATCAAGGACAAAAATCATACTAATGGCACCTTTGCGGACCCGGGCCAAGAGAAGGACCAACTTTACCAGACAGTCGATGAGGAGAACAGCCAAGTAATCAAACTCGTGGAGCGACCGATGCGACAGCCATCAGAACGTACCAAAGTGTGGTACGGTTCTATTGGATCTGGCGACAAGCTTATGAAGAACGCTGAGAAGAGAGATAAGTTGAGAGACGAGTTCGACCTTATCGGCCTCGAGATGGAAGCAGCCGGCACCATGGATACTATCCCTGTTGGCGTGATACGTGGTGTTTGTGATTATGGGGATGAAAAGAAAAACAAAGAATGGCAGCCATACGCTGCAGCTATGGCAGCAGCATACGCCAAAGCTGTTCTGTATAAGATTAGACCAAAGAGAAATCGGAGGGAGGAGGCATTGCAAGCATTGAAAGCCCGACGCATGCAAGAAGCATCGCCGCGGAATGGTTAGTTTGACCCTACTTACAACTTCCTCTTTCATTAAAGTAGTGGCGCTATCTGTATTGTAGATAGCTCCAGGAGTTTCTGGAAGGGTGCAGTTAGCTGTAGATGTGTGGCTCTGCAAGCTGCTTCAAAGTGGCTTTATTGCTTTCAGCAAAGCATGAAAGTTCTAGAGCGGTTCCGGATTCAGGAACCTCCTGGGCACTACCGTAAGACATAAATGCGGGGCCGATCCCAACCTTCCACACTTTTCTGCTTCAACAAGGGATCACTTTGCGCCCCTTAACCTGCTGGTTATTCTTCTGCTGGTGACCCTTATCACTATGTAATAAGACTATTAAATCGGCGCCTACTAACTCATCACAAAGCAAAGAAGCATTTCACCTTCATTCCTTTCTCTCGAAACGATGACTTTATTGTTCGAGAAGAGGTACTTAAGGCATTGGACAAGCTGCTAACACCATATGGGACCTACCACACAGCAGCAATCTGGGGCCTTGGTGGCTGTGGGTAAGTAATGCGGGCAAGCACATATATTAATGCTAATACTTCTTATCATTGCAGTAAGACACAAATCGCGCTTGAATACGCTTACCGCCGTCAAGAATCGACTTCATGCTCGATTTTCTGGGTTCATGCAGATAGTGAAGCCAGATTCAATGAGGACTATAGCGAGATTGCTAAATTAGCCAATCTTCCTCTCGATCTAAAGGGAGAGGACTTACTACGCACCGTTCAGCAGTGGATAGAGCAACAGACGAGTTGGCTACTTATCCTCGATAATGTCGACGAACTAAGAGTTTTCAAGAAGTCTTCTGATCGCCAAGTTGATAAAGAGCAGCTACCAAGCCCTGCACTCCTTCGGTTCGTGCCAAAGGGGCCTAATGGCACAGTTATATGGACATCCCGGGATGGTGGTATTCTTGGTAGGCTTGTAGGGGTTAATCGAGGCATTAACGTGGGCGCCATGACAGACGAAGAGTCCATGAGTCTCTTTCAGAGACTTTGTAGAGAAACTCTCACGAACAAGGCTTCTGGAGTCGAAGAACTCCTGAACCTCTTACAGAAGCTCCCATTAGCCATCGCTCAAGCAGCTGCATACATCAGAAGAACTAAGATTTCGATCCAAGCATATCTCAGAGCTTTTAAAGAATCAGAAAAACGGCAATCGAATCTCTTAAGTGAAGAATTTGACGATGTTTACCGCTTGGGTGTACCGAATAGTGTCATGCTTACCTGGCTCATCTCAATGAAACAGATTTCGCAAGAAAGTCTATGCGGAGAGAAAATACTCAATACCATCGCGTTTTTTGATAACCAAGGGCTTCCTTTTGAACTCATCAGAGCTGCGGCAAGTCCGGAATATGACGAAGATCAGGTTTTGTCAGCCGCTAGTCGACTCATAGAATACTCCTTTCTCCAAGCTCAAAGGACAGTGGATGAGGGATTGCCAGTCTATGAGCAACACCGATTAGTGCAGCTTGCAGCACGCCGGGCTCTTAATGTACAGCAAACTCGTCTATATTCTGGAAAGGCGTTAAAAATCATGACTAATCTCTTCCCTAGGGTGAAGTTTGAGACTTGGGATTCTTGCAAGCTATATCTGCCCCACTCCCTAAAAGCAGTAGTATGGTTAGAAGCTGAAGAATATAGTAGCTTAGCGCCGAACTTGCTGGCGCGCATCGGAACTTATTATTGGGAGCAAGGCCTGTCAGACAAGGCAGAACAGATCCAGGTACAGGCGTTAGAGCTACAGAAGGAGGTGCTAGGCGAGAAGCACCCAGACACCATTACAGCTATGGGGGACTTAGCGGCAACTTGGCGGCATCAAGGCCGGTTAAACGAGGCGGAACAACTCGAGGTACAAGTGTTAAAGCTACGGAAGGAGGTACAAGGCGAGAAGCACCCATACACCATTACAGCCCTTGCGAATTTGGCGGCAACTTGGCAACGGCTAGGCCAGTTAGAAAAGGCAGAACAGCTCCAAGTACAGGTGTTAGAGCTACGGAAGGAGGTACTAGGCGAGAAGCACCCAGGCACCATTAGAGCCATGTCGAAGTTGGCAGCTACTTGGTGGCAGCAAGGCCGGTTAGACAAGGCGGAACAGCTCGAAGTACAGGCGTTAGAGCTACAGAAGGAGGTGCTAGGCGAGAAGCACCCATACACCATTACAGCCATGGCAAACTTGGCGGCAACTTGGCGGGAGCAAGGCCGATTAGACGAGGCAGAACAGTTCGAGGTACAAGCGTTAAAGCTACGGAAGGAGGTACTAGGCGAGAAGCACCCATACACCATTACAGCCATGGCGAACTTGGCGTCAACTTGGCAACGGCAAGACCAGTTAGACAAGGCAGAACAGCTCCAGGTACAAGTATTAGAGCTACGGAAGGAGGTACTAGGCGAGAAGCACCCAGGCACCATTAGATCTATGGCGAGCTTGGCGTCAACTTGGCGACAGCAAGGCCGGTTAGACAAGGCAGAACATCTCGAAGCTCAGGTGTTAGAGTTACAGTTGCAGCTACAGAAGATTTAGCACACTTTCATGTCTCTTTAACAGCTTAGGCGAAAAGACACGGAAACGGTCCAACAGCTAAGAAATTACCTATAGCAGTTGAGAGATGCATGATAAAGAAAGAAAGGAGGAGGAATTTACAGAGAACGTGCTTTGCTACTTCGCTTCATCCAAGAACACGGGGTCAGGGCTGGGATTTGTATATTGTGGAGGGAATCAATGGACGTGCCGTCGAAGTGCACGATCGTTAGGACAGTAAGTAGGACAACGTATATGCTCGAAGCTACGGAATTGCTGGCAATAGGGACGGAGGCAACGCTTAGCGCAATGCCCAAAACACACAAGAAAAGACTGTATTCCATGTCCGTATAGCTTCCTATTAAAACCCGTAAAAAAAACTGTAAAAGCATCTGGAAAAACCTATCCGACCCGTAAACTTAAGGATAATCTGTACAAAAAGGTTATGCTTGAAGAACAACTAATGTCCAGAATCATGTGATTTTGTAGGGGACTGCGGAACCCAATATAGTAAGTCTTACTAACTCATCCTAACCGCATGCACACAATAGTATCCGCAAAGTACCTTGTGTCGTCCCGCAGCAAATTCTATTCGGAAGTCAACAGCGATACCCTGCTACTACAATCAAGAGTCTCGCGAGTTTCTCGACTGCCAATGGTCCTAGATGACTTATAGCGGACACTTGTTGCTTCGAGCAGTCCAATGGATCAAAACATGGCTTTGATAGATCTGCTTGTAATGTACAGAAAATTCACAGAATAAAGGCTGAAAGAAGAAACTTTTTCCAGTAACGTGTATTTATATAAGCTTCTAATGTTCGCCCTAGGCATAATGTCAGGTTAACAGACAAATGAGATTGTCGGGAGCATCCTCTTTCTACATCACTACTTACCAGTAAACATTCTCGAATTAAAATTTGCCATCATTCTAAGTCCTACTGTGCTTCCAATTCTCCATTAGCTGCATTCTGCATCTGGTACCATCGTACTCCTCGCTCTCAGTGCCCTTAGCACATGCTAGCCCCATGATCCCGGCTGTAATACCATTGGCCATGTATAGGGGCCTTAAATACCATGATTTACAAGATTCTATGGCCTGTTCCAAAATCGCAAACAGAAAATGCTGCGATTCCTCTTCTTCTATTCTTAAAACCTAGTTCCAATTCCCATTTCTTCCTCCATGCCAACTACGGCCTCAATTTCCCATGCCCCACTAGACCCCCTTTCCTAAACGCCTCCAACTCCCAACATCTCTCTATCACTCTTCTTGTCAACGGCCATTCCGACCCAGAGCCCACCACATCAACCCCAACCCGCAAAGCACCCTGCACAGCCGGCACCAAAACACATCCGCAACCGTGACCTCATCGCCCACACAATACCGGCCCTTTCCTCCTTCTCCCTTGGGCGCGTCGTTCAACAAGCATTCCACAACCCCAAACCCCCTCCGGTAAACCCACCTCGCCCACTCCTCCCCATCGCCACCATACTCATCCCCTATCCTCTTGCGGATCCGACTACTCTGCGGCGGCTGGATATCACAAGCCACCAGCGCCGCGATCTCGAGCGCCCGCGCCCGCGCGTGCGGCTGGCTCGGGGGCGGCACAAGGGGCGGAGAGGGGAACAAGTCTTCTAGGAAGGAGATAATGGCTGGGGACTGCGTGACCGTGAGCTTCTGAGGGCTCGTCCGAGGGCCGGCGGGAGCCTCGTCTTCCAGCTCGGCAATAAGCGTAGGCACGCTTCCATTGGGGTTCAAGGAGAGGTATTCGGGCGAGCGGTTCTGCCCGGAGGAGGTGGAGATGTCCGTTATGCTGACTGGGAGGGTGTCTGGGATGCGCTTGTGGTAGAGGGCTGTTTTGACGCGCGCGGAGCAGCCGGATAGGGGAGCGGAGTAGAGGTGGAGGGCGCGGAGGCGGGGGATGGGCGTCATCGGGTCGCGCAACCTTTTGTTTCGTTAGTTTCTAGAGGTGTTAGAACTGAGATAGCGCAGCGCGGGCAGCTCTTGGGTGGGATTTAGTAATGCGTTTGGCAGGGTTCATGGATTTCCTATTGTTCTTAACGGAAAGGCTTCCGAATGTTAAGCAGAGATGTGTCTCTCTCAAAAGAAAGATGCTAGACATGTGCTATGTTGCTCATTGCTAACTTATATCCTTTAGCGCAAGCTAGCCCCGTCATCCTAGCAGCAATCCTTAGCGGCGGTACCTAATACTTGACACCTTCGACTAGAAGCGCTTATGACGTATCCCAACCACCGCAACTGAAGAAAACAAAGAAAATCCATGACTCAAGCTCAGCAACGCGTTCAAATTTCATATATCTAGTTTTCTAGGCCCTCTCGATGTCATTGGAGAAATCGAATTATCACGCAAGCGTTACTTAAGTTACCCCTTTGCACGGGAATCCGGCAGGTGACGTGATTTAAACCTATTGGGGCTTGCTCGCTAGATAGATGTGCTGGAACATTAGGTTTGGTAGCGAGCTTCTTTAGTGTGTTTAGTGACATATATCGGTAACGGTCCCTAATCTTCCAGTGCAACCTCGCTACCCGAATAGGTTTAGATCACGCCACCTGCTAGATTCTTGAAAATTCCCGTACAAGGTTTTTCATAATTGGCGTTGTCACTTTTGTCACGATATAACCCTGTTAAGGGGTTGTTTGATAGCTGGCTTACCCCTAATCCTTGCTGAGGGGGCGGGGCACCACTATAAGTCTATGGGCTGGTCCCTCTTGTATGAGATAACCTAGAATCAATACATTCAATAATCCTCATGTTCATGTGCTCAGCCTATAAAACTTGACAACTTTGTTATTTTCACTTGGATGTACAGTATATTATAGCTGAGTCCTTAGCTTGTGCCGTGTTCTAATTGTTGTGTCCTGTTTTGGGCGTGATATATCCTACCTCTAGTTTTGCCATCATGAACGTTGGGTGTTGATTTTGATGCTCCTCGCTTACGCTGCTTAAGATCTAGCGACCAAGCACCTAGAATTCACTATGTATTATCGCTAGATTTTCTCCCTCTTTGCACCTGTCCCAGTATATTACTAAATCCTTATATACATCAACGTCACATTCTTGCAAGGTACTTTAGCTAAGCCACAAGGGTTCTATATGATTTTGGTACACCAAAGCCCGTATATAACTGAAATAATTATGACGGCTGAGCATAAGTCTTACAGCGCGACTCAGCTACCTTAATGGTGTACCTAGTTCTATGCTAAAAATTCAACGCCATGTAGTGCCACCCATATTTGAAAGCGAAATAAGAGCTTCCAGCCACATACCTCATCTGCGCCCAACTTCTTCACCATCTCAGCATTAGTTCCGGAACATATCGCTAAAACTCTTCTGCTGTTATCAACTGCCTCTTTAGCTGAACGACTATTGAACTACATAACACCGCCACTCGCTCCATTAACAAGAATGCTATCGCCTTTCTCTAAGTTCACCCTCAGCACCAACGCCGTACACCCAGAGACACCCAAAGCCGCCGCCTTCTCCAAGCTCAAACTCTCAGGCTTCCTCATTACCCCCGTAGCAGGCACAACGACATGTTCCGCAAGTGCACCAATACCAACAGGGGACTCGCAAGCACTGAGTTATGCCAGCTGCCAGGTTTCGCGATGGAAGTACTTTTGCGTCGATGTCCATGATCACGCCTGAGAAGTCCAGCTCAGAAATGGCTGGTTTAGCACATAGGATCGGGGGACGCCATGATACTCCCGCCTGGACTGAGTGACGTATGGGTGATGCGAACAAGGACGTCCGTAGGACATTTCAGGCTTGGATTCTCGAGGTTTTGGCGACATTGTTGGGACTTTAAGAAGGGAATGCCCGACTTTGTGTATGTCGGCGCACACTATGGATGTTATTATGACGCTAGAAGCTATTTTGAAAAAATTTTAAGCAGAAATTTGGTAGTACTCGTTAGAGTCGTCGATTCGCAACGCGGATAGCTTGGCAGCCCGCGCATCCATGTGTAGGATAGAATAATAAAGGATATAACTTACCTTACCTTTTTGGGACTTTAATATGCATTGCTTCGATTATATTAACTTTCCAAACTGTTGATTACGAGTATTAAATTTTCATATGCTTGGATACAGCCAACATCCAACTGCCATCAGTCAACAGCCAACAGCCATCAGCCATCAGCCAACAGCCATCAGCCATCAGCCAACAGCCATCAGCCATCAGCCATCAACCAACAGCCAACAGCCAGCTGCCGCTTCTCGACTCAACTGGAGTTGGCCACCCGGTCATCTAGGTTCGACCATATACCGGGCCATGACACATCGCGAATAGACTTGCGATGCGGTGATGCGCCTTGCCGGCGCTTATGGTCGTTTACAAGGTCGGCAATTTTGTTTCATGAAAGGCTCAGCCTCCATATTCCACCAGTCTGGGTTGACTATAGCTGGCTTAGACCGTCATCGTCCACGACTGTGTCCCATGAAGTCCATTCCCTTGTTGTGTCTAAATCTGCCTAGCCTCAAAGTTACAAGTTCATAATACGCATCGCGTTACTGTTAGTTGTTCATACCGTGGGTTGTCCAACATGGTCAGAGGCTGTGTTTTCCATAACGAAGGTCTCTGTTCCTACAGAAGCTTCAGCGTATTTATCATGGGAGTTTTCGCACTTTCCAGTACCAGTGTGCAACCATATCAAAACGAACACACCATTTCCTAGTCAACATTTGTCTTTGCTCATAAATAAAGTGCTCGAAATACGCAAAGTCCTTTGCAATCTCTTTTATTTATGCCATCCTTTTAGCCTCTATCAAGATGTTACTATCCGTCTTTGAGCGGGTGATTTTCCTCACCAACTTGTGTGGTTTATTTTCTCATGTGGTAGGCCGACCGGTGTACGATGGATATGGGGAAGCAACCCAGACATTTTATGAGGACTGGCACCGAACTACTTGGACCATTGAAGAAACTTTCACAGAGATAGTTCCATGCCCTGAACCTACAGAATCAACGATCAGCCTAACGTTGACTATTAAAACGTCCACTTCTACTCCCTCGGCATTTTATGTATCAACAAAAGCTACCGAGACTTTGACAACAACGACCCCATGTCCGGATGAAACGCATATAACAAGCAGTATTTCTTCTATGGCAACCGGGACTCCTCCTCAGTCAAACTCAGTTACAACCATCACTATCGTGGAGACCTTTACGGAAATAGATACAGCTCCATGTTCTGGTTGTTCGGAGTCAGCGGGGACGACGTTTAGTGTAACGACATATACATTGACATCTTCTATCCAACCAGCTTCTTTCTCTACGGCAGCATCTAGCTCATCATTTATTTCAATTTCATTGACTTCTGATCAGCCAACCTTACAGACATCATGGAGCGATACCCAATTGACCTCAAGTTATTCGGACACAGTGACACAAGAAAGCAGTGGAACAGCAGGAAATACTTTGGTTACTGGGAGCACTACTGATGCTGGAGGCAACACGGCTACTGGAAGTACTACAGCCGCCGGAAGCACTACTGCTGCTGGAAGCACAACATCTGCTGGAAGTACCACGGCTGCTGAAAGCAACACGGCTATTGGAAGCACTACTGCTGCTGAAAACTCTTCATCAGTGGCTCAATCTTTAATTACCGCCTCCGCTTCTACCACAAGTGGAGCTACATCCACCCAGAACGATTTTCCACCGGGGAGCAATTCAGCTACAAGCGATACATTGGGCACAGTTGATGTCACGTCTCGATTAGGTACTACATCCACAAACAGTGTGATTACCATAGATTCTAGTTCAACAGCAGACAATACTGGAGCTACTGGAAATCCATCTACGTTCGGGGACACTACCACCACAACTGGCACCACTGGTACAAAAAGCATCGTATCAATACGCCAGTCCCTAGCAACAGATAGTTCTTCCTTAACGGACAGTCTTTCAGTGCCTCTATCCCCGTCTCTGACAGTAACTCCTTCGCAGGGAAGTGTAACCATCATAACGCCAGTGCCAATACCCACTGAGTCGCTTCTATCGGGCGCAAGTAGTGCTCCCAGTCAAACATCTGCTAGTACAACACCCCAAGAATCTGTTCCAGGGTAAGAGGATCTTTCTGCTTTAGTAAAGTTTCTTTTCTAATATATATTTTAGAATTACTACTTTTCCATCAATCAACTCTGCAACGAGTACTAGTGGGCAAGGTTCCCTCATTTTTGTGACACCAAGTCTAGCCTCACAGACCGCGGCTCCATCTATATCTATAGTGGTGGTTTCCGGCTTTACCGCAACCTATACTCCAACACAGGTACCCTCTGATGCATCACTGACTACAACCCTTATCACCTCTACCACGGACGCTGCCGGAACTCCTGCTTGTATCATAATCCTTCCTTTGTCTGAAGGATGGGGCTGGGCGTTCCCATTCAACTTGGACTGCACCGATATACCCTTTCCTCCGCCACCACCTTGCCCTCCTCTAGAAGCTTCAATCAGCGGATGTTCGGCCTCGAATAGCGGTGGTATCCCCAGTGCAACAATGATCACATCGACTATGACAACGGTACCTCCAGGATTCTCGACTGAAGCCACCACCAATACCATATGGACAGGCAATACGTGGCTGACTACAGAGGTTGGCGGACAGAGTACTATCGTTCCAGTCTTGGTAGGTTGCGATAACTGTGGAGGAGACCATGGTGGGATCATCCTTTGGAATCTACCAGAGATCCCATGGGTATTATTCAAATTTCCAGGCTTTCCTAAGCTGCCAACTTTCCATCTCCCTTGCATCAAAATATTCGGCATCACAATTTCCGGAGACTGCAGCAAACCGCCCTCCACCGATGGAGATAATAATAGTGGCAATCCAAGCCAGAGTACTGCTTCAATATCGACAGGAAATCCTTCATCTACTTCCGCAGAGAGCTCTTCTGCAAGCACCCAAACTTCCTCGTCATTGGCTTGCAGTGTAACCCTGACTGCCAGTGATTGTAGTGTTGTTTGCAAAGCTGCTCCAACAAGAGCATCTTCTGCAGCAACCGCAACTCAGTCTTGCAGCACAACTTGCTATTCAACAGCCACGGGATGCAGCGCGACTGGTACTACAACGATCACAACTACCACACGATCCATCATCTATTGTGACACCGCCTGTGGTGCTTATTGCGGACGAACTACGTTCGAGACGGCCACGGCATCCGCCTTCCCGATACCAACATGCACTGAATGCTTACCTGGTACAGGTCCTCCAGTCATTCAACAGTCAACTTCAACAGTAACATTGGCACTGCCGACAGCTGAACCAGCCTTCGAGAAGCGAACTCTACCTGCCCCAACCGATATTAGCGGCGTCAAAGACCTTATTGTCGAGGCAAACAATGACAAGAATACGTTAAAGGTGAAACCCCGATTTGGCAACTACAATGGGGGCACTACGGCGGATGGATCGCAAACTGCCTTGAGCCTCCCTTTCCATGAATCAAGACTTGACTCAATGGCTGTAGGGCTTTATGGCTGTACCTCGGTCATCGTCATATCTCAAAATGGTGTTTGGTTGTCACATTTTTACGAAAGCCCATACTTTATTAATAAAGAAACAGAGATCGTTGTTGACGATGAAACATTCAAGGCGACTGTCATTAACACTATGCTAAATGGTGACGGTACAGTGGACGCCCAGGGCCAAGTTCTTATGCCTGGCCTTTTGCAGGATATAAGCCCAGATGGATTATTCTCCCCGGATACAACTACGACATACATGGTTGTGACCCCAAAGGCTTATGACGGGCAACCCGGAGAAGCCGAGTTTGGACATCTGGTCGATCTAATTGAACAGCAGTTGCAACAAATACTCCCAGGCTTCCAACCTAGTAAACAAGGGACCCGTTTCGCCTATAAAAGGCATCACCCAGCAGTGGCCAGGTCAGAATATAGAGCAGAAGGAAAGATCCTAGTTCAGTATGATCCAGATCAAGTTACTGTTGTCGATGTCGAAGGTGATTCCCCTGCCTGTTCTTCTAGGGTAGCGATGGCAAGAATTTATATGATGGACCAAGAAAGCCCTATAATGGAATTTGAATGGCCTAGCCCCTACCAAGATGATTATAAAAGAGATACCACTAATGGAACAGGTGGAAGTGCCTGCAGTTTGACCTTTTTGACCAGTCAAATAGGATCAACTATCACTTCTTCCGTTAAGTCGCCAGCATCTACTTCATCTACTTCCAATACAGCTCTGACAACACGTTCAACATCGACAGCTAAGTCTATCGCCTCTGCAACTACATCTACACCACTGCCGGTGGTAACAGGCACTACGTGTAACTGCAATGAGGATGGTTGTACATCAGATTCCCCGGCTTGCTGTGCTGACGGTACTTGTGGTATGGCGAAGGTGATCAGGGCCGCGCTTGCTAGTAGGAATAGGTGCAACTGTAATGAAAATAGCTGTTCACCGGATTCACCCGCCTGTTGTGCAAATGGGACCTGTGGTACATAGCAAATGATGGGTTAGTTATGCTTGTTCTGAATTTGGAGTCTGCAATGCTAATTCTGCCGTGCATATAGAATGCAAAGACTATTTAGAGACTTAAATGAGTGGCCTCATGCATAGCAATACACATATCTACTTTAATACAACGCTCTCCTATAACTTTTGAATTAAAACAACTAAGACATAAAAAATCTAGACCTGTTTTGTTTAGTAGAATTAACACGTCAGCCAATTAAAATATCTGATAACAATACATTAGGGTTCGGTGAGACGGGAGTTTCTTCAAGCCGAACTTGTTGACTCTTCGATTTGATCATGTGTATTACACTACTGTTTCTGTGATTTAACCAGCCGCAGTACTCGTACGGGAGCAACCCGTGACTGGTTTCATCTATCTTACCAATCAAAATGCCCGAAGCAGAGCCTCAAAATGACATTTCTCTAAGGAATTCGAGGTAGGTAGGTGACTTATTATTTTTGACCTAAAAAAACAAAGTGTGGAGTATTTCAACTATTGCAAAAAAATTTCATCGCAATGAATTATCAAGGGACTGCAATAAGATTTAATAATCGTATTAAGTAGAAACAGAGCTTTAGTTTGTTGAATTCCTTGTTTATTATTATCCGGATGACTGCACTACCCCCACTAGATTGAAATACCTGAACTGGCCCCCACTTCTTTGAAAAATACCTAGACTACCCCACTAACTTTTGAAGCTATCCCGACTTCTCCAAGCACCAGAGCCACGATTTACTTAATATGGACTAAATACAGGCACCTGAGCCTTGCTATTGCCACTAGTCTCTGTCCCGCCTATTCCTTGGCCGTCTGTAAGCATACCACCCGTTTCTTAATCTTCTACTGCAACTGTAGTGCAAATTGCAGTGCCGCTGCCTATTTCAATGCCTTCCATTCCATCAAATACAATGCTAGCTAGCTCCGAAAGCTCGCTGACGCTTTCCAATTGCTGGCTGTAGAGTCCTTACATTATATATTATATTGAATTCTATTAAAAAGGAGCTAGTTCTGAGGTGTGTGATACAATTCGCCGAACAGCCCGAAAGTGGCCTCGAGTTCGACTCGGTATGGTTCGGAACAGTTCGCGACTCGCCAAACACTACAATACAAAGTTCTCTATAATAACATTTGCTCTCCAAATTTCCATAAAAAGCAATTAACAATCAAGCTATGACCATCTCTGAAACAATTCAACAAATTCCTTCCGTGTCTCCTTCGCTACACCAGATCTTGCTATCATTTGAACAGGCAAAACTCCGTCACGATTCACTTTGTGTGGATCCGCTCCTTTCTCCAAGAGAAACTTTGCTCTTTCGATTTTACATGCGTCAACAGCCCAATGCAGAGGCGTACCCTGTGCATGAAAACTAAGAACATCATCGGTTCCATTAATGTCAAGCCCTATCTCAAGTAGATGTTGTATCATAGGAATACGTTCGGCATCTTCATTCGGACTATCTGCGGCGCAATGAAGGGCGGCACTATCCTCAAGTTTAGCTCCACGTTCGATCAACAAATCAAATACAGCAGTGGTCCCATAGCACGCTGCTGCATTTAATGAGACTCCGGTATTCGATGGAGGAGGATCAGCTCCTCGAGCGTATGGAGGTTCATACATAGCTCCAACATTAGGATCGGCGCCTCGATCAAGAAGCCATCTGACTGTAACCTCATCGGTCACTGCTTCACTAAAACAGGAAACTCATTAGCTTTGTAGAAGAAACGTGGTTGAAGCACAAACAGCAATAGTGCATAGCTACAATGCTATCCCTTTGCAGGGGAATTTTGGGAATTGCGGTTCAGTAGCGTGATTTAGCGATGTCCGGTCGCTAAACACACTGGAGAAACTCGCTACAGAATCTGATTTTCCAGCATGCTTTACCTCTAACTTTACCCGAATGGGCTTAAATTACGCCACTAGACCGCAATTCCCAAAATTCCCCTGCAAAGGGATACATGTATAACTGCTTGGGAGACTTACGGCAGAACAACAAATCCCATCCAGGCATCGTTGACATTCCAACCATACTCCATGAACAACTCAAAAACCGCCGTAGACTTTGCAACTGCAGCCATTCTTGGAGCTGCATTGATCTCGGCACCTTCTTCAAGAAGACGACGACAAACGGCGACATGCCCACCCTCTGCCGCCTTGTAGAGAAACCAACTAAGCTCTCTTTTTGACCATTGGCGTTCGCTTTCAATCATTTCATTGACTCGATCAATATCGCCATCACAACAGGCTTGATTCATATACCGGAGCTGCGGACCTCCCTGCATATTTTGTAATCGACCTTGCCTGGATACTGCACTAAGCATAAAGTGTTTTCGTGAGGGTAGTTTTCAAGTTTGTATTATATAATGGAAATGAGGAAGCTTTACGTTTGATGTAGAAAGAAGTTAAGCGCCGAGCTGGCGCTTAGTTGAGTGGCCTGATCGATATCATACATGGCACGTGACATAGAGCAAAGACGTCGGAATGTGCTTACGTAATTGGTGATATCAAGGAGTGATTACCTAATAACTAAGGTGGCTGGGATGCTTCTACTTATAAGGGAGCCGTGAGACGTTTTTAGCGTGTTTGTAGCGACAAAACTTGCACCGAACCCGTTTGCAGACTGCTTTTTCGACAGTTATGAGTTTGAAATGTTGATGTACAGCTGGATGGGTGTCCTTTTCAGCATTGTGACATGAGAAGATTAGAGGAGAAGAAAGGGAGTGCTTGGCTTACCTTTTGTGTTGGCTTCTGATAGTTAAATCCAGTCCCGCTTAGGGAATGCAGCTACTCATGAAAGGAGTATTCTCGCTACGCTGCCCAAATTATTTGTAAGTGACAAGCATCACGAACATCAAAATGATCAGATTCCCAGACCTCTAGCGTGTCTACGACGTCCCCTCTTGGTTGCGATTCGTACCTAAGGGCACTGCTGCCTAGGAGACCCCTACCCTAACCCTAACCGCGTGGTTGGATTTAACAACTCCCTTGATAATTGCAAAATCTAAGGCATTTCACTAGGCAACGAGTTTTAACCAATTAGAGGCAACGGATTTAGGTCACATAATATATAAATGTGGTAAGGCCAAAATCAATTTAACGGACAATTTATATTATTATTATTAATCTTACACCGTTTGAGCTTAAAGCTATGCGGGTCTCCTATGCAAGGTCTAAAACTAGGAAAAAATACCTTACTACTCTTATAAGCAGGATGAAAACCTAAGCTGCTTGTCCCTAACTAGCGCTATAAATCACTCGCAGCCTGCAATTACTAAATAAGTAGCCTCACTGCTACCTACTTGTCAAGGAAAGAGCTAGCTATTCGCTGCCAAATAGCAAGCGTTTAGCTAGGGAGAATTACCCTAACCTCCCTAAGAACATCATCCACCGTACGAAGTGCTTAGCCCCTCCATTTGTGCCTATCATTTGAGGGTATGTCCGTCACTGGCCTGTATGTAAGTAGTGCCTCCTACCTGCTTCATTCAAGCAGTATAGGGCCATATGCCGTGGCGTCTCTTGCCCTGCTCTACACAGGCAGGTTGCAGTAGAGGTGCTAGGCACACATAGCCTGTAAAGGCACTTAGCTAGCCCTATCTATCTTTCCTGTGTGGGCCTATATTAGCAGTGCACTCCCTGTCTTCCAGAGCCTTTCGTGGAGCTTTAGTGTCTGTTTTGTTAGTAATGTGTCTTTAGGAACTGTCCTACAACCCCCTAGACCCGTCCCTAGTCGTACGATACGACCTAGTCTCCTATTGTGGTGGGGTTCCGTGGTCCCCTATAAAAATCACATGATTTAGGCGATAGTTGTTTTAAGGATATTAGTGTATTTAGTTAGCTTGGAGACTCTCCTAAGAAGGAATCATCTTCGATGGGATCAGAGATTTGGAATAGACGGTTTTACAGATGTGTGCGGGACAAGTGATTGTTATAAGAATTAGTTTTACGGACGAGATTAGAGGTTTTACGGACACAGAGAATTTACGGACGATATACGGGTCTTTGGACAGCGTTTTCTTTACGGACACGGAATACAGTTGTTTCTTTTGTGGGTTTTGCTTCGAGCTTGTACGCTGCCCTACCTGTTGCCCTAACGATCGTGCACTTCGACGGCACACCCATTCATTCCCTCCACACTATTCTCTGCACGCCATTGCTGTTCCCAGTCTTAGAGGACTAGTTTCTTCTCCTTTTAGTCCTATTAG
>Ga0335072_10005591_pt1 | contig 18512 bp, 14 predicted proteins | sample Lox_Sample_21_FD_206725 | JGI IMG/M metagenome (GOLD analysis project Ga0335072, IMG submission 206725) | Soil microbial communities from Loxahatchee National Wildlife Refuge, Florida, United States - Lox_Sample_2.1 | ecosystem: Environmental > Terrestrial > Soil > Wetlands | place: USA... | reverse complement strand
GAATGGTAGTCGCTGGAGAATGGAAGTCGTTGGAGAATGGGAGCCGCCGGAGAATGGAAGTCACTGGAGAATGCTCTGCCAGGAGGGGACCGAAAAAGGCGGGGCCTAAATGCAGTGGCTGTGGAGAGATAGTGGCTGGAGAGGTAGTGGCCTGGGTGGAGTTCTAGCTAGCACCGTATCCTACTTCTCTATCAAGCTCTCAGACACGTTGTCTATCTCACTGCACGGCAGGATTATCAGCCACTCTTAGGCACGCTTTCATAGCTCTAGCCTAGAGATAGCAATCTGAAGTCGCCGCTTTTCCATCCGACACTCTTTAGCTGAGAGCCTCTTAGGACTTCAGATTATGTGAAAAGGCGGCAGAAAACTGTTGCAGGCAGCAAACAGGCATGCATATACTGGTTGTAGAAGCACGGCTTATTGCTACCTATTCTACCTGGGAACGAGCAAATACTTATACACATAAGAAACCCTGTCAGTCGAGAACCTGTCTTGTGTGAATAGCTGGTCCCTGTCCAGCTGAGGTATACGAATGTACGAGTGTACGAACCTGCGAATAGCCACCGAGACGCGACCTATTCGCAACAAAAAAGGTGCTTCTGGGGGCTGTTTCAGCGCCCCTTCCACCGCGCCCTAACACATGGGGCCTCGTCGCTTTGAACTCGTTTTATGGTCTTGCGCCAAAGCCTTTTACAGTTTCGAGGCTCTACGCGCTGGCTATTTTCTCACAAGCGACCTATTTTGACTCCTCGACCTCTGACGCCGAAACGGACTTTTCTCGATCACTTGCGGGTCATGGCTCGCGGTATATTGTGTGCCGCAAGGCTGGCAGGGGAGAGGGAAAATAAGCACAGCAAGGGAGGCTAGAAGACTAAGACGCGTTTGTAGGAGACTTATTGTGAACCCTAAAGACTTGGATAGGCATCAGCGCCTTCTTCTTAGCCTTTCCCAATACAGAATTTTTTCGGCACCTTTCTCAGCGCCCTTCTCGAGCAGCAGCTTTACAACCACCTCATGCCCACCCCTTGCGGCCCGTGATAGCGGCGTCTGGCCAACGCCATTCTTGGACCTCACGTCGGCCCCCTTCTCGAGCAACAGATTCACAACCGCCTCATGCCCGTGCCCTGCGGCCTGCGATAGTGGTGTCTGGCCAACGCCATCCTTGGATTCCACGTCGACCTCTTTCTCGAGCAGCAGCTTCACAACCGCCTCGTGCCCGTTCTTTGCAGCCCACGATAGCGGCGTGTCGCCAATGCGATCCTTGGACTTCATGTCGGCCCCTTTCTCGAGCAGTAGCTCCACCACCGCCTCGTGCCCTTTCATAGCTGCCCGGGACAGCGCTGTCTGTCCAGACCTGTCCTTCCCAGCGACATCCGCTCCCTTCTCCAGCAGCCGCTGTACTACTCTCTCATGTCCATAAAATGCCGCCCAATGTAGTAACCCCCAGCATACCCTACCCTGCTTCGATAGCAACGCCAGAATCTCCTGATTAAAATCACCTAAAGCCATTGTTTAGCGGAAACTTTCAAAAGAAGCGCTTTGAATACTTACGACACACAGTTCTCAGATTAAGAACTTTAAGTCCGCTTCTGTAATGATTCCGTTCTTCAGAGAATATATTCGCCAGAATTAGCCCCAAGAGTTCGGGGGGGAGATGGCTGAGGCTCATGTTAGCCTTAGAGAAGTTCCGCCTGGTAATTGTCAGCAGTTTATTGACAAGGGTGCAAATGAGAAGTTTGTGTACCTGTCTAGTTGGAAACCGTAGTGTCCGGTAGGCTATGGGAAATATCATTTGTCGGTAGAAGTTTGTTAGGAGTAGGAGTTTCTGATCCGTGACTGGACTCGGAAGTTGAGCGGCTTGAGAGGACCGTCGATCTCTGACTTTGCCCTTGTCCCTGCCCTTAGGGCATTCACAGGGCCGCTAACCCAGAAGGCGTAATTCACAGGTACGTTTTGAAAGCCTCATGAACCGTCTACATTCATCCTTGGCACTGATGCCCAACCAACCCACACCATCACGAGCCAGCTCTGCAGACCCACTTACCAAGAGCATATAATCCCCTTTCCCTTCCCTGTCATTCTTCTTCTCTGTAAGCTCTTCCTTCCAAATAATATTCCCGTTGACAACTAAAGAGAAGTGAAAATCTGCCCCGAGCTCACCTTCGCCCTCACCCACACTCTGCGGCTTTAACGCTCGGACTTCGGGAGCAAGGTGAAGGAGCGTGAGCGACAGGTGAACGCAGGGTGAGCGCCTCGCGTCTCGCCCTCGCCCTCGCCCTCGCCCTCACCTTCACCCTCACCCTCATTCGATATTCCCGAATGAGCTTCCATCTTCAGGCTCTTTTAAGCCTCCTACACAACTGCTTCGTCTCGCCCTAGTGGATCCGACAGACAGGTACTTGAAAAGCATGAGCATCCCTTCCCCGTGCTCACAAGATGAAGACGGTAGTCTGTCTTCGTAGAAGTCAACGAGGATACGCCTATGGGTATTGAGAGGGGGAGTCCAAAGTTGGGACAAGACCGAGTGCATGACAAACTGCTCTTGTGGAGAAGGGGAGGTTTCCCCGGAGTTTACAGAGGTAGATGCTCCTGGAATCGGTACGGATCACATTTGCGGCCTAGTATCTCTAGCAGAGCAGTATCCTACAAAGACACCACCGGCTTCAGTCTTTGTCCAGGCACCTCCGAAGTCAAGCTTTCTGGCCATGTCGACTGCACAGTCAAAACACTCATAGACCAAGAAGCCCCCGCGCTTGGCCAGGGCTACCTGGCCAGCAAGGAACATTGCCCAAAGATCATCATTGGCAACTGCGACATAGTTCGTAACTTGGTATTGGTCAGTCGGTTTCCGCCAACGATTTGCAGCCCACTGCGATGCTTGCAGTATCTTGGCTGGGGTTTTGTTCGTGTGCCCTTCTCGCGGACAACTGGTTGACACTTGTAGGCTTAACACAAGGGTTTTCATGATGTCCCGGATTGAAGCAGCACCAATCATGTGTCCATTATGGCGAGCGGCAAGACAAAGATAAGGGTCCGAGGAGCTTGCGACCCTCTCAAAGCTAACGTGAATTTTGGCATCTGGAGGAGCTGGCCTCGGAACAGCAATGGAAAAGGCCACAGCGCCAGATATGTTGTCCGTATCGACAGGAGCATCTCCGGCTAGGTCACCTGCCCAGACGTCTGGTGTCCATGTCTCCATACCGTCTAGGTCACGCACGGTATGATCAGACCCTACTGGAACACAGTAAAAATCATCGACACACTGGACACCGAGAGCTTTCGGAGTTGGAGCCAGATTGAAAAGCATGGACGGAAATACTCCCTTCGCGCCATCCCGATATCCCACGATAGACCGCTCTCCAAAGTCCTCCGATTTGAGCAAACTTGTGCCGGCTGCGCAGTGAAAAATTGCAATGAACATCACTACCTTCCAGTAAGGCATTCCAGTATTCAACCCTTTGTCAAGAAAGGCGCTAATCTCCTCCAACTCACCCCGACGAATATCGAGCGCCAGGGCGTGATCCAGTTTCTCAAAGTCATTCCCGGCGACGATACCAGCAATCGAGATAAGTATGGACAAGGTGATTGCCTTGAAGCGAGCAACTTCCGCGACAAGAGGTACAATGCTCTGTGAGTCGTATGCACGGACGGCGGACAGTGTTTCCTCGGTCGCTATGCATTCGTAACAATAAGCAAGCATGCCTCCTGATGAAACAAAATGCAGAGAGGCCAAACTGAGACTAATCGATTCCAAACGTGGCAGCTGCGGTGTAACTTCCCAGTGTGCCACGGCCTGCGTGGACATCTTATTCAGATTCGGATTCCATTCCCATGTGAATCGAAGTGACCTTCGGAGATATGTCTCCACCCGGAAAAAGTAGTTGGCCAAGGCTTCTGGGGCAATCCCAGCATCTTTTGAACGCAGAGCATTGAATAGCAGAGATCCAATGGAGTCATAGTGATAGTGATGTGTCACAGGTAAGGTAGCCAGAAGGCCATCAGGTTCTTCGTTTGGCATTAACTGGTCAGTAAGTACGGAACCTCCTATGACTAGCGTCACACCGTTCCAAGTTGCTGGAGGCGAGTTCTTTCCATCCCAAACCGCTATTGGCCCAATAGAGAAGCCTACCTCTTGCAGGCAGGCGGTAACTTGGGCTGTGAGTGCGCTTCTCGTTAGGTACGTTTCCTGGCGTCCGGTGCGGATCCATCTCAGTAGGCCAATCACAAACGTGTAGTCGCAAGAGTCAAACAGAAAATCTTCGTTTGGGAGCGTTTCCGCCAAAACGGGTAGATTCAATCGTTCGATTGCACGCTTGAAACGTAGTGGCAGTCCCCTGCTTTGACCTTCGTTGAGGATAATCTGCGCTTTGTCCGACAGCTGAGCATATAATGCTTCATTCATCCCCTCTTCAGCCCCGGCGAGTAGAAATGGGGCCATGTGATCGACAAATAATTTCACAGCACGGCCAATGTCTTGTACGTATGCCAACGCGCAGATCGTCTGGCCAATCAATTGCGTGATTGGATGGCCGCTGAAGGCGTCATCGGTCTGTTCATTGACGAGCAGTGCAATACCGCTGCTCGTGAAGATACGGCAGACAGACGGCTGCAATTTGAGTTTGAGGCAAAGGCTCTGGGTGTTGTTGCTCTGGCCCAGCAACCGTGGGAAGTTGGATACCACATTTCGGATACCATCCAGTCCACCGATCCATCCCCAGGCGGAATTGGCAGCTGATATGGTTGCGACAATATCAGCTGCACCAACCTGTACCTGGTCCAGGGCACCTCTGTTCGGTAACTTCCAGACAAGCGTAGCAGGCATGGAGAAAGAATCTTTGGAACTTTCTCGATATCTAGCTTAACAGTTGAGATACTCCGTTTTGTTTGGCAAGGCGCAATTAGTTGGTCACAATCGCAGACCTAAAAACTGCGAGAGTGCCATTAGCTATGCCGGTTTATAAGAGGGTGCCGCACAGATCAATTGGTTGTACTAGCATATGGAAGTCAACAGCTACTTTGGAATATTTGAATAGGGAGCAACTCATTTCGCATTGCAGGATATGTAACTAGAAGGTGGGCTGCAGGAAAGGCTGAGAGTCCTAGCCTGTTTTCACGAGGCAGGCGAGGCTGATGGGCACCTGCATGCGCAGGGTGACTCCAGGCAGATTTTACAGATCTTAACACGCGATTGGCTGGAGCTTTGAACGCAAGGCCGTCCAGTTTCTACATTCGTAACACGAAGCATGCGGAAAAGAGAACTTACACTTCCATGTAGGGACATCGCACAATGCTGAATTTCGTTTGTAGACCCATGAAATGGCCGCAGCGTATTTGAGAGGCCATGCCTTCAAGAGTATAGGTTTCGAGCTTGCGAGCTTCGAAATTGTGCTTCGAGCGATGCAATCAACACAAATGAAGAACTTGGATCGGTCTTTGTTTGACTAGACACAAACCTCCGAAATCGGTAATCTCTCGAGGAAAAGAGATTCCAAACTGTGGCGCTGGTAGCCGCCTTCTTTGCGCTTGAAGACCCCGGGGTGTCTTCGATCATTACCTCAATCAAGTATTTCATCCCTCTCAAGACGCCGAATTCGCCATGGAAGACGACACCATAGTACATACCAAAGCTCGTCGAGCTCTCGTGGGCGAAAAGCACGAGCATATCGGCCACTTACTGCGCGCATTCGACAATTATCTGACGCTTTCATTTTTCATGTGTTCTTACCACTACATCAAGGTCGCATTCCTAGCCGCATCTAGGAATAACCCTCCTGCAAATCGAGAGTATTGTTCACGAGATGCCGCTCGAGATAGCTTTCTTGAAGTGAGCAGACGAAGGACAAATTCATAACAGATACTAAAAAATTTGTGGGACTCGGGCCCCTCCCGTATCATCCGGACGGATGCCAAAGCGAGGAGTCTTTCTGGCGAGCTATTGCATGAAATCGATGAGCTGAACGCCGAAGATCTGCTAATCCAACAGTCCAACATGTCAAAGTCTTGCGGGCGCTCATATGCCCCAGGCTTCTCTTACAACCGATCACCTTTACAGAGGGGCGATAGTTCAATTGCGTCAAACCTGTTCCGATTGTAACTGACAGTTACTCTTCGTTTTCCTCCGGATAAGGCTGTTTGTGAACCAGGCAGCAAGGCAAATGCATCCATAAATGAACACTGCGCTAATGGTGGTCTGGCGATGGCTGGCAACGGTAGAGACTTGGCCCACTTCTTCCTTTCACCCTGTACCTCAGGCTTCATGACGGCCACGGTGGATAGGTTTTCGTCAGTCAGCTCTGCATGTGCCTTCCCAGTACTTTACCAGCCATCAAAGACAACGAAGCGCCGATCCCCAGCGGAAAGAAATTACCACAGCTAGGTGCGTGGTCTTCGTATCGACGTATTCTGGACAACGCTAATTTTCTCGCTCTTTGACTACTGCGCTCCAGCACAACCACAAAACCGAAACCCACCCATGTCAAGCTGAGGGACCCAATTTAGTTCGTCTTCTGCTCAGGAGTCTACGGTCTTGCAGAGCGTCAAGTCGATGGGCCAATCAAATCATGCCAAGCTGTCCGCAAATTTCATGGAGCAGTGCCCTAGATCCACAAGCCTTTGATTGTGCTTACATCGATTTAGTATAGTGCTTGAAGCTTTGTCGGCAGGGAAAAGGGGGAAAGGTGCAATCACAGCTTACCTAGCGGGTTCTTGGACTTTCAACGTTAGAGTGTAACAAAAACCCAATTTCGACTTCTTCGCCCATTCTGAGACAACACAAGGGCTCCCCTGGAGCGCATGCTCTCCTTTGACATTCGGCATGGCTTTTCCTAGAATAGACAAACTGATCTTGCATCCACCGCCCTCTGGGTTACGCTTTCCTTTGGCGGCCTGGTAGGGCAGCCCTAGCCAGGCTTTTTGCAATTATCAAAACCCCTTCACTCGCGGTATTCCCAACTTGGGGAGCAGAGCGCTCTCCTTGACGATCCTTCTAGCGTTATGTAATGGTTTCTTTGGGCACATATATTTTACCTTTCTCTTTGGCCTCACAACCTTCCCATGCTGGGGATTCTGCTTCTCTTCGCAAGAGCGAACGCTTTAGCTCCTCTCATTCTCTAGATGTTACGGCCTCACGCGCCTCCTCGTGTGATTGATCTCACTCTCTTTGAGCCACCAATCTACAACGCTATTCGCGGTCTCTTCAATAACTACGGAAATTTCTACTTTTGCCATTAACTTGTGCACCGGAGACATACCGGTAACTCACTTGACTTCGTCAATCCGTCAAGACTTTCAAACGCTTTATGATACTCGGCTTTCCCTTGAACCTTTTCCCCGCTTCCATTACCTGGTAATAGGGTTTGGCCTCAAGCAGGACAAATTAACCACATTACCAGCGTTCTCAGACAAAAACGGCGCGAGACTCGTTGTGTACGAGCCCTGCTACCAGAAAAATTGCTGCAAGAGCGTGAAGTACAGCTTCCGAACAAACGAGGCACCACCAAGTGTCCTCCTGATCGCATAAGTATCGACGTGGTGGGAAAATTTACATGCTTCTTCAACCTCCTTTCTCTCGTTCGGATCCTACGGCACGCCTCGAAGTATTCAGCTAGGCTACAAAGCAAATATGATCCAGCTGACAGTTGGCTATGTCTCCGGCATCATCGCCGCGTCCATTTTCATCCTTCAGAAGTTCATACCCATGGTGATCGCTCTAATTCTGGTTGGAGTTGCAGGGCAAGACAACTCGGCAGTGACCTGGTCGGTCTGTGCGCAGACAATTAGCAACTCCTTGTGGCCCAAAATCTTGCGCACCGACTCATCGGCTTCGCTCGAGGTAACCAGAAAGGTAAAGTTGGTGACTTTGCTACGACCACTCGCCCTAGGTGTGGTTGGCGTCGCAGCTGTTGTCACACCTCTGGGCCTGTACGAGGCAGTTGCGCCCGCTAGACTCCCCCAGGCTGTTCCTTTCCCTTATATTGCAGACGCTGGTCCAATGGGATATGGCACTCCCGCACGAAGCTCTCTGGGATTCAGTCGGAAGTGTGGAGGGCTTTTGCCCGTTGTTTGCCCTGGATCCGACACAATCATTACCTACTCCAGTAACGCCACCACAATGTCGGCGGACTTGCCCAATGGCTACGACACAAGACTACCCCAAAATTTGACCGATCTATTCCAGAGCGGTTTGGCTAGCCAGCCACAGACTATGTCAAGCATTTTCGATATTGAATGGAGAACATACTCCTTTGCTCAAGACCCCAATATCGACGACGGCAAGGAATACCTTGTTAACTCATACCGACAACTTACCTCCTTGATCCTTGACGATGCGATTGAGCCTGTCGAAGGTTTGATCGTCGATACCCAAGGAGGAGGTATAGGTTTCCGCAACCACACTATTCCCAGTGGTGTACAACTCGGTGCGACTTGGACGGAAGATCTGCTTTTTATTGAGCCTGACACCCAATGCGTGGACACAAACCTGACGTTGGACTTTTCCATTCCGCAGGGGCTGTTGGGGGGCACGATTGAAGACTTGGTCCTTACCGATCGCGGCGGATTCGCAAACCTGATCCAAGAGTACCCATATTACGATCGATCTGATCCGCAAGCCAATCCTGATCTTGCTGGACGAGCCTACAAAGCGGCATGGATAAACAACGCTTTGACCATGGTCTACCTCAACGTGACGAGACCAAATCCAGGTGCCTGGGCATACTTGGACTCGACGGTCGGCAAGCGCTTTCCACTCACCGCAAGCTTTTCGGGTGTCTCCTACGACTCATTGATGGCGACGTCTGAATGGGGAACTCTTCTCGACTTCGATACGTCAAATGGGACTTCATTCAACTCCAGCAGTTCCGCTGGTATCACGTATGCAAATCCCTTCCAGATAAGCTCGAGCAATTTCTCAGACATCAACACACTCTGTCAAGGGGCGGGAGCACTTGATCTGGCCAACATCACGAACATTGCGATGGGCTGTGGAATGGTCTTCGGGGCAGCCCGAAGACAAGACGGATCAGACTCTTTGATTTTCGCTCCCGGCACGCAGTGGACGGTGCCGCTGTACAGCTGCGCAACGGCGACAAAGGCCGTCGTTAAGGAGGTGAATTTCCAATATAACGGCACCCAAGGCCTTAAGAGCCTCAACATCATCAACGCCACAGAAAAAGCTTACGCGAGCGATGACGACAAGCCTCTCTGGGGTGTGGAGAACACGTCGTTGATGCTTGGCGATGCATCGGCGCTCTGGGGTCTCGTCTCTCCCGACTACCAAGGCCGTTCTGACCTCTCCACTGTACGCAGCTCCCAACTCTGGCTCCCGGGCTACACCGGTCTCAGCTTCGGCGTCTTCACATTCGGGTATCAAAACCTACCCGGAGTTGAGTTTCACACCGACGCCTTAGGTGGCGCTTATGTGACTGGCACCGGCTCAGGAACTGAAAATTTGGTCGACTATTCCGGAAAGTCAAATCTCGCCATGTACGCCAAATGGCAAGAGTTATCGAAGACGGCCAACACCACAGCCAACATAATCAATCTCATCTGGACGGACATCTCAGCCAACGCCGTCCTCGGCACGAAAAGTTGGCTGCCATCTCCCCCGCTTGTCGACCTCCAGCAAAGAGACATCACCACCACCACTAATGCTTCCCCACAGCAGCAACAACAAACAGCCCAAGTCCCGGTCCAGATTTACACACACCAGATCCACTACAAATACCTCTTCGCCATCCCCGCCTGTATCGTCATCCTCCTCACCGCCTCCCTCAGTCTAGCCGCCTTCTTCTTGATGATCTTCCGTCGTGCCCGCCCATCGGAGATTCGCGAATTCCTGAACGCCCTGAGTCCAGGACGGATCATGACCATGTTTGTGTATCCAGACGAGTGTGACCAGCAAGCGCCGACCAAGAAATGGGTCAGGCAAGTCGGCTACAAGAGGGTTGTCATTGGGAGCGGACCCCCCCACCGACCGAGCCAATTGCTACTCGGCAAAGACGGAGCGCAGATCTTGATGCAACCGTTGGGAGCGTCGGACGCACCGAGGACGCCTCCCCCGTCGGCTGGGAGTAGTTATCCCGATCTTTAAAAGATGGAGGGCGATGGTCGGGCTCATGCGCAGCCCCATGCGGTGCCGGCTTACAATTTTGTGCAGCATCAACCCCCAGCGGCTTACAATCCTCGTGCGCCAGGCTTCCACGCGCGTTGAGAACAAAATGAGAGGAGTTGGAGTTGATTCAGTGGCCCCATCACGTCGTACAACCTAGGCTGATGGCGATGGGCCTTGCCTGGTATGGCCTGATACAGCCAAGGCATTGCATAGTCACTAAGGATTTAGCCAGAGCTTCGTTGCGGCGCTAAGTGATCAAGCTGGCCGAGTCCAGTTCGCTTGCGCGATCAGCAGCGGATGATTGACAGCTTGTGTCAATTAGAAAGGCCACCTAGTGAACAGGGGCTCACCGGACACAGAAGGTGGAGTTGCAATGGAATGAAAGTCAAGTTGTTTGTTTCGAAGAAAGGTCTGCACCTTAGGGAAGAATATCTATGTGTACCTAGACTGGGCATGATCGACTGGCGGAGTGATAGGAGATGCGTAATGTTCGAGTGGCGGCACTCCTCCGGTGCAATGCTTCCCTTGTTAACAGATCCGGCGCCGTGCAAATAACAACCGCTGGTAAGGATGTAGCGCTGACCACGACTCCAAAGAACGCTGCAATAAGCAATATGGCGCTACACATTACCTATGACAACCATGTACCTCAGTTTCCCATCTTTGACCCCCTTCGTCATCTCATAACCACTTAGCCCGTCGTCGAGAACCATTTGGCTGCTCTTCCAGCCCCAGCTCTGACTGAAATTGAACTTGTCAGGCGCGCTCTCGTATACACTCAACATCCGTCCAGCCTTGCTCGGAGAGTATATCTTAAAGTAGGTCTTTATTGTCGGGCGACCGTCCACGTACGGAGGCATCGCCGAGACGCTGAACCTTTTGCTCGTCCTTGCCAACTCCTCATTCTCTTCGTCTGAGTCGAGGACGCGATTGGCAAGATGGGCACTAGCATGAACTGAGGTCGCGGCATTCGGAGTTTGAGATGTCTTCCGTGCTTTTGCCGAAATCTCAGCCCTTCTCAGTAGGGACGACATGCCAGGTGTTCGGGTCGAAGGCTCCCCATCGCCCACCAAATTCGAGGTGTCATTCTCGCCACTCGAGCCATTTCCGTCATCCTCCGGATCCGCCTCTCCTCCGCTCGCTATTAGATCTGCTCTCCAATGTCGACTGCGTCTTTCATTCTTGCGTAGGAGCATTTCTTGTTCCAGAAGCCCGATGCGATCGTCCACTGTGTACGATATGAATTGAGCCAAGGGGTCGTCCGATGGATCCTTGTCCTTTGCTCGATGCAAATAAATTCCAAGTTGCTGATTTTTGGACGTGCTCACTCTCTGGATGTAGAGGTTCCACATGCTGCCAGCATACCAGACGGTCTGGGAGTATACTCGCTTCTTCTCTCTCAGAGTCCTCGGATTGGGAAACTCTGCAGAGAATCTGAAAGGTGGGTAATGGCTAAACCGAGCCGGCTCGGCTTGCTGGTTATTTGCGTTCCTCGAACACGGTCTGCCCGGCTCTCCACCGACGGCCCCCATGTCCAACGCCCAAGCAACATCTGACGGCTCCAGATTTGCAGACAGCCGGGACATATGAGGTGTCCAGTCGGAACCCCCAGTCGAGTTTGGGGCCGAGTATGCTTCTCGCGCACCTCCTATTACGCTTGACGAGTCGGTCCCTGGAATCCAGAACTTTCGAGGTTTGCCATTTCCATCCCAACTACCAGATTCCATTTCACTTTCAACACGGTGCGATCCAGGCCGTTTGCCTTTGCCCGAAGAGCCCTGAACTTCTGCTTCTTCGTCCTCCTCGACATACTCCTCGGCCACTTCACTCAAGCCAAGTTCTAGATCGGACTCCTGTGCATTAACGACACGCTGTCGCAGCTCCATTGACATCCATAGGGCGTTCGATATAACCTTCTCGGGTAGAACCGGAACTCCTAGTATATCCTTTTGACTCCGAATCTGTTGGAGTTGCTCGAACCGGAGGTGCACGTAGTGGATGCCTTCATCAAGTAGGACAAGCAAAGGGGCAACCTCAGGGGACGTGTATAAGGCAAGCCAGGCGTCGTCCTTCTCTGAGATGTGACGGCTTCCAACTACCCCGTCTCGGCGGTATGTCGTGTCGAACCTAACGGCAAAGAATTTCAAAGACGTGGGTTTGGGTTGGATGTACCTTCCTGCCGGCGATATGAGTCCTGCGTGAATTGCCTTTGCCTTGAGTCTGCGATTGAGAAGCTTAAGTGTAATGAACCATCGCTCCCATTCTCCAGGCACATAAAAGGGATCACCACCAATTATCTCCCGTATGATCTCCGCAGGGATCCCATCCCAAAACTCATACGGCATTTCCCAGCCTTCCCTATACAGCATTGCCTTGGCAGAAGAGAGGATGCGGTCGCCAGCTTTTCCGTAATAGTTGCTTGTAACAAGTTTTATGAGCGTATCTAGCTTCGACGGGTGCATTTGTCGAAGGAGAGAGTCGACACTCGAGTCCGCCAAGTCGGCCATGTCAAGCCAGCACGCCGTAGCGAACAAGCCAATTGCCTCCTGATCTTCTTCAGCAGGCATAACTGCGCCGTATATCCTCCTCAAGGCAAGGTCGAAAGCGGTTTTGGTAATGTTTGAATCAATATCTTCGGGGTGGAGCGTCATTTCCCTTGCTGAACTTTCCGCCCAAGAGCCAGAAAAGGCAGAGGCAAAGAATGGAACCCGGTCGAGTATTAGCCGGTGCAATCTATAGCTGCTTCCGAACGCATGTATTGTGATGTCTGAGTGACGGCCATCCATGAAGCCCCGATGCAGTAGATGTCCGGTGAGTGTTGCGGAATCTTCAAGAGTCCTCATCGAACCCGAGAGGGGCCGTAGATGGGAAGGACCCCTTGACATGCTCTGATTTGTATCGCTTGAGGAAAATAGCTTGGACAAGGTGGTCGAAGTATTTTGAGACGTTGAATCTGTCTCTGGTGCGGCGCTAGAAGGGTCATCTATGTCTTTCTCTGGAATAGGCAGTGTCCGCCGCCTTAAGGGAAAAGGGCCCGGGATGATTGGTGCTGGATCACTGACTCTTGATGCATTTCGCCGACCGGTGCTGCCGTTAGACGCCGACAGGGCCGCCAAGGGCCTGGAGCTGCTTGAGGGTAGTGCCGAACTCAAAGATGCCTGAGCAGTATTTGCCGACACAGATGCTGTGGGCGGTCCAGATGAAAAGATCGACCGTGGGGGAGGGTCAAAGAAGGTTGGTAGAGGGACTGCCTCCCCTGTGTTGTGGAGTGATGCGATGTGCCCCGCAGAGACGGTTCTGCTTTGTTGACTGGGACGTTGTGTGACGGTGCTGGTCCGTGGTAGAGGGGGGTGTGACCCAAGAGGAGTGCTCGGAGAAGTTAGGATTTGGGGCGTATAGGGCGGTAATACCCATGATGATTCTGAAGCTGAAGGCACAGGAGCAGTCGAAGGCTCATCCTGCGTACTCGCTAGATCTGCCAGAATGTCGTGAAGGGTATTACTAGCTTCGATTTCGTCTGAGGTCACGCCATCGGCCATGCTGCGCTTTTAATGCAACGGATGAATGTGTCTGCTCTGCGCGTCTCTAACTCAACCGGCTCCACCCACTCTAGGGCAAGGAGCCAACCAGCTAATTGTAGGTACTGTCAAATCCCGAGAACACAATTCAAGGTCGCTGTCAGATGGTCAAGCGAAAATTAGAACTCAGGAATAACTGCCTGAGTCATATAATTGCGGTAGCGGGTGCCTTTCAATAGAACTGGGGAAGATCGTGATGAAGGAAGGGTAGAGACGAACAGAAACGGTCGGAATTTGTTGGTCCTGGGTACCAGTCTTGCTCTTGATGTCGTCTGGGTGGTCCGCTCTTCGTACAAGAGGAGAGGAGGCAATCACGCGGACAGGCATGTAGAGTGTCTGAAGTTTAATACGTCATCGTCAACTTCAACATCGCAGAGCCCGCAGCGAGAATCGTAGATAGCAAAAGAGATGTAGATACCGCATGCATTGAGGGGTTACAGAAAGCCTATTTGTAGGCAAGGCTCTTGAACTTGCATCATGGGTATGGGTCTCCGCTCCAAGACCTCGAGATCGTCGCCAAGCATTTCGCGTTTGGAGTAAATCTGACAACATGCAATCGATCTCAAGTCTCCCATGTTGTACGATTGGTGGCCCTTGATGCTTCCCACATCACCCTTCGCTCAAGCGCTGCGCAATGCGGCTCCGAAACTCTCCCGACGCTTCTTCGACTGTCGCCATTGCCAAACCATCACGGTGCACCTAGCTAAGACTTCTAGACCAAAAGCTCCGTCTCCAATCAGATCAAAGAGTCACCCGGCATGGACCTCAAGAAGATCTGCGTCAACCTTGGTCTCATCCGACCGTGTTCAGTCGTTGCGGGCTGAAGCGAAGCAGAAATCGAGCTTTCCTGACACAAGTTCCAATTCCGTCGCATATTGGCTGCTGGGTAGTGCGGCGAGTGTCTTTGGCATTGTTGTATTTGGAGGCTGGACAAGACTGACTGAGTCTGGGTAATTGGCCACACCGTGCCACCTTTAGGCCCACTGCTGACTTGGGAAAAAACAGTCTCAGCATAACAGAATGGAAGCCTGTGACAGGATCACTCCCACCTCTCTCAGATGCGGACTGGGCCTCGGAGTTTCTCAAGTACCAATCCTCACCAGAGTTTCACCTGCTAAACTCGCGGATGACCTTGGAAGAGTTCAAGAGTATATACTGGATGGAGTGGATACACCGGCTCTGGGGGCGCGCCATAGGCTTGACCTTTGTGCTCCCTGCAATATATTTCATAGGCCGCCGTCGGGTGTCGAAGCCCATGATGCTCCGGCTTGGTGGAATAGCTGGGCTCATTGGACTTCAAGGCTTTATTGGTTGGTGGATGGTCAAGTCAGGCCTGAAAGATGACCTCTTCGCCCCTGGATCACATCCGCGAGTCAGCCAATACAGGTTGACGGCCCATCTGGGGATGGCATTCTTATGCTACACAGCCATGCTCTGGAACGGTCTGTCTATTCTGCGCACTAACAAGCTTCTTTCGATGAACTCTGGTGCGGCAGACTCCACCCTCTCTGCCCTCCGCCACCCGTCGCTTGCGATCTTCAAACGATCAGTCGCTGGCCTGGCGCTGCTTGTCTTCACCACAGCCATGTCTGGTGGCCTTGTTGCCGGCCTTGATGCAGGGCTGATCTACAATGAGTTTCCCTACATGGGCCTTGGCCTTACACCACCCAAGTCAGAGTTGTTCTCGGAGTTCTACTCCCGTGATCCAGAGCACAAAGATCTCTGGTGGCGAAACATGCTTGAGAACCCGTCACTCGTCCAACTCGATCATCGTATACTTGCGACCACAACCTTCACATCAGTGATGGCACTTTGGGCCTATAGCAAGTACTCTCCCGCGATGCAGAAGTTCCTACCAGTCGCTGCCAAGAAAGGAGTCCACGGAGTCGTTGGTTTCGTCTGGTTGCAGGTCATTCTGGGAATCAGCACTCTGATATATCTGGTGCCACTACCCCTGGCTAGCGCCCACCAAGCTGGAAGCCTGGCTTTATTGACCTGGACATTGGTGCTGGGGAGCCGAATATGGTATCCAAGTCGTGCTGCTCGCCTTCTAGCGCAGAGAGCGGGCGTTAGTGCAAGCCGCAGTGGAGGCGGAGCTCCGCCCCTGGCAAGCGTGGCAGCTGCAAGAGCTGGACGCTCGCCATTAGTGCAATCGAGAAAGAAGAAGGCTGTCGTTCCAAACTAGACTAGACTACTCTTGGAGTAGGGGAAGTATGAATTTTGTATAAGTAGGGAGCACCTCTATTCACCCTTCTCAATCACGATGGCTAATCGTGGCCTTATCCTCAGCTATACACTCCAAGCTCAATTTCGGTCATTTCTATTTCTGTACGCTTGATGCATTCTATTGGTATCCCTTTTCCTTTGTCAACGCGACCTTTACCCCTATTCTACCGTTCACAACTTCTCATCCTTCTTCCGAGGGTCCGTTGGCGCGTCACGCCTCTTCTTCCCGCCAGCCCTCCCTCCGAAACCCCAGCCGATCTGATGGGCTACATGAATCTCCGTCCCCAATTCCTCTGCAAACGCCCACACCAGCCCTGGATTCTTCTGGAACATCCGTCCCACAATCGCAACGTCCAAGCCACCCTCTTCTAGCAACTCATTAGCCTGCGGTCCATTCGTGATCGATCCTACAACTCCGACAGCCATCTTATCGCCCACCGCCTTCTTGACCGCCTTGGCAAACGGCGCTTGATATCCCGGCCCAGTCTTGATTTTCTGATTCGGGTGCAAACCGGCACTGCTGACATCTAGAAAATCGACGCCCCTCTCCGCCAGCAGCGGTGCCAACCTCACGGTATCCGCCTCGGTCCAACTTTCTGGAAACTGCTCCTTCTGCTCATCCAACCAATCACTCGCGCTGATCCGCAAAAACAACGGCATCCCCTCGGGTATCACCTCCCTCGCCGCCTCCACAACCTCCAGCGTTAACCTAGTCCTATTCTCCCAGCTCCCACCATACTCGTCTGTTCGCTTGTTGCTCACCGGACTCAGAAACTCATGCAACAAATACCCATGCGCGTTATGAATTTCAATGACGTCGAACCCTGCTTCAAGGGCCCTCTTCACCGCCGCCACGAAAGCTCTCTTGAACTCCTCAATGTCTTGTTTTGTCATCGCCGTCGGCTGCGGATACCTGTCACTGAAGGCCAGCGCACTAGGCGCTTTCACTCTATCGGGCCACCCCCCAACTTCCTCTACCGCTGTGTCTCCCATACTTAACCACGGCGCAACCGTACTCGCCTTGCGCCCTGCATGAGCGAGCTGGATTCCGATCTTCTGCCCCTGGCTATGCGCAAACTCTACAATTCGCCTGAGTGGAGCGATCTGGCTGTCTTTCCACAGACCGGAGTCTTCGGGCGTGATGCGGCCTTCGGGGAGTACGGCAGTGGCTTCGACGAAAGTGAGGCCGGGGCCTCGCTGGACAATGCCGCCAAGGTGTGTGAGGTGCCAGTTGGTGAGGTGGCCGTCGTCGGCAGAGTACTGGCAGAGCGGCGAGAGGAAGATGCGGTTTTGGAAGGTTACGGAGCGAAGGGTGAGGGGAGTGAAGAGCTTGGGAATGCGTGAGTTGTCGCTTTGGGGATTCTTGGCTGTGCCTGCAACGGGGGCTTGTTCCGGGGTATAGTATGAAATGGCTGGGGCTGGCTTGTTGCGGATTGTGGGCGGGCGAGGGCGCGAGGTGGGGTAGGCGACTGTCTGGTCGACCATCTTGTGGTATGAAATGAAGAAGCGCGTAAATGAGAGATTCGGGTAGGTGAGGGAAATGAGAAAGTTAGCAGGGGGGGACGAAGGGAGCTGTCGAAGCACGACAGATACGAGCGATGCGATCAGTGGGCGAGAAGACATGCAATGAGGATCCCAGGGGCTTTTATATTTCCTTCTCAGACAGCCGTCGGCAGATGCAGACCAACGCATGAAGTCTCTGAGACTTTGCTTTGCAATCGACCTCGAAAATCGGAGGATTGGAGTAACTAATTAGCGGACTTGTTACTTTTCTACCAAAGGCGTGAATGCCGGATGACGTCATTGAGCACCTAGAGCCCCAGGATCACGCAATTCTCAATCAGCGGCCCCCCTACTTTTGTTGGGGCTGCCACGTTCGCATAGCTGCAGTCATTAGTCATATTTCTTCTGAGAGAGCGTGTCGCAGCTGATACAACATATCGTGGCGAGCAAATCGACAGTCTGAGACGACTATTGAAAAGATTCCAACCGGGTGATATCGTGTTTTGCCCGCCCTATGATGGCCAGCTCGGACATCTCCGCTCTTTTTTCTACAAGTTGAGAATGTTGCATTTCATCTTGTCTCCCGTTCTTGTCTCTTTCGTGCGATAGATCTGGATGTCTTGATCATGTTATACTCTGCTCCCTTACTGGGGGCCATTGTGCTTGTCTCTTGTCTTGTCAGTGCCTCTTCTTTCTACGATAACCCGGAGCAAGACCCGATCCCCGAACAGGGCACCCCACTGGATGAACTAACCCAGAAATGGTCCACTGATGTGAGTATATCTCGCCACCCTGATGACTGCCAGAAGCCGTTGACACGTAATAGTGGGGATTTAGTGGAGTGTCAACGTTCGCCCACCTCAAGCACGTCAGATGCCTAACGACTCCTTACGAGCCTTTTGATATTGGCATCATCGGCGCTCCTTTTGATACTGCTGTCAGCTATAGACCAGGTATGCTGTTTCCCCAAGGCAATCTGCGGTGTTAATCTTGTTTTCGATCTATATTTTCCTATACCTGTGTCCCGATTTTCCCACCTGCAATTCCAGGTAACATCTTCACACTTATATTTGTCATATACCACTCCCTTCAAC